>JGI24159J19872_10004299_pt1 | contig 18085 bp, 19 predicted proteins | sample Ectturendosymbi4_FD_19872 | JGI IMG/M metagenome (IMG submission 19872) | reverse complement strand
GGGGGGGGGGGCATTCGGGGGCAATTCCCTCCAAATTTTCGTTGTGCCCAGAACATTTTTTAAAAACATAATGAAAACAAAAACATTTCCCCCCTAAAAATGTATTTTCCCCCCAAACGTTAAAATCTAGCTACGGGCCTGTGCAGTGTGAAAGGCGCATGCAATGAGACAATATCGCACATGCAAAATGGTAAGCTCACCTTGATGGTATACCTTCGGTACACTAAATGTATGTGGCTTTACGCAGAGGGATGCACTTCGTCTCATCACACAGACTGTGCTGCAGAAAGTTCACAATATCACGAGGAAGCCATGCATCTGAACGCTCTACTGATAGATCAGTAAAAAAACATCTCCACCTACAAGCAATGTGGATTGAGAAAACTGATGGTGGTGGGTCAAAGTGGGGACCAAGTTTAAGAAGTTTTAAGATCTTACAGCAACTTTTTAAGAAATGGAGTGTTTACTTTCAAATTTTAATGTCCACAGATACACAGGTCAACAAAACTGCAATGTCGTTAACCATCGATAATGGGTAAGGTAATGGTGCTTGGGTCGTAGTGGAATGTCACCGAAAAGCTGAGCACGACATTTTCACATATTCATCAACGCACAGGTGCATCTTAATCATGTGCTGTTCAGCATATAATGGGGCAACGCTGCACAGATTGACAACTTCACGAAGAATTAAGAGTTCGCCAAGCCATATTGTCATTGTCCATTATTTTGTTTTTGATTAAAAAGGAAAGAGTCGCAAAGAACACCAACTTTGACTCGCATTTCCCGGCAATGCTTTTCTGGAAAGTGAATTGATTTCACCCGGCTTTGAGAACTTGTCTTGTGGGCTGAATCGAAAACTTCTTATTCTACTGTACAGATAATCGAGTGAAAACCAGCTAATTTATATAAATACTTTATCAAAAGCATCATTTCATTCTGAAGTACTCCTTCAAAAACATCACCGGCAAGGCAAAGAGGCAAACCAGGATTGCACACGTGAAGAAAACGAAGTTCTGCAAAAACAGATGGCTGCTTGATTTCCTGTACAGATGCTATAGTCTGATCTCTGCAATCAGCAAGTTCTTGGGTGATGTCATAATGTGACACACTGCGAATAGGTTTTGGTCCAGCGGGACAACGCAGAGAGTCCGACTGAGTTTGTGTGCAGTATCTGCATACATAGTGAAAATTAAAATTTGTGGAAAATCCACCGACCTGGTGACTTCCTAACATGCGTAACACATTTTCAGTAAACCCGATGTCAACACCACCTGACTCCAAAAACGGCAAGTCCCTTAAAAGAGGAAGAATAAGATCTTTCAAGTAATTCATGATCACTTTGTCCTTACACAGCAATATTAACTGCACCGAAGCTGTTTTTGCACGCAATAGTCGGTGTATGTGTGCCATACCGAAGTATATGCCAAGTAACTTGTGCTTTCCTTTGGCAGCTCTTAGTGCATTGACAATTTTAAATGCATCTTGAAACAAGATCAATTCTAATGTCTTGCAATGGTTTAACAAAGGCACTTTGCAAGTAACTGCATCATGAATGCGATAATATGCATAATTAAATGGTGTGGAACATAACTGAAATTTTGCCTCACAGTACTACCTCTGAACAACAATTTGCTTGATCTTATGTCTGTGTGCTCAGTTTCTCAAGCAAGTTGTAGCGGTATCCTGTAAAATATTGTTTCCTTGGATTGTCTTATTGTACTTTGATGGTTTTGCTATGCTGATGAACCATGATGTTGTAGTCAAAGATATTGGATGCAGATTTACTCTGCAAGCTTTGCAGTGCTCAGGCGAGAGTTCTTATGTTCACTGTTTACAGTTTCTTGTTGGTTTGGCAGAGCTAACTCGCTATGCCTGGGAGAGAGAGGTAACAGTTTTTTTCATCGATTTTATCGGACGTTCTGAAAGAGTGGGAATAAATTAATTTCTGATGTCATGTTCTGGTGTTTCGAATATTTCATTCATTCATGTTTGTTCTTTAGCAAAAGATCCATCTAGAGCAGGGGTTATCAACGGTGTCCTTGCAGACCCAACGGTGTTCCCATTTCCAGAAAAAATAATGGGGACCCAGAAAGAGTGTCAGAAATGTTTGTAACGCTCACGTCATAACTTGATGAAATACTGGTCCCCAGACCAATATCTCTAGGAATAGGGGTCCCCGTGGTTGGAAAGGTTAAGAACCACTGATCTAGGGCATAATCCTTTGACGAAGGCTGAGTATGCTGCTTGAGGATCATCAGCTGCATAAATAAAGAGCAGTTTGAGGTCTTGCACTCATCCATCAACCTTGTTTTTGGTGAACAGATATTTAAATGATTCCGTTTCAATCATTATTTTTGCGAAACGGTGTTCACCCTAGTCTGTGGTTTTTATGCCCGTACTTTTAAAATGCTTTTTTGCAACTTTTCCTAGCTTCTTGTTTTTGACAGTTAGAAGGATGTTTTTTCAGGTTTTGGGAAATCAAAGTCTGGTGCCTTGGCCTGTAAATGATCTCTCCACTGTAACACCTTGAGTGCGTTGCGATATCTCACATCAGCGTTCTGCGAGTGGCTGCCAGGGGTTCCGCCGAAATGTAGAAATAAAATATAGATGCGACATTTCTACCCATCTGGTTTATTACAGAAAGTAGGATAGACACTTGGATCATTGCATAGGGTTCCATGAACAACGCAAACATTTGCGGAAGGTTCCACTGCAGCAAAAAGGCTGGAAAGCACTATTGCATCGGCATTTACAGTGTCTTTGCTGAGTTCGTGTGTCAGTGGTGGTGTGGAGATGAAAAACATGTCATTTCTGCATTGTCACCTTGTGGCACACTCTCCTGCGACAAGATCCTCAAACCGAGTTTAGTTAACAGTCTGGCTGGGGTGCTGTTGTTGTTTAGGTATGAAAAGCACAATTTCTTAATGCTTTCCAGACTGACCTTTCTGTTGATTAAAATACACTCCCTCCTCATCTTCAAAGCTTTTCCGGACACGGCTGCCTCTATGCCTGATTCGAGCCCGGCACATGTTTGTTGTGTTCCTGCTGCGTGAATGATGTCCTGTTTGACCATCTTGCGATTGCTTTTCTAATAATATGTTACAAACCCTCTCCGACACCTACAGATTTGATACCATTATCCTTTATCTTCAGAGGGAAAAGTCTGCATGCAAGGAGAGGATATATGTTTGAGGGGGGGATAGTGTCCGTTGCGAGACGTTTGGTCAGGTAGCTACTTTATCTCATTGAGCGTATCATTTGTTTCCATGCGTCCATGTCTGTCTACGTTGATTTTCCTGTTTCAGCTTATTGCGCTAGGTATGACTTCATCTTCCGTGAAGTTAGCAAGGATGACGTCTTCAACGTTTGTCTCAGAAATAGAAGTTAAGATAGATTATATTAATTCTTGTGCCACAGGAAGTTTTTCTTACAGGTATTTTGATACGATTGCTAATTTCATGTGTTCGATCAGTGTCAATGACTGTATCCACAAATTTAATGGCCTTTTTACTTTTCCTTGGAGCATTAGTCTGGAAAAGTCTTAATGGTCTGCTAGTTTTTTTGTTTGTGACTAATTTATCCAGTTTTGATTGGGTTGCTTTTCATTCTGATGCCAGCTCTTGTGACTTTCCTTGTTTTCACCATTTTGTTCTAGTTTCTTGTTTGTTGATTCAACATGTGCTCTGTTTTGATTTGGTTGAAAAGTTACTGAAGAACTAATGGAAGAAAGATGAGCAACATATGGGTTGCAACCAGCTCCCATTTTTACAGTAGTTAAAGAGTTCTATCAGGCGAGATGCTTCAGATATTATTGCCTTTACTGCTCTTCCTCCGGGGATAGGCGTACCATATTTTTGCCAGAGGCCAATTTTCTCATGCTTCATTGACCTGTGCTCTGATTGTTTCCATGTCCCTCATATTTCCTCATGGAATGGGGATTACTTCTTGTCCATGCTTCATGAGTCTCCTAACATTTCCAAGACTTTGACAGCCTTGGCACAACAATTGGGGAGATGTGTCAAACAAAGGGCACAAATGGTTCTTTGTTGGTCCAACACAAGTGCGATTGAACAGTAGGTGACAAACCCCATCAAATTGTATCTTAAGTGAATCTGGATCACCGTTGTCTTCTTGATACACAATTCTATTTCTGTTCTTTAGTGACCTTAACGGCCATTGGGAAGAACAGTTATTCTTTAGTTCAAATAATTACTATTCCCATCTTATTCTTATTCAAATCTTGTTTCATCCAGTTTCGTTTCGTGCTCATTGAAAAAAGTTCTAATTTTTTTCACCAGTTTTCAGTGAACGTCACGTTCAGTGTATCGAGTGTTTATGTTCTGCAGACGTTTGTTCGCTACCTTGTCAAGCAAGATGACGAAGAAGCGCTCAAGGACGCCGTCGAAGTGGCGCGCTGCTACTCGAAAATGCCTGAACACGACGTCTACGCGTTGAGAATAAACATGCTGGCCGAGAATGATCGGGTGATTGTTACTTTCATCTGCTTGTCAGAACGTGCTTTTTTGCCACAATCGGTTTTTGTCCGAGATTGGTTTGCGACGACTTCATATTCGACCAATCGGTGCGACGACATTTTATTTTCGCCCAATCAGTGCGATGACATTTCATTTTCGACCAATCAGTCTTGACTAAAAGAATTATTTGAAAGGTGCAATTTGCGTTGTTTCTTAAGATAGACGTTTTTACGAGCCCCGGTCATTTCTCGGCAATTCCTTACGATTTGCATTAAATGTTTCGTTCCGACGTGAAAGCCGCAAATCATCTTCTTATATCCTGCTCAAGGTCTCGGAATGCCTGGCGGTCCTGGACGAGTGTCCTCACCTGGCTGTCGGCCTGGTGGCCAGGTTGAGCTTCAGGACCCAGATAATGCTCGACGAGACCCACCCTTCGATGGCCCAGCACCGCATGAGATGCAGCACCGCGTGCATTGTCATGATGGAGCGCGTCATGAGTAGATCGCCTGGGGAGGTGCGCGCTGCTGGGATGGACGATGATTGGAGGGAGGATCTGGCGATGATCAAGGACATGCTTGCTATGCAGGTTTGCCAGCTTTTGTCGTTGGTCAGAAACGCTGTCCTGACATATATTCGGTTCCCTACTTGGGCCAATGGGCGCTTAGTTCCCGACTAAGACCGATGGACGTGCTTTTAACTTTACTACTTTAGTACGTCCCTGCCATGTAGCCTCACCTGCATGACATCTACGCCCTACGTAGTGAAGAAAATCTGTCCGCTACACCCCAGGCCTCTAAAAACGCGATTTTTCGTCAACGGCGTCATCCGTTTCATTCATCGTTAGACCATTCATCCACATACTGTACTTCATCAGGATATGAAAGTATTGCTCTTCATTTTTAACCGCTGTCGTTATCAGGTTGGTCTTACGCTGCTGTTCTTTCTAAGCGCAAGTCTGTGACGTTTGGGTTAAGTATTGTGACGTGCTGTTTTAATTACTGTGACGAGTGGCATAGTTTTACAGTTTCAAGATTGCGGTTCATTGCTTGGAGTTTCTTTTCACCATTACTACATTCCATATCGCATCCTGAATACTTGTTATGCTAAGTCTTGGCAGAAAATGTTGCTGGTTAGAATTACTTTCAAATAAGGAAGTGTGACGTAGTTTCTACGCATTATGACGCACGACTGTCTGCAAAATCAAGGCTTTAGATAGTGTTGGCCCAGCGGACAATTGCAAATGTTAACATGGGCCGCAAAAGGTATGCCAGATTGACTTTTCTGGCAGTTGGCTTAGATTTTTCCTTCCCAACAAGTAAGTGCTGTTTATTCAATGCAAATGCCACACTTCGTTTTCGTTACAGCAACGGAACGAATTGATGTCTGTTGCGGAGTATCGCACTGGTGCGTGGAAGGAAAGGGTCATTGCGAAGCAAGTGAAGCGTTTCAGTGACCAATCGAAGTCGTCAGCGAAAGATGCAGTGGTGTGTGTTGTTTACTTTTGATTATTGTTTCACATGGCTCAGCTAATAAGCAGAAACAATGCATAAAGACATCATGCTAAAAAGTAAGAAATTGTCAGTGAAAATCGGAATAAATGAAAATACATTGCCAATAGAATTGATCAAAGCGAAAAAATCACTGTGCGGTTATTTACATTTTACATAAAATTTTATGACTCAGCTTTTTTCTGCAACACACGCCAAATTCATCTTGTTGTATGGCGTAGGTAAATAACTTCTTCGTGTTTGTTTACCACAGGTGGCCCAAGATATTGACTCTTCTCTGTTGCCACCGCATGGGTAAGTTGGAAATGTCTAAACCGTAAACATAAGCCATAAACCAGGGTGGGGAACCTGCGGCCCTCCGGACAAATGCGGTCCGCGTAAACATTTGATATGGCTCGCATCAGAAATGCGTTAGCGGAGTTAGAGTACAACACCGCGTCAAAACGAAGCTCCATGATAAGCAGGTAATCTTCCTCATAGTTAGATAAAGGTATAAGTTTAGGATAAGATAAATCGTTATTTGCGGCTCGCCAGCGACAATGCACAATTCATGCGGCCCGTGATAGTAAATAGGTTTCCCAGCCCTGCCATAATCCACAAAAGTTATAGAAACTTTTCAAAAAAGTATATAAAAAGCACTCCCATGAAAAGTATCATGTCCAGTAGGAAAGTGAAAGCAGCAGTTATGAGAGCCAAACCTGTGAGCACCGGCACAGAAGCCATAGACACATGCCCTCGTCTACGTTCTGTGTGCCACTAGTGTCACAAACTCAGTGTTATATCTGGAGAAAAGTGGATGCGGTTCTGAACAAGTTCCAATGGCAAAATGTATCCAGCAGAGCTTTTGCTGGTCTCGGCAAAATAAACACTATCATAAAGAAATTGTCCAAATCTTTAAACACGTGAAACTCACCAAACAAACCTTTCTAACATCCAAGTTCTATTAAATTTTTGTATCTTCATTGAAGCAGTTTTGCACATTTATAGATAACATTATAACCTGCTTTGTAAAACAAACAACCTGCAATGAGAATAATCAATAATCTTATCACAATGCAACATTATTTAGCAGAGAGACAGGACAAGCTTATTTGGAAAACCAAACACATTACAAACAATACACAACACATCAGTTTACTACCACAAGTAAGCATCACTAGTTTCGTGGACTTAAAATCCCAGAGCATCTGAATGAAATCTACAGTTTGAAAATCTAGTCACTTTTTTCATCAATGGAGCAAAGAATTAAGCTGTGAAATACACCAGGAAATCATAAAGTCCATGACCTTTATCACCACCTTCAGTGCAAATATCAGGTCGCCACAGTACAATGGGCACAGCAGTCACAAAAACATTAGCAAACAAAAATAAACAAAGCCTGAAAGAAAATACAGTGCCAAACACCCACAGGTGGATATTATTCATGAACAACTTGGCATTAAATCATTAGTAAGGGCCACTTCGTACGTCCACAATCACAATAATCACTAAGTAGGATACCTGTGTGTTTTTATTTTAAAATGTGAAAATAAAACATTCGAAATACTTTTACTGTTGAAGTTTTTTCAAGTTCTTCCACCACCCAGCCTTATTTGAATCAAATTTTAACATGTAGATGTAGATACATAATTACATCAAACAAATGTGACATCTAAAAACTGTTTCATGAAACCAATGATATATGATGTTTCACATTAGGTGTGCACAGCCAATGCTAAGTCATAACACCGAGCAGTTTGTCGATTCTCATGGTTGAACATGTTTGAAATAACAGTTTACTACTACTAAACAACTACAGATGAAGATGAAAGACTTGAGCGCTGTATTGATACTGTTGTACCACATGTACTGAAGCTTGCTCATTGCTTGAACTTTAAGCAGGGATACTTAATATACCTAAAGCTAAGGAACTTAGATTTTGGAACCAATGTTTGATTGTTGCATTTTTCCAAAGCTTTAGTATGTCAAAACTGTCATCATGGTCGGTCCACAGTTTCTGACAGCACAATTTTGTCAAATATTATTTTAACATACGTTTCTATTTCATCTTCTCGTGTCTGAGTATGAGATGGTTCTTCTTGCCATTCCAGAAATTCATCGTCAAGGTTAACTGCTTTAGAAACCTTTCTTTCAGGCCTTGCATAATTATGTTCACTTCCAGATGTTTTTACATTACTTGCAGGTTGGGTAGCACAAAATAGGGACGTGAGGATTTCACGAGTAACAGAATATACCTTGTGCTTTTCAGTTTCATTGATTGGTATCAATCCTTTGAATTTGGGGTTAAAAAAACGTACAACACGATGTAAGTCAGAAATACAAATTTTCTGAAGTAAATACTGCAATCCTTCCTTTTTAAATACTTTAAAGGTTCAGAATCATTGGATGATAATGTCATGAGACATTTCAACTTGCAAAATTGCTGATACACTCTGTGCAGTGTAGGATATCTGTCACCTTCAAGTTGTTTTGTGGTATCATCAAATGGCTGTAGAAACTCAATCAATGCTTGCACCGCTGACCAATCAATATCATGGAAGTTCTTGGCTGGCTGTCCATCACTCAACAACTTCCACAGTCTGTCTTTTGCTTCCAACACAGAACTTAACATATGTAAAACTGAATTCCATTTAGTATCCTTAATATGTCTCAAGGATGAAGTGAGCTGTTTTTTTAATTCTGATCGTTTGCAATATGCAACAATTGCTTTCACATCTGTAACAATCCTTTGAATTTTTTCAACAAAATCTAAACCGTGATCACTTTCAACAACTTGCGACTGCGGCTGCAAAGTATGTTTTACCACCAAAGCTAACATATGACAAGCACATGGTAATCTCTTAAAGGTAGCAAGAGCACATTTGATATTACTACCATTGTCCATGACAAAGTAACAATGGTCAATAAGCAAAGTAAGAGGCAAGCCGAGTTTACAACAGGTTGTTTCTATACTTATACGAATATTTTCACCTGTTTTTTTTTCGTGGAACTGAGAAACAGTCAAAATTCTAGCACAAAGTGTACCGTTATCCATATAATGCACAGCAAGTGAGACAAAATGCCGACGCTTATTAGCTGTCCACATGTCAGTGGTCACACCTATCAATCCATTCTCTTCAACTGCTGCCTTTAATTGATCTACAAGAACTGTTTTCTCAACCATAGCCTTTTCTTCTTCTGCTCTTTTTACAGTGTTTCTTGATGAAGGACATCCTTAGCTTTAACCTTACCAAACCTAGCACCGATTTCAATCAAACTGTTTGCTAAAACCTGAATACCATCATCTTCAATTGCTTTGTAAGGTCGTAAATCTTTGGCAATATACTGAACCGATGCTTCCAAAACCTTTTGCATTTTTTGGTATTGCATCCTGTTTACAATAAAAGTGTCCTGTAATTTTACCTTTTTCTTTCCTTGCTCTTGATGAAGCTTTTGATGTGCAGTGCATTGAATGGTCTCTTAAAATGATTTGTTCCACTAGTTTTTCTGTGACGCTTTAAAAAACATTTACAATCATTGCATTTAACAAATCCGGTGTACTCTTCACTCTCCTCTTGAAAAAGTAGACAAAAAGTTTTCCACACAAAACTTGCAGTCCCCTCACAACTTATTTTTTAGTAATCTTTCCCTCTTGCAAAAGCACTTTCAGATCCATGATGCAAGAAGTTCTTGAAAGAGTTTTGACAGTGTTTTTTACAGTCACCGACAACCTCACCAGCTCTGCGAACTCCGTCTCAGACACCACCCGGCGCTAATAGCCTCTTTTAATGACGACTAATTTTAGTGATCGCAAGATGGGGCTACAGAAAACAAAATCTGTGTTCTGTGTGATAGTGACAATGCGTCAAAACGGTACAGAAGGGGACACCAGACTAACATATTCATAAAATGACTCCGGCTCCGGCTTTTCGTGAAAAAATCAACTCCTGCTCCACTCCTATTTCAGAAAATCATGAAAACTCCGGCCGGAATCCACTCCGGCTTCTGTACACCACTGCACCAGGCCACCAATGTCATGGCGAAGAACCATTAATCATCTCGTTTGTACAAAAAAGAAACAGATATTAAAATGTTCTGATTTTCGATCCCAGCTCGCTGCCTGTTTTCGTGTCTTTTTATAATAGACAAGAATTGCTGACTATAGATGCCATTGTTTTCTCATCAATAGACAGCGGCGAGCAATGGATGCTGCCGGCGACAAAAGGGATCCAGTAGATTCACTGGGCGATAAGACGGATCCAGTAGATTTCTCGAGCGACGTCGCNTCGGTGGCGAAGCTGCTGCGGATGACGCCGGATGCCTTGAAAGCGGAAATGGCGCTCCACGCCGCGATGACGTGTCGGCCGNAAGCAGCCATCAGCCTGGNCAGGTCGGTTGTGGCAATGTCCGACGGACATTGCCATTTGTGTGCGAACTCGCAGCGAGGAATAACGTTTTTAGGGTTGAAATAAAGTTTTTTTTTTTGCTTTGGGTTGACATCAGTGTTTTTTTAAGCCCTTTTTGGGTGTAAAAATGACACCCTAAAATTTTGTAATGACACCCTAAATTCTGAAAGCCATGATTTGCCTTGTATTGAGTAAAACGATTTAAGGAAAGTATGTTTTCCTGCACGTGGCTATTGCAACAGACGGCTGCAATGTTACAGACCGACACAATTTTCTGGCGCAGAAGTTGGATGCGAAAATTGTAAGAATGGTATCTGTGCATTGTCATGAGCACCGCCTCGTTTCGGCCTGTTACTATGTTGCTGCAGATATGTACAGTTTGGTGTATGAAACTGCGAAAGCACTTTCATGCAATTATAGAAGTGTTTTAATGTTTCACCGTTGCGGTCGGCTTCCCTGGCGATGCATCAGACTACAATGAAGACAAAAGGCCTGCAGTTGCAGCGCGCATGCAAAACAAGGTGTTTGTCGAGTGAGACAATGGTGAAAGCAAGGAGTGAGATTTTGGCCATTTGGGCCACACTGAAGAAGATGTCAGAAAATAAAAATGATGGCAATGTGCGTTGCTTTACGGCGACTTATGAAAACAAAAAATGTTCAACATGGTGCTTTCCTTTTGCCGACATTGCTACCTCACCTGGCAGAACTGAGCAACGTTTTTCAGGCTGGATATTTTAACTTTGCTCAGGCACAGATGAAAGCTTCCGTAGAACTGTGCATCAATGTTCAATAAGCTCTCTGATGCCGCTGCTGAATCCGAGCTTAAAGCTATATGCGAAAATTTTGATAATGAATGAAGGGAACTTAGAACGCCTGATGTTTTGGCTGACTCGTGTATGTCAAGTGGCATGGGGTTTTGAAAGGGAGCCGCAAGATGGGCGAATTGATCATCCCCGTAGACAAAAAGGGAGACAGGAATGAATGAACCAACTACTGGGGCATTTTTTTGCGTAGCCTCCCAAGAAGAGTGTATGCCAAGATGCCGTGGAAATCATTGAACCAAAGCTGGATGATACCCAGTGTGGTTTTCGTCGCGACCGTAGCACTACAGAACAAATTTCCACTTTCAGCAAATTTTCAGTAAATCCTGTGAGCATACGGTGTTGTGTTGCTGGGTGTCTCTTGCTGGCCGTCAAGAAACTACATTCCTGCTCAGAACATTGTGTCCCTGTCGACAGAGTTGAATCATAACTGAACTCAGTGTTGCTGTTGGACTCCGACAATGGTGTGTGCTGTCACCACTCCTCTNCATAGTCTNTATCAGGGTTCTCCAACTACGGCCCGCGGACCANATCCGACCTGCGAAGCCATTTCACCCGGCCGCAAAACACATTTTGCCGATAATGAAAAAATGATATATTTCCGAAAAATTTGTAGATTGTAATACTGTACATTCCGAAAAAATCACATTACGCAACATGTCCGGCCAGGGGCGGATCCAGGCAGTAAGCTTAGCGGGGACGATTTCAGTAACATTTGTTAGTCAAGCTTCATAATGGGTTTGCTACTGTAAGAGAGATCATGTATACTTCACCACACTGCTGTGACAATGCAATGGACGGCAAAATGGCCTTATATCGCGAATGTTTTTCCGAATTGTAAAAAATTGTGGTGAAAAAACTTACTTTTGTTGGTTTTAGGGGCGGTGATTGGGGCGATCGCTCCCCATTGGATCCACCCCTGTGTCCGGCCCTTGAACTGTTGTGCAATAGTTTATGTGGCCATCTCCCAAACAATTTGGGGAGCCCTGGTCTACATGAATAGGATAGACCAGCTATGTCCAACCAAAATGGCTTACTGAGCAAGAAATTATGTCACTATCTTAACCAGGGCAGCACACTGAACGACATATTAATGAGGGCCGAACATTCAGTGGCTTACTTTGATCTTAGCAAATTAAATTTAGCTTAAGCTAATATACTGAAAGCGTTCGAATCCTAACTGCAATGGTAACAGACGTGATGAAGGGGCACTGAGGACCACCTGCATCAAAAATGTCAAATTCAAGATTATCAAAATAAGGACACGTTGTTAGTGCGTACGATACTTTTACTACAGCGAAAACCTAAACTGGGCCGCACAAAACCTTCGATTGGGTCACATGTGGGCCGCAGGTAGGACATAGCTGGGGTAGACAGTCACAGACGAGTCGACGGTTGTGTCACTGTTGGAAACTACAGGATGAACCGTTTGCTTTATGCGGACGATTTGGTACTGCATGCGTGGATCTTCTTAACAGGGTCTTCAGCACGCANTAGATCGGTTTTCTGCTGCGTGCGACCAAGCNGGAACGAAAATTAGCNCTAAAATGATTGAGGTATTGTGTCTCTCAAGACGCCCATGGCATTGTATTCTGCAAGTGAGCGGAAATTCACTGCAGCAGGTGGAGACGTCCAAGTACCTTAGAGTGGTATTCACGAGTGATGGAAGTCGGAACAAGAATATTGATACACGGATTGGTAAAGCAAACTCAGTTCTGCGTGAGCTGTGTTGCTCTGTGGTCACAAAACGGGAGATTTCAAACACCGCCAAGTTTTCAGATTTTCAATCGGTGTTTGTTCCGATCCTCACCTGTGGTCATGAATCTTAGGTGACGACTGAAAAAATACTGTCAAAAAAACAAACGGCGGAGATGGGATATTTGCGAAGAGTTCTCGATGTGACACTTAGTGACAAAAAGCACAGATCTGAAGTCCGTTATGCCCAGGATGTCAAGTCACTTGCCCGATTCGACAGAAATCAGCTATGTTAGTTCGGCCGTGTGTCCAGAATGTTTCGGGAAAGAATGGTGAAATAAGTCCTTCGGGCTACAACCTACACCTAAGGGAAAGCGGCCCAGAGGTCGTCCAAGGACCAGGTGTCTTGACTACATCTCCGACCTTGCTTGGTCCCGTTTTGGTTTGGAGCCAGCAGAACTATCTGGGATTGCTGTTGATTGTGAGGTATTTCGGGTCCTCCTGGGGCTGCTGCCCCCGCGAATCTCCCAAAGGAAAAGCGGGCACAAAATTGAGTGAATCAATGAGTGTGTAGGCCTACACTGAAACTTTCTATTTATGAAACTGTCTTTAGTTTGTTTGCCAAACGTGAATGTTGTTTTCAAATAGTTAAGCATATTTGCACGGAAACTGGCATTTCTGTGAAAATCAGTTAAAAGTATCAGACACAGAAGGGAAAATGTTGTTGACACCCTAAAGCTCCACCACGAAACCCTTTCAAAAACCTTAAAAAAACACTGGTTGACATAACGTTTTTTTTTGCTTTTGGTTGAAATAACGTTTTTTTTGCTTCTGGTTGAAATAACGTTTCTTTGCATCTGGTTGAAATAACGTTTTTTTTCGCTTCTGGTTGAAATAACATTTTTTTGCTTCCAGTTGAAATAATTTTCTTTTTGCTTCTGGTTGAATTAACGTTTTCTTTTGCTTCTGGTTGAAATAATGTTTTTTTTGCTTCTGGTTGAAATGACGTTTATTTGCTGTGAAATCGTTGGTTTTAGAAGCAAACAACGAAAAAACCTGGATTTAATTGAAACCATGTTGGACGTTTTTAACGTTAACTGTTCTCATCGTAGAAATCAAGTGCAGGTCGTTGAGATCACGAAAAATGCGGACGAAGCAACTTTGCCACAAAATCGTTTGAAATTTTCAGGATAATGCGTTTCCAGCCACTAGTGCAAGTCATAGTAACATTGATGTTAGCACTGCTTTCTCAGTGTTGATTTTTATTGCCGGCAATACTTCACTACTACGCAATAAAATGCAACTGAATCGGTCGGTATTGGTTCGGCGCATCGACGGGCGATCGCATACATGGCGTCGTAAGGACAAGCAATTGTTGATTTTTTTGAAAACACATCACCGACTCTGAATAACCAGCAGTGGAATCGACATAACGGCATCATGCTGTGCGTTAAAACATTACGCTTAGACAGTGTTCCGGTCACAGCATTATTTGACGAGTCGCAAACTTTTCTTGTCACTCACGCATCGGCGGTGTGGTCAGGCACTGGTGCAGCCAGGAGGCGGTGTGGTCGGGCACTGGTGGAGACAGGGAAGGATGATTAAATGCTGATGCCCCTCCCCACAACGATCTGCCACATCTTGAAATTCCGACCCTGAAAACGGACAAGCTTTCGCTCCTCACTTGTATTTCTCCGAACCTCCGTGTTCTCCCCGACCGTGCCCCCCCAAACGCTGGGTCTAGAGTCACCAACGCTATCCAGGGTTTGCATCATACTAACTCATTAAGTGTTTCTTTATTCGCAGAGAGATGATGCAAGTGTGCAAATCAGTTTCCATGGCGAAGATTTTGTACAAAATTGTGCAAGCCTTACTGGGTCGCTTGACAGATCATGCTCCAGAAATAGTTCCGTGGTTGAAGGGTAAGATTCTGCGTCTGCATTTTCGTCAACTACGCCTTTCATGAAAAAGTTCAGTGTGTGTTCGTTTTTTATTTATTAAACGTTTTTATTTAGTCGTTTTTATTTAGTTTCTTACCGGCTAAGTGGCACCATCGGTCGAACACGCACCAAAAAGTTGAAAGAAAGTACTTGCGGCCTACCCAGGCGTTGATGGACGGGTGCAAGAGAAAGCTTCACGCGCTGTGCTGCCACTGATTTGCCACCAGTGCAGCATTCACTGCGAAAGTAGCCGCGTGGCCCGCGGCTCAAGCAGACGGAAATGGGCGCCGCAGACCACTCGTGACACTCCCGAAATGTGTGCAGAAACCGAGCATGAACGAAACTGAACTGAACAATGTTTTTGTTTGTGGGCAAATTGCGGCACCATTGTCCCCACCTGTGCATTGTACAGTGCAAACGGCTGTCTGTTGAAATCTAACAAAACTTTTTGTACAGGTTTTTTTATGCCGTTGTGTTAGATCTGTTGCAGTTTCCGATATCCTGTGTGTTTTGTCGGTTCTGACCTTTGGGCAAGTGTTGAATGAACTGTGTCTTTTGTTGATTAAGAGTCCTATCGTTAAAAACAATTCTGTTTTGTGCAGCTTCCTTTGGTTTGACTTATCACGTGCTTTAAAAATTTTGTTGGTAGACGTATTTTTTATTAACTGCGCCGAACAGTACAAACTACCTGAGAACGAAGGGCTGCAATGACCTGGTGCTTCCGTGTTCGTGTTTTGACCGAAGGTGTGGTGATTTGTGAAAGTGTATCCCCGTTATTCTCAAATGCCTGGGAAAGAAAAGGACAATTCTGGTCTAATGCCGTCACCTGATTAATCCAAAGATGAAGTTGTTTTGATCGTTTACCTGTTTGCTTGACGTCTTTTGCAGACTTGAAGGATCTGGCTTGTGCCGCCTTTGCTCACTGCCCTGAGGAAGGCCTACGCAGTTGCCTGGCTCAAGTGAAAATGTGCAAGATGGCTGCTTCCTTACAAGACGCCACTGACGCCGCCGCTCGTGAGCGCCTCAATCAAGTACGGGTCGCTTTGCTGTGCGAGGGGTTTCCCCGCAATTCCTGTTGTTCTTTCCGCCGTTTGCAGCAAATTTGACGCATTTTCGAGCCTGGGCATTTTAAACGACGCTAACTCAGTCTCCTCGTGGCATCAGTAAAACTGTGATATGTTTTTTATTTCAATAATTGTTTTTTACGGCGCCAAAAATGTCTTTGTCCTTCAAAGGTTAACGTGGTTATATCTTCTAACAGCGAAGTTATCAACTTACAGAGTTTCGCCAAAGGCCCCAAGGCGCAATGCTCAAGGTACGACCACACGGAATGGCTGCAAGACTGGTATCAAGAGAAGGGTGAAATAAACCTCAAATCTGCAGATGTGCTGCCTTTGCTGTCTGAAGCACAAGACTGTTTCTTTCCTCGAGGTATCAGGGCTGTTGTTTAGGTCAAAATAAGATTTGGAAAAGCTGTGCGCATTTTTCAAAAAATTAACTTTATGAAGCCATTGTTTCAAATATATGCTGATGCTGTTTTTTTTCGGTCACAAACCAAAACGTTTTTGAAATGAGCGAAAAAATTAAGTCATTTCGGTCAGAATGTTTGAAAATATAGGCTAGCGAACACTGTGATGACGAGTTTGATGCAACTGTGAGACAAATGACCGAAATGTCTCAGCGAAAAAAAAACCCAGTAATGATGTATTTTTAAGCAATCACGTAACAACCACGATATAACAAAGCAATTTTACAGACACCCCTATCTCTCAAGTGTCTTCGGACAGCTTGTCAGATTTGAAAAGATCCCTTGTTAAGATCGGGAAGGTGACGTTGCAACTGACCAATCTGCTCAAAGATGGCGGCCGTCCAATGATGGCCATGCAGTGGATCATGCATTCTAGGAACATTACTGTCAGCTACTTATCCAACTACTCCTCCGGCCATAAGGTAGGTGAGCACAATGATCAGAAATGTACCTATAACTATTCTACTTCTACGTTAAAATTCATTACGAAGACACTTCTAAAGTTCGTGTATCCCTTGGAGCGCTTTTGAGTACCCAAAGGGGTACGCGTACCCCCATTTTAGAAACGCTGAGTTAGCATATAGCACGCTTAATTATCATCAGCCAACTCCGGCTTTGAAATAGACTGGGGATCGTTGGTCTATTTTGATGCCGGAGCTGTGAGTTTCATATCTTCGCTATCTCCTGACGTTCCACGCATTGCACTTTTCATTAGCGGCTCGTGTCTCCAACAGGTCGGAGTGGATCGCCAGAAAGTGAAGTCGATGATTATGCAAGCTCTCCGCAAAGGCTCTGCCGAGCAAAGGAACTGCGTAAACATGCTCGTGGAGAAGGTGGGCGAAGTCTTTATTTCAATGCTAGTCTGTGTTTCGTATGTGCTTGACTGGCTTGCTTCTTGAGGGACCGCGGGTCTGAACAGGTGTTTTCATGACATAGCGCTTCTCAGCTTTCTTTAACGAGGACAGTTCATTCCATTGAAAAGTTAAAGAGATAGTTACGGGCATCCTGTATCCGTCTGCAAGTGCGTTTTTTTGCTTTTTGTACAATTTGCCAAACTTGGTTTAATTAACCGGAAAATCGAGCGCTTGATCGAGGATTCCAGCTTAAAAAGTAAACTTTTGAAGCTTCAGTTCCGGCATCCGAAAAATGCATGCTTTGAGTTTTACCTACGCTTAATAAGTCTCTTCTGCTGTGTGGAGGCATCGGTGACCGGCGATCCGACCAACTTGTGCCAAGATAATCTGTTCATCATGCTTTCTTCAGCCCCCTGGTCACGCAGGACGTCATCACCTAACGAGCTCGTGCACGCGCGATATTTTGGTTCTAAAAATTATGTGTATCGTGTTTGAATTGCCTTTATTTACCGAAAGGGAAGCTTTTTCCTCAGGACTAGATTCTTATTCTAAAAAAAATAATTCCGTAACATCCATGTTTCAAAAGGACCCTTTTTGACAACAGTTTCTAGTAGTGCGTGTGTTTGGCCTACCGTTAAAAAGGTCCAATGATATTCCAGGGTGGGCAAACTTGTTCAATAGATGAGTCATTTGCAGAAAACCAAAACACCAGCGAACCGCAAAATAGGTTTTTAGTGTCAATGTAAGTAGAAAGCAATTTTTACATATGATGACCTACATCTAATCGCGTAAACGCATCAAATCAATCGATTCAAAAGCGTTCATGACGTACACTCGCTGGAGTGCTGCCTCGCCATGTCAAGGAGCATGAGCTCGATT
>JGI24159J19872_10004297_pt1 | contig 18087 bp, 11 predicted proteins | sample Ectturendosymbi4_FD_19872 | JGI IMG/M metagenome (IMG submission 19872) | reverse complement strand
ACGTAACGTGAAGGTTATTCTTATAATCTTAACCCATTTCTCTGAACCTACGATTGCTGGTGCTTTAATTCTGTTCTATTTACCTATTGGGTCTATTTGCTATTTGCAACAATAGAGATCATTGAGGAGATCACTCTATTATTGCTTGTTCGCGCCACATATATATTGGCGTTACTCTTCACGCACACCCCGTTCATGGCGAATCGCGCATTCAACGCAACACCAACGGAGAGATTGCAACAACACCCCCTCCCTCTTACAACGAACCGCACCGATCGCACGTTCTTGTGAGGGTTGCACTTGACATGGCCTTCACATCCTGTTCGCAGCACCATTTTGCTGCGACCGGAAAGCCTGAGCGGCAAGTGCGCAAAGCTTCACACTGTGGCAGCACGTAACAATAGAGATCAACCGACGAGATCACTATTATTGCTTGTTATTCTTCGCGCACATCCCGTTCATGGTAAATCGTAACATTCAACGCCACACCGACCGAGAGGTTGCAACAATACAAATGGACTTTTGGAATTCTGGTGCATTTGGATTATTGTTAGAGATTTTGTTGTCCTTTGGTGGCAGGATTTTCATTGCCTGGGAGAAGCATTTTGACTGCGTTTGTGCCACATGCGTCTTCGTGCTGTTCTTTGTGCACTTTCCATTCGCGGTGCATCACGCGTGTGACGCCGCACCGACCAATTGGCCGAAACAGTATGATTCCTCTTTCATAAGAAAATGCATGGAGATTTTGTTTTCAACTGTATCTTTTGTTTATGGCAAGCCTATTGCATCTTGAAGCATTCAATTGCAGAAGTTAACGGAGGTGTTTGACAAAGTTCAATATGCATCTGACAATCTGATTGAAGTCCTATCCCAACACACTGGAATGACCTGTGCCGAAGTTGGTTCGTGGTTCAGAGTTGCTCGAGCGCTGGCCAATGTTATGGATGAAAGTATGGGAGATAAAGAAGAAATTGTGAGCAAAATTTTGTAGATTTTGTTTTTTGCAAACAAAATAGCATTGGCTCAAACATGACATAGTAGCTAGCTGGTAAAACGTCTGTTTTTACAAGAATGGTAGATAGGCGTCGGAATGTGGTGTCATATGTTCGTCAGTGGACGCGTCATTCAACGGGGCGCTACAAAAATTTGTGTAGTCAGTTGTCCCAGACTCCCCCCTTGGGCCAATGTAGTGTGGTGTCATATGTTTGTCAGTGCATGTGCTTATATGGACGTTTATTTATTAAGCTTGTATTTGTTTCGTGTTTGGAAAAATTGTTTCTGCTAATTCGTTAGCAAAACTTCCTCATCGATTCGCAAACCGGGGGATGCAGCAGCACCAGACGCCATCTGCTCAAATGAAACTCCAACGTGCATAAACTCAAATGAAAACCTGCTCCACTGGATGTCCCATTAGTTCGTATGCATTATTTATCAACAGATTTTGTGGAGAATGTTCCGTCGATGCGTCGACTCATCTCGAGTGCGCGACGAGGACATTGAGCTCATGAGCGATTTGCTTGAAGCTGACGGTTACGCCATCTTCAGAATATTCCAGTGTTGGTCGGCGCGCTTCGGCCTCGCAAACGAAACGACCCTTCGTTACGCTGACGGCGAAGATCTTTGGAGCATATTTGCCGTCTACAGCGAAGATGAGAATTATTCTACGCATTCTTCAGAATCTGAAACCGATGAAACTTGTGAAGTTAGTCAATCTGCCTGGAAGCGACGTTTATCGGGTTTAATTTCTACTATCTCGATTCATGTTTAATTTCTACTATCTCGATAACGTGGCTCATGCTGCCTTGCAGACAAACGACTTGCAAGATTACAGAAAGATCGAAGAAAATACAGGTAAACCAAAGTTATGTTTTCAGCTCAAAGCTTAGAATATGTTTGGTTGCTACTGTGATGTTCTCATAATGGTTGTTATGCTGATGCCTTCGCATGTATTTACAGTGTTGTTTGTACTGATTACTACTTTCCCGAATATCTTATGTTTCATTGATACAATTGTGTCAAACTAAATGCATTGTGTGAATACGACATGTTCATACTGTGAATGTAGAATTATAGATATAAGATCAGAATTTAAGGCTTATGTTTCCAGCTTATAAATTTTTAAAAAATTGTCTTATTTTAGATGGCTTAAAGCATTTAGATATACTTAACGCTATTCTAGATGTATCTCTTTACAATACGCGTTAACCGATTTATGTGTTAGGCAGTTGAAATTAGGTGACAGAGACAATGCTGAAAAAAGCGTCAAATTTCCGTTTTTACTGTTATTGCCAATCAAACATTTATTTTTGTGTAAACAATTTTCACAGTGGCAGTATGGTCTGTAATATTTAGTGGCGTAGAAACGTTAAGGTCCAAAACTGTCATGTGGATTCCACAATGCAGTTACTTGGATGAACCGAGGCATTAAAACTGAAGTTCCTTTCACCTAATGTTTTGCCCAGTTGTTGATGAAAAGGCCCATAATAACCTTGAAAAATGTAATATGGATGTTGCTTATCTTTTTGCAGACTTCTACCCTTAGAAAAATGCTGAACTTTCTTTTATATTATGTTGTTAAACTGTTACCTAGGACCATTGTAAACCCAAGATGGTTTGATTCGAAGTTACTATGTTACGCATCCTACTAGTGTAGGAATGAAAGTGAACTTTTTAGTAATTCTGTGTATCGTTGAGCTTTTGTTAATAATTTTTTTATTTTTTGTTTCCTTTTTTTGTGTAAGTTGCCTTTTGCTTGAAGTTCAGTTTAATTAAATTAGGAACATTTTGTGACAGCCAGATGATATACATATGTTTTCTGAAAATAAGCGCATCACTTCTGCCGGCAGCATCACAAAAAATATGAAGTACGGATTGTTTCAGTAGGAAGCCCAGATGTCTCTTTATCTTTGCCTCTGCTCAATAGGTAAAGTGCAGCGTGTCCTCTCAATAATATCTACAAATCCGTATCACTGCCGTGAAAGGGGCCGTTTTCAAAAGTTATTGTATGTGTATAGTTGCTGTTTGTAATGCTTGCAGTGCTCAGGCTCTATTATTTACCTTAGTGAAATTTTACGTGGTGTTGACCACTGAACACTGTCAACATTCTTTGCCGTGTTTCACCTTCGAGGATTTTTCTACAGCTCTGCATACTTCAGTAGTTAGTGGCGCTTTACCGTTTTTGTTCCACGTACCACTTAGTGAATACAGTGAATATAAATTGAAGAGCAAAAAAGTCCTCTCTCTCACCAATGTTTCTAGACCAAGTCATCATTACCACCAAATATTGCAACAAAACATTGTCGTGTTCACTTCGTTGAGAAACGCTTGTCTCTAGTAAACGCACCAAATTTATTAATTTAAATTCATATGGTCGTGGAAGTTTCACCTACACCCTTGGTACGCCATCTCGCTGTGGTATATCCCAATAAATCAAGGGTGGTGAACCTGCGGCCCGCGTGAGCATTTAATATGACCCGCATCAGAATTTTCGTTATGAGAGTTAGACCACAAAATCGCGCCAAAATGAAAATTCCATGAGAAGCAGACATGTAGACAGTAAATCAAGAGAACTCTCTCGCTCCTTGACATAGTTTTATCTCTTTATTTTCCTTTCGAAGCTAAATCTAGAATTTGGGATAAAATTACTTAATTTTGCGGCCCGCAAGCGATTTTCTGTAATTCATGCGGCCCGCAATAGCAAATAGGTTCCCGTCCCTGCAATAAATGATTCGATACACACGTTGGTGAGTCGCACACCCGGTTGAATAGCACTGGTGCAGAGCTTTTACTGCGTCAAGCGATTTGACTTCGCGTCTAGCTTTGTTGTGTTACAATAGCTAATCAGTCGCACCATATGAAGAGACCCGGTTTGTTGGTGACTCTTTGTCAAAAAAGTTTCTTCCATGATAAGTTTGCTTACCAAGCTGGTCAGTATTGACAGTGTGGCGCGAATGTCATAGACCGTTTATTTAGAGATATGTCGAAAACAAGATTTGTTTCGTTCAAAGACAACAGAACGATTGTATGCGTTTTACGGCTTCCTGATGCTTTCATTTTTTGTACCTAATGACCCTAAGCCCGTACCTAGATAACAAATCCACAGTTTTTCGCAATAGACATGTAATGTTATTCATCCTTGAATGACCCTGTTGCAACTTCTCAGTCAGCTTGGCATTGAATGCGCGATGCACCACGAACGGGATGTGCGCTAAGAATAGCACTTACATGTACGTGGCGTGAACAAGCCATAATCGAGTGAGCACAGCGTGTGAACTCAATTGTTGCTTGCTGCCACAGTGTGAGCGTTTGGAGCGCTTGCCGCTCGGGCTTTCCGATCGCAACAGCCCGAAAACTAACCAGTAAAATCGCGTAAATCGTCACAGAATTTTCAGTCGCCATGGACCGTATATCCCTAGAACGTTTGCTTCAAAAATGCGGCAACTCTCCCTTGTTTATTGACTACAGCTCGGGTCGAGCGCTTAAGTACTATCAGTAAACATTAAAAGTTAAAACCAGTGCCAAGGCACAGTTTAAAACTATCAGATCTGTCACTTTCTTTTGGAGGACTTGGACATGGTTTGGTACGTCACTACCTGTACTTATGTATCGACATACTGATGGCAGTGGGGGCACAGAATTCCCCTTTATTTATGGAGAAAAAGGCTTCATATATGTCAGTTTCTTTAGTGGAAAGTGTATGCATGAGGATGTTGTGCGAGTGCTACTTCGTTTTTATGCTTAAGCAGATCTAGGAAATTACGCTAGCCTGTCATCAGCAGGCGAACAGGTGTCTATTTGAACTTGCGGTCATTTTTGACTATGGGTCATACTGACACGTAACTTATGAAACGTTTAATATTGTTTATTGTTCTTCAAGTTTGCAATTTTCCTACGCCTTCAGAATATCATGCGAGTGCCATCCAGCAGGCTGTGACTGCATATTTTCTAATGAAACCCAGCATGATGTGACGTTCTAACACCACTGTGTGCTTTCGAAATCCTCTCAGCCAACCGCGAGCCATGATCAAGTCCTCGATGTTTTGTGGATCGATGCTGATGACGCATTTGCTTAAACAACTTAAGGCCAGTTTTTTTGTCGAGACCGTCAAATGCAAACTTCCCGTTTGATCCACAGCAAACCTAATGACACCTGCAGTGCAGGGTTGGATCGGGTACTTTTTTGCGCCGCCGTTTTGGTGACGACCATTTGGTGCCGAGCTGTTTTGGCGCCACTGCAGAGACTGACAAGTGTGTGCAATGAAAATGGATAAAAACATGGACAAAACTTGAATTTCTATCGTAATTGTAAGCTAGATCTCGCAAATATTCAAGTGGAACCCATGAGTCGAAATGTTTTGCGATGTTTGGTATTTACATTCGTTTTTTAATTCACATCTTCAAAGCAGTAACAATGGGTCACTTTTGCTGCATTTATCAAAACGTATAACCATCCTAGAAAACTTTGGTTTATCCCCCTTGCTCGGAAGATTTTCAGTCAAATACGTAATTGGCTGTATGCGAAAATAAAAGGAAGATTTTTTAAATGTTAAGAAAATCTCTTCGTTGAAGTTCTGAAATACAGAAATGCGCTCAATCTCATCTCAAGACAAACGCACAACGTTTGAGGCCCTCTTAAAAAAATAGTTGCCTTCTTGAAAAACATCTGAGCAAGATGGAAAACACGCAGTTCTAGAGCCAACGGCGTGTGCGTAATAGTAATCAAGCAATTAAGCGCTAGCGCCAAAACGGCGACCCTAAATAATCCCATTCCGTGTAGGGTCGTAGAATGCAATCGTTTTTTTTTAATGTCAACTGTTTTCGTTACGATAACGTGCTCATTTATCAAAAGACCGAATCGATATTTTTTTACTTGATACATTATCGGTTATGTCAAAAAAGGATGAAAATGTCTTACAACATAAACGCTGGGTTCACAGCTCCGGTAAAAACAAAGGCAGTTTGATTGTATTTGGTGCAAAGTCTACTTTAGTTTTGTGTTTTTTTACTTGGAAAAGCGTTTAATCGAAACGACTAAAACCTGGTCACCGTCCTACAATTTTCACTTCCTTACTTCGTAGGACCTGCCATTTTTACCCCGTCACACCTGCTGGACCGTAACGGGCTGGTGTGAAAGCCGATAATGACTAGTGTTTTTTGGACATATTTGCCACATTGGTACTCAGTAAAAATGATTCGAGAACAGTAGGATGGTGATTTTGTAACATGGTAGTGTGAAGTATGAAAAGAGGCATTTATGCAAGGTTTAGCTGAATTCCAGAAAATACTGCTTCGATGCTCATTTATTCAGACGTAAACCAGCAGCTTATAGTTTACCAGGTGAGAAAGGGTCTCGTGATGTAGGAACATGGAAATCTTTTCAGTGTGTCAAGGTAGCTCATAGACGTGACAAACGATTTAATTCCTCTGTTATACAAAATGTATTACCTGGTCCCGAAATAGTCAACAAGCACTATTACTTTTTTTGAATGCAAGTCGAACGTTCACGATAAGGAGAATATGTCACTGACGGGAGTTATAGCGAAGTGTTCTTGCGAAACACGCCGACTCTTTTGGCCTAGGTTCTAACTCGTGCACATCAACTGAGCAGCTGCAACAGTCTGCAAACTGAGGTGTGAAAACTGTGAGAAATATGGGTTTTTATTTATTTTTTTTTGTTTTTGCGAAAACTACTGCTGCTGCAGCATTGCTGGAGTCGCTAAGACGGTCATTGGTGGTGTGCTTTTACGAACCATTTTTGCTGCAAAAATAAATCATGGTGTCCCGTTGTAAAACTCGATGCGTTCAGGAGTATTTATTTATTAAAGGCGTTAACGTCGAACTCAACTGTGGACGAAACATGCTCTCCTGTTATGCCAACTTCTCAACTGAATGACCTTAGCGAGGTAGTCGGTAGTGCAGACATGCACGCGGGCTTCACGAAAGCCCAACACGGAGTCGAGCGAATCGGAGGAATTGTCACGCCCGATGTCTCGTGTGCGGACAAACTAAATCTTGCACTACACTTTTTGGTTTGTTCTCTGCACGCTTGTTTCTATTTGTAATATGGTCGTCGTCAGAGTCTCGAGCTTCGAAGATGGAAATGGCGCAGCGCATCAGCTTTGAAGCGGCTATTTGCGTGTTTTGGAGTTACTTGTGACGCATTTGCGTTTTTAGAAACGCAGTCCTCGAGAAGCGTAAATTTCTTGCCAGAAACGCAGCGGTGGAAAACTTGCCTGTCGCTTGTAGCTGATTCGTCGTGCTTCCCATCTTGAGCTCGCTCTGACACACTTTGGGGGTGTACCATACGGCGTTCATGCCGACCTGATATCGCCGCAACTCATTTCTGGTTAAAGCTGGAACTACTGCGCGTGTAGGTTCGGGGAATTAAATTTCAAGTTAGTTTGGATTTCATTGATCAAGTAAGTTAACTCCATCCGCTCAAGTAAATTGGGGAGTGAAATCTCGTACAAGTAAGTAAACTGGGGAGTGAAATCTCGTACAAGTAAGTAAATTGGGGAGTGAAATCTCGTACAAGTAAGTAAATTGGGGAGTGAAATCTCGTACAAGTAAGTAAATTGGGGAGTGAAATCTGATACAAGTAAGTAAATTGGGGAGTGAAATGTGCATGTACAAGTAAGTAAATTGGGAAATCGAATCTTCAAGTAAGTAAATCGGGAGTGAAATATCGTGCAAGTAGATTGGCGAATTTCAACAAGTTGAGAGAGACTGAAAACGGGGCTTTGAACGATGGGACCAGCGGCGAGCGTGCACGCTGATGGGCTTGTGTGGTGCCCGAGGCTGCATGCATCAGTGCGTTTGTTATGCTTGTCAGAGATGCGACTACAACTTGTTCCAGCTGCGTGATCAGTGGCGTAACTAGAGGTTTGAACCAGGGGGTGCAAAACTTAGCTGAGGGGCCCACTAGCCAACACTCAGAAGTCCGAAAAAAGTTAAGGATGGTGAATTCGGATGTCGTGAATGTTTCTACTAGCTAAAAAAAGGAAAACACCCAGAAAAACGCAAAAAACAACTTAATTGAAAACCGAAAGAATACTAAATATCAAAATGTCAGCTAAAGGGCCTATTTTTTACATTTAGCTTGCCAGGGGGGGAAAACCTCACCCCCTGCCCCCCGTCATTTACGCCACTGTGTGTGATGTGTGGTTTGCTAAGACTCGGTGCTGGAAAACTTAACATTGCCGCTGTGGTTCTTGAATAATTAAATCCTTCCGAATGGAGTGAAGTAACTTGTATGGTTAAGGTTATGCTTTGATTGCGGGCCAAAATATCAATAAATTTTTGTTGAAGAAATTGTTTCTGACGAGCGATAAGTTAAAATAACATTTCGAAAATAGCGGAAAACTTTTGCTAGCAATGCGGTAGCTTTCAGCAACCCAGCCCAGATGTCGGTTCCTTTAGAAATAGCTCACAACAACGTGTAGTGTCGCATCAGCGCTACTAGTCGAGAACCACGGCGAAGGCAATGCAAGCGGCTGTGCTCTATCGTCAGACGTACTTTTGCTTTGCGCAGACCCGATTGCCGATGTAGCTTCATCTAAGACTTATCGTGAAGCATCAACAACATGCGAGGATCGGATGTCGCCATCATTTCAACCACGAAAGGTTGTCGGCGATCGTGAAAATCCCGGTGCTGGATCGGGACAGCGGGCGCATCGGGAATGCGAACATGAGGATCGTGCGGGAAGTGCTGCAGTTCAAGGGCATTGGCACGATCGTTCATATTTGCCACTTCGGGTACCATTCCAGAAAATGTGAAGTATTCTCTTTCTGCAGATTTATTTAATGCAGGGGCGGATCCAGGGGGCGATCGCCCCCCTAAAATCTACGAAAGTAACCTTATTCGCCATGATTTTGTACAATTCGGAAAAAAGCATAGGCGATATAAGCCCATTTTGCCGTCCATTGTTTTTGTCACAGCAGTATTGTGAAGTATGCTTCATCTCTCTTACAGTAGGGAACCTGCAATGACACTTGACTACCAAATGTTACTGAAATCACCCCCCCAACCTTCGTGGCTGGATACGCCCCTGATTTAATGTAGATACAGTCGTCCCACTTGNTTTTCTTGGGTCGGTTCCGTTTTTGTACCATGGGTTTTCTCAGCAGTTCGTGAGCTTACGCAAAAATTTAACCTTTAAAGTAGCTTCGTTATTCTATTATAAATATTGCCTAGGCCAGGGGCGGGCAACCTTTTTCGGCTTGCGTGCCGAAATCGGCTAAATCAATGACAAAATTCTTCCGCGTGCCAACCAAAATATGTGGTGAGGGGTCTGAATTTTGGGCCCCTGTGGCAGCTTGACTCCCCCAAGTGGGGGTATGGAGTGCGGCTGATACGGCTCTGTTTGTAGCCATATGGCATCAAAAGCACATAAGGGTTAAATTAAATAACGGATTGTTAACAAACGAAAACGAAGAAACGGACACCGAGTTTCATCAGATAATACTACGACTTGTAAGTTATTAACTTTTTCATTCGAAGGGGGAGGAACTCGTTTCTGAGGCCTCGCTCACGTGCCGGATGGAAGTGCTCGCGTGCCAGGGGTTGCCCACCCCTGCACTAGGCTGATATGCGCGGTTAAGTGAGTTGTGCAGCGCTTTGCTGTGAACCTTCTTCAAAGTAGCGTGATTCTCCACTCAATTTCGTGTAACAGCCGGCATGTTATTAAAGCTCAAGTTACAGTCTCTACACAAGTGAGAGTTTTGAATTAATCAGCAAATTTTTAATAGGAAATCGATTTCACGTAATACTACGCATCGTCAGTCCTAGAACCTTATNCGAATTGAATATATTCTTTGTATTTGAATAAAGTTCTAGCATTGAAAATGCACAGTGTTACGTGAAATCGATTTCCTATTAAAAATTTGCTGCATTGATTCCAGCTCTTCACCTGTGGAGTGAATCTACTTAAATACAGATACGTGCAAGTCTGAATCATCACAAAAGATGAAAGCAGAGCCCAGTCGGCTGATTCCCCGAAAGCTTCCAACAAACTTAGAGCTTTTAATGATGGTATTAAAGTTATTATTATGTGTTGTATTCTTTAAAACTTGTTGCTTTAGGACAATCTGAGCAGCAGGACATCCAGCCATGAGGATACGAAATCAAGCGACAGGGAGCCATTAGGTGAGGTCAAAAAAGTACGTCAACTCATCCATCATCAGTCACAGCGTCCAAATCGATTTGAACAACTTTCTTCAGTTCAGAATGCCGACTCGCCTTCAAGTACGGACGTTTATCAATGGCAGATATGGCTTGCCATGTTTTTCCTTGTTTTTTTGCTGGAAAATGTGGTTACGTTCTGTTGGCATGGCAATGATTCGCTGTACTCCTTTCTGCAATCGCAACCAGGCCCGTAGCCACGGGTGGGGGCATTCGGGGGCAGTGTCCCCCAAATTTTGTTGTACCCCGGAAAAATTTGTTTTAAACATATAATAAAAACAAAAATCTTTTCGCCCTCAATTTATTTGGCCCCCCCCAAAAAAAATTATAACCTGGCTAAGGACCTGATCGCAACATCGCAATAAGAATCGGACTGGTCGTGCAGAGCCACCGACACGACTAGCGACGACGTCATCTGCTCCGAAGGAAACGCTCAGCGTATCGGCAAAGGCCGCTGGCGTCGATGCGCCGGCGCCTTTTGATTGTCACAGGCCAGAAAACGCGAAGGGCAAACTCGACCACAAGCAGATCCGCAGAGAGCTGAGAAAACTGAGACGGAAGCAGCGAAAATCAGGAATCCCGCGAAAGGCGCAGATCACGAAGCCGCAACGACCCACACCGACAGAGCAAGTAAGTTCTGTATGTTCGCCATGAACACAGAAACATTGCGTGATTATTTACTTTGATGCCAGCTCTGCTATGGTTTCAGTTTTATTCATAGATCATGGCCGAAGAACAAAAAGCTCGTTTTCACAATAATGTCCATGGTTAGAACTTAGCATAGTTACCACTACCAAGACTGAACATCGAGGAATGATATTTTAAACAGTGATGTATGAGCGAGCCACAGCTGAACGTTTTGCTTTTGATGTTGGCATTGTTTGTTGACCAACCGTCGCAAACTTCAGTCGCACGAAGTGCGACGAATCGTTTTGCAACAAAGCGAAAACAAAAACCCTTTTTTCAATAACTTTTTCAGATAAGATAACCCAAGCGATTTTCTATTGCTTCAGTGTCTCCTGCCGTGTGGAAGTTCCCGTAAATTTACTCTGTGATGCGCTCTTATTTTTTTGTCAACTGCTGTTCGTCAGACCAGCGATAGCAAACCCTGGTTGGACCACCGGTTGGAATTGGTCGATTCGGATGTTGAACAACCGCCTCTGTGGCCTGCAACGTCTACATCCTGCTTGGCTAGCGAGGATTCACTGCTTGCAAAGGATCATCTCGCACCGCTATTTGCTGCGAACGTCCAGGTAGCATCAACTCACACACATTCATGTTGTTACGGTTTGACGCTCGTATATCTATTTGGCGTTTGTTATGCCCATCCAAGGCATTCATCGATGTTGCTGTCGAAGTGCGTTGGTGTGAGTTTTCTATGAAAACGTTGACTTGTCGACGCGACTCACTTTGCCCAGAACGACCAGTTGGTGGTGTTGGGAGGTGACGAAGCCGCGAGAGGGCGTGAAGGTGATTTGGCGACCGAAGCCGAGGAAGCCCTATTCGATCTGCTGCAAGATTCACAGCAAAAGGTCGACAGGAAGCTTCCTGTTCTGGCCACTTCAGTTGTACAACAAAGCGCAGGCAGCACAGCAGGTGCGATGACCGAGTATCTGCCGGATAGCTATATTTAAAAATGCTTTTCGACTAAAACCAAATCTCCGGTTGTTTCGTCGCCTTTGATTCCGCCTGCTTTTTGACGTTATGGGTTGATCTTTGTTTCGCTTTTGGAATGTTTACTTCGATTAGTTGAGGAGGTTGCGCACGGAATTCTTGTAATGAAGGAAGGGCTGGCAAGAATCAGCTTATCGAGTTAGAGGCAAAATGGATTATTAATTCATAAGGTATTTAAAGTGGAGGTTTCGCGAAGGTTTTGAAGGAGGTAAGCGTTTGGAAACACAATACTTTTACGCGAAATGCGACCAAAAACATAACCTTAAATTTCGAGGGGGGAAAAGGCAAAAAATAGTCGAACACGCCCCTGACATTTGGTGCCGAACTTACTTTATTTGAGATCCTGGCGTTTCATGTAAACGCACCGAGGGTATGTCTGACACTGCTGTGATCGCGTGTATGCAGATGATGCGGAGGACTGGCCAACAACACCACTCATGATTGACGAGGAATATTCTGGAAGCTAGCAACTTGAAAGTTGACAAAAAAGTATTCCCTGAAAAGGAAGTTTCCGTCGAAACGAACGAAATTGTGGTTTAAGTGAAATTTCGAAAAAATTGACTATCAAATAACATTTACTTGGCTTTTCTCCCCAATATCTCTATTGCGCTTTGTGCTGATCTCTTGTTCTTGTTCTATTTTTCAACCCTTGAAAATATCGATCTTACTGCGTTACGCTTACATCGATTCATGGCTGTGGTGAATGTTTTCTGCTGGTCTGTTTTCTTCACTGCGTTGTCGGTGTGCTTTTTTCATTGAACAAATGAAACGCGCGTGAATAGTACTTGCTAGACTTTTTTAAATCAGCAACAAAGGAACTTCTACTCTATATAAACAGTGGCTTACTCTTGTCACACCCGGTACTGTCTGATCGTAAAGCGGATTTTGTGCCTCGCCTTTGTCGTGCCGCCTTTTCAAGCTTGTGTTTCTTTGTGACTTAAACGCGACCTGGCGACACTCGCATAAGGGGTTTCAGAAGGTCTCAGGCCCGTAGCCAAGTTTTAAGGTTTGCAGGGGCAAAACAAATTTTTAGGGGGCAAGATTTTTGTTTTTATTACATATTTACATTATGTATGTAAAACAACAAAATTTTGGGGGTGACAAAAATTTTGGTGCAGCACTGCCCCCGAATGCCCCCCGTGGCTACGGGCCTGGAAGATCTTACGTTATTATTCCACCGGATTTGGGAAGCACAGTTATGGTGGGTTGGTCGTTCCAGTTCGCATTTTCTAGACTTCGTTATAAACTTTACGTGCTGGGGTTGTAACGGTCTTGGAAAAGAAACCGAGGTCTCTTTATTAAAGCCCCATGGGTAAGTTCCTTCTTTTTGCATTAAACACGTGATCCCAAAGCTTTTCGCAATCTTGCGCATTTGCAGCTCACCCTGAGCAACATATGCGGAAAGAGGGTGGTGGCACAAATGAGATCCTCTACTTGGAAAAGCGTTGCAAATTTCCTATTTTCGTTCACTGTTTTTTCGTTGCTTTAGCGTTTTATTGGTGAGAAGTCCCTGGTTGGGCGGCAGTACGAAGCACTGAAAAGTAAGATCCTACTTCGTTTGCCACCCCGAGCTCATCGCATTGGTCAGGGTTGGTGAAGGATAGAATTTCAGTTCGGCTCCCGCTGGTTTGTTTGCATTGGAAAAAAAGAACTTCTCAGGATTTAATTTAACATCTGTTTCGGGTCAGAGGCGTAACGAGGTAAGATGGCGCCCGGGGCAGGAAGCAAGTTTGGCGCCCTAATGTTAGAACCTGAGGTCTTGCGGAAGCAAATGTACTGCATTGAAGAAAGTACTTGTTAACTTTTTCGGCGCCCGGCGAATCGTTCTCCCCCTTGCCCCCCCTCGTTGCACCCTGATTCAGGTTAGTTTCATCACCAAACTGATTTTTTCGCCAAGTGCGTACCACCCTCAGTATCGCGCTCTAAACATAAGTTGTTACTAAAGCGATAATTAAATTGCGCGCTAAAAACATTGACTTGTGTTTGTCTCCTGCAACGCAATGCTGTTGGTGTTCAGGCCCTAGTGCGACGGTAAAGGAAATACGAAACGATTTCAAAAATCACCACTTCATGTTTGTGGCTGTTTAAATTTATCATGTTCTTGCGTGTAAAGATCATTTTTCCTCCAGTACGTGTTGTCTTTTGCATGCGTTGCAGGTAATTTGCATGTGTACGATTGCATCAGATGTAAAGAAAATATACTGTTCAAGTTCTAAACTTCTGCCTGGGAATTTTTCTTACAGGGAAAAAATCTATCAGTGTTCCATAAGCTCTTTAAAAAATGCTAAATAGATCTTGCATGGCAACGCTAAATCAGGGGCTCCCAACCTTTCTTTTACCATGTACCCCTTCAGCATTCCGACAGATGAAAATGTACCCCTATAGCATTTCAACAGGTAAGTATGTAGCCCTTCAGCATTTCGACAAATGAACATGTACCCCTAAAATGTCTTATGACAAAGTATTTAGTCATGGTTATTCGTAGATACATTGCATTCAACTCTAAGCATACAATGACTTTTGAATATAATATTGACAGACATTTGTATAAATATTTGGCAACAAATAATAGATATATTTTTATATTCTATTGCTAACCTTAAATGTACCCCTATGGGTACATGTACCCCAGGTTGGGAACCACTGTGCTAAATGTATGTGGCTGCAGGACACGGATGAAACGATAGCCAGAAACAAATAAAAACAACCAAAGATGACATCCTAAGGCCTGACCACAGTGTATACCAAAAAGTCAATCTGCAGCCAAGTCACCCAAAAACCGTGAGGTTATCGAGATGTTCTAACAGAATTAAAATACTTCGCTAATAATTAAGTGATCTTATTACGCAAAACAAACATAATTGAATCAGACATCTGAAATAAGGACCAGACAACTTAAGGCAGCAGCAAATCTCTCACCATTTATCAAGCTTCAGTTGAGTTCTATAACAATAAAGACTTGCAAGTGGTTTAAGCTCAATTTTATAGATTACAGTGGACATGCGACGGTTTGCACAATAGCTTAGTTCGATTCCACAGCGACGACATGATGCACATCTGTACGTTATAACACAATACAGACAATTACGCATATACAATATTCACTGCGCAGTAACCCACAGAACCCAACAGATCGCAATGGGCGATAAGACAAACAATGACGACGCCCGTTCAAACACATGTTCATATTATGAACGTAGTCTGTTTCGAGTGGTTTGTTTTGAAAGGGAACAAACAATGACAACGTATATTTTCAGAAACTGAAATAGGATGTATCGGGCAGCAAACCCGTCGGTCTTGTATTAATATTGCTTTAATGGAAATGCTATTGTTTGCAAAAAAGATCGAGGCATGCCTTTGAAGTTTTGTACGTCATCCCAGAAAGTAGCTCCTCTTGTTCCGAGACAAGTGAAATCACTATACTGTGTGCGCTGTGAAGCAAACAAACTCAGAGGCACTTTCGATCAGTGCTTTTCTGCAATAAAAAACACTACATGCCTATTGCATGTCAATGTATGCTTGCCAGTTGTGGAGCAAATACACACATACTAGTGTGAAGCGCTTACGTGCTGCGTATAATAATGCCCACCGAATCATGCGTTAGATTACTAACCAGAAATGTAAGTGTTCGCCCACACCAGGTTAGCCATTGTGCCAGGACCTTTGATGCTCTGCTGAGAATCAATTTATCGATTTTTTATACGCTGCGCATCTACATCTAACTTTTTTATCTGATCGCTTCAAATGTCTGATGCTTTTTACAAATCTTCATTTTTCCTCAATTATTCAACGCTTCTGTATGATGGTCACCAACTGCAATAGTTGTTGGTGCATTGTTTCGGTGTTCGCTTCTCATCCGTATTGCTTTTGTGTAGTAAAAAAAATAGTCCTGTGTGCAACGTGTACAAACCAAGCGTAAAAAAGTAAGAAATAAAACTGGTAAAACATTTTCCAAATCCTGCTTTAAAATTCAGGCAAATCGATTGGCTGTCGATCTCATAATAAAGGCGTTGCAAAGCATATGAAACCTTGATCAAAACAGGTTGCATGCCTCTGTACGCCAATGTGCACCCCTGTTTGACTTACCTTTCACTGTTAGCTGTTTACCTCAAAACTTTTGATTTTAGAATGCCTTCACTTCCCTCACACTAATGGATCTCGGTGAATGACGCTACAGTTGGGTCCCTGGTAAAGTGATTTGCTCCCATCAGCGTTGGTCGTGTGCGAACACCGATTCTGCAATGCTCTACTGTATGCATAGGCGTAGCCAGGGGGGCACAGGGAGCCATGTGCCCCAATTTTTAACATATATAGTCATTGGGTGCTTTGACAGGCAGTATCCCAAATAAAAGAGTGTTATTCGCATAAAATCAAATATTTTGCCCCCCAATTTCGGGCTGGCAACGCCACTGACTGTATGGCTAATCATTTTTTGTGCTGTTGCGGGAACTTCATCCCATAACATGTATAGCGAAAAAGATGAAACACACAGCGAAGATGGAGACCAATACAAAACTACGAGATTTAACCTGGAAATAGACTCGCATTTAAAGATGGAATCTATAGAGTGCGTTAAAGAACTGGTTAAAACATGCAGAAAGAATAAGGAGTACCGCAAAACAATTAAAATTAACGGACGACGCGCAATGAAAAAATACCAGGGATGAACAAAATGATAGCAACATGGCCAAGATATTATTGGTATGGGCAAGCAAAAGGAAAAATGGAAAAGGAGACATTCAAGTGCAAACTAATCATGCTAAAAACAACAAACATATTATATTGGAACAAGAAGAAATCGTTCCAATCATAGTATTCAATATGTACACGAAGTACTTTACAACGCTGCTCTAACGTTACATAAATTGAAACCAACTGACAAGTATACCAATCTTACAAAAACAAAAATCTGGAATAGCATTGTAAGAGCTGATGAAATGAAATCATTAATCAACTAGGAAGCTACAGAAATAATAGCAATACCGGAGTTAATGGAAAACGATGACTTCATTACAAGCGTACTGACGGGAGAAATGTACTGAATGTGACAAAAAAGGGTAAGTCATTAAACAAACAAGATGTATGAGAAGCGGAGATCAAATGAGAGCAAACCAAAATAAAATAGAATACAATTGATGTAGGTGATGGCTATTTATTTTCTGTAGAAAAATGTGAACAAAAGAAAGACGTACGATGTTAATTATGAAATAATATTGATAGCTTGATATTCAAAACAAAATAAAGCAAGAGAGGCGGAAGCTAGACATCAAGAAATCTAACATAGTACTATAAAATTGTGGTGAACGATAAAACAAAAGAAATATGAATGAAGGTTTAATAAAATATCTTGTGAATGATTATGATTAACACGTTTTAAGAGGACCTGACGAAAAAGGGAAATAATAACGTATATTGACTGGGGTTTACCCTGAACAAAACTAAACTGAAGCGCTCGACATAATGCTATCATCATGTAAGGAAGTGAACGTATGTAACCATATTTTGTGCAGATAAGTGCAATCAAGTGATAGCAGGCCCGTAACCGGGGGAGCGCAGGGGTCTATCCCCTAGAAAAATTTTCGCCCCCCCTAGAAAAATGTGTTGGACATAATTTAAAACTATTGGACACAGTTCAAAAAATTTGGGCCCCTCTCAGAAAACTCTTCGCCCCCCCTGGTATCCCAAGCTGGTTACCGGCCTGAGTGATAGTGATTAAAATTTTGCGCAATGTTGCAATGTATGCACGTGCTCCGCAAGAAAACATAGAGCTGTCAAGACTCTAAATATAGTAACAAAAAGGGACATGTCTCGAAGGACGAAACATATAAAAGGAGGATGATTTCTGAACAAAATTTCAAAAGCCCGGCATGGGACATACCTACCTCAGGGGGGATATCAACAAGACACTTGTCTGATTGTTATCAAATCAGATGATGGATTTAACTTGGCATTTTTGCGCCTCAAATCACGAAATAACACAAATGCAACAAGAGTGAAAAGAACAGCTTAACGAGCATAAATTAATATCAAAAACTTCGGGTTTACAAAACTTATGTGTTCTAACACATTTAAATCACAGTGTTGGCGAAAAACTATATTGGTTATTGGTTTATTGTTTTATATGACTCAGCCAACAAGCGGAAGCACCATAAAAGCCATCGCATGCAGTAAACCAACCATTAGCGAACATTAGAGCAAATGAAAACACAATGGCACAATAGCTGATCAGTGTA
>JGI24159J19872_10004295_pt1 | contig 18091 bp, 13 predicted proteins | sample Ectturendosymbi4_FD_19872 | JGI IMG/M metagenome (IMG submission 19872) | reverse complement strand
AGATCACTAGAACTTATCATTCTTGCATCTGTCGATTAAGTTCCGGCAACAAGGATGCGAGCTCAAGAATAAAAGCTGGGCGTTTTTGGAATTAATGGGGAAGTCTAATGCATTTCCCCAATTGTGCGACAAAAACAGGCCTTGTGGCTTTGCGTTTTTTGTGGACACCTTTTCACCATGAATGAACTGAACGTGAGGATGCAAAGCAAACATTGGTGCGTGACATTCACTACAAACATGGGAACCTTTCGAGCCTATGCTGGTTTTATTCTTCAATCTCCAGGCAAGTTTTTAAAAAGTTATAGCTCATTTTCCACACTGGCCACACTGAATAAGGCCAGGCGAAACACAGAGAGATATAGCAAGTCATTGGATAACTTGCAAGAGAATGCTGACATCAGTTTTCTGATTTTTAAGTAGTTGTCATGTCACTTAATTTTTGAATAGTTGACATGTCACTTCAGCCAGCAGGTTGTCCCTTGTCACAAGACTGAAACAGAAGCACAGGAGCTGCAACTGAACTTGATTGATTATCAGTCTGCCTGTTTAAGAAAATTTAAGTTCTCTTAAACTGAATGATTGTCATGCTTCATTTGACAAAGTTGCATTTTCAAACCTTCGAAGGATGTTACAGAAGATGCTGGCATTATCTGGCTCTGTGTGAGCAGACGTGTAGCTTTATGAACATCATCAAAGCCCGTCACAGATCAAAGGTAATTGAACAACACTTCAGATCTATCCTAAAAGTTGTCTCAGCAAAATTAAGCTGAGACTGTGATGCAGTGACTAAAAAAGAAGACTAACAACACGTTCCAATTAAAATTTAAGGTTATTTTCATTGCTATGTAATATTTCTTCGCTGTGCTATATTTTAAAAAGCATTTTACGTAAGACGGAACATTTGTTTAACTAAAAACAATTTGTTGAGTCAGCAACAATACGGTGTACGCACTTCGCAATAACAGTTCCACGTCCCTGCTCATCACAGACTTGTACGAAAACCTCGATAAACACTTATAGCATGTGCGTCCTGCTTAGATCTTATAAAAGGTTTTGACTCAATGAATCACTCCACAAAGCTGACAAATCTAGAGAACTGCGGAGTAAGAGGAAACGCTTCACTCTTCAACGACCGCTAAGACACTTTTGAGGCAATTTTCGGCCATAACTCAACCACCGATCGCATTAAAGAGTTGAGACATCATGCGATGCATCTTTTGGAGTTCTTTAAAAAAACGGGCAAATTGGCATTTGAATTTTTCTCACAGGTCCCAATAACGTCACCAGGACTACCTCGTGACGTCACACTGCCTCAAAAAATTTCAAATCCAAAGGTAGTCCAAAGGTATTTTATTTGAACGAAAGTGCACGAAAATCCGTGTCTTATGTTTTCATTGACTCTCTAGCGCATAGGTTCCCCAGCTCTTTCGAAGTTCTTTCGAAGCATAGGTTCCCCAGCTCTTTCGAAACACCCCTTTCATAAAAATAAAGTGACGTTCACACCCCCTCGTTTTGAAAAAGCGCAGAAATCGCAAAACAGTCCGATTTTTCAGTATCTTCATTTTTTAATTACTGTTCGCAATACATAGGACTGCTAACAACAGAAAACGCTCAGTCGAACTGTTTAACTTCCATACCTTACTGCTCGTTAGAAACAAACCGAGTGACTTTTTGTTGCTGCTCCACTAAAATTATCCACTTATACCTTCGCACACAGTTACTCGGCCAGAGCCACGCGCAACTCGTTTCAGGGGTTATAATGATTTCTATACTTGTTTTTCAAATGACGTAGAGAGAAAAATCCAGATTCGCACAAATATGTTGTTGCAAAGGGCACTAGAATAGACAGGGGGTTTTGTGCACAATTTCTGGTGACTGTGTTTGGTTGAGCACCGGAAACTTTCGAGTTCTGTAACGTCAAACAAAAAACTTGCCATAAACTTTTAAACGTCACAATGTGACGACAATCGCGTCGCTAACCGCAGCGTGAAGGGGAAATAGCAATTTAAATTGTTAATTAGTAAGGTTAGCTGGATTAATTAGGCTGGATATTCGTCTTTTGAGTAATAGTACTTGTAAGCATTTATAAATCTTGATTCTCTTGAAAAAACTACTTCCAAGAACATACAAACTCTTACCGTCTAAAATCGCCGTTTCGAACCCCCGAAAATCTTGTTGCGGCAACCGTTCCCCAGAGGTTCGATTTCAGATTCATTGTTGTTTTTGCTATGTGTAAATGACTTGGTCAGTTCCGATGCTATGAAAACCATATTTTTTGCTGATGATACAGTATTAGTAGAGTGACAATAATTTGGAAAAACTACAAAGCTCATTTACCCGTGAAATGGCTTAAGCAGTTGATAGACTACAAACAAGCTTTCCCTCAATGTTTCTAAAACAAAATATATGTTAATCGCAAATAAATGTATGTTAACGCAAATTGCTTTAAAATAAATGTAAAGCCCGGTCGTATTGAAAGAATTTTGGGTTATAGGCATTTTGGTGTAATTGTACACGAGAAACTGACATGGAAAGAGAATTGTAAACGGTTGTGTTGTACTCTATCCAAATATGTTGATGTAATGTACAAAGTTGTAGTGTGTGAGTAACGAAGCACTTCTCACATTGTATCACTGCCTAATACGGAACTATTGCCTGGATTCATGTCATCTACAGCCAATATTGGTTGTTTTATATTGCGTGATAGATGTTTGGACACATCTGGATTTGCTACCCTTTGAAGTTACAATAGCATTTATAAAACGCATAAAATATGGAACTAAGAGATTTTTACTGTCATGAAGTGGACAGCTACATGTAAAAATACAAGTCACACTCACATCTACCGGCTACATTTAACGATTATTTTCAAGCTCATCACGTTCATCCGTATAATACGAAGTAATCTAAAAGACTCAGCAATTTGCATCAAAAGTTGAAGTCCACTGCAATAGAAATCTGGTCACAAACGCCTTTACAAAAAAATATCGCGTGTTTGAAATTTTTACAGTCCAATATAGAAATAATCTTACTCGGGTAGTAGAAACGTTATTGGTATTCTTCCTTTTTTTGTGTGAACATTAACCAAGCGCACTGATTCTACTTTTCTATTACTACGTAAGTGGTTCCATGAGGCATTGCTGTTGTTGCAACTTCTCCGTTGGCGCTGCGTTGAATGTGCGATTCACCACGAACGGGACATGCACGAAGAACTTCACCCATATCTACGTGGCGCGAACAAGCAATAATAGAGTAACTGCGGTGCATGATCTCTATTGTTGCTTGCTGCCACAGTGTGAAGCTTTGCGCACTTGCCGCTCGGACTTTCCGATCGCAACACTGTCATCACTTACTTAAAAAATGGCTTTTGTTGCGTTCACTACAAACGGATCGTATATTTTTCAATAAACTCTAATATAATGCATAGTGAGAAGCCTGTACTCTCCGATCGCAATGCGATGATTGCAAATCGCGTATCTACCGAGTAGGAAACGAATTTCCGCTCCCAGGGCGTTTGTCACCGTGTTTTTTTTCGCTGAGACATTTTGATCATTTGTCCCGCAATGGTGTTGAAACTTACCGTTAAATTCACTAGCCTGCCTTTTCAGACATTATGACATAACTGACTTAAGTTTTTTCCATCATTTGAAAAAAATTCGGTCTGTGACGGAAAGGATAAACCCAAGTGTCACAACATCGACTGTAAATACATTTCGTCAGCCTACGAAATGCATTATTTCAGCAACTGATGATTCAGTGTAACAAATTTATGCATACCGGCTAAGCGGGTGCAGTTGGTTGGGTGCGCGCCACTAAAGTTGGGTCGGGTCATACCGAAGGCTTGAAAAACGATACCTGTGGCCTGCCCAACCTCGTGCTCGGCGTTGATGGGTGGTTGCAAGGGAACGGTTCACGTACGATGTTGCCATGGACTCGCCAACCAGTGCAGCATTCACTTCAAAAACACCCGCGTGGCCCACGGCGCAAGCAAGCGGAGATGGGCGCCGCAAACCACTCGTGAAACTCCGAACGGAGTACAAAAACCTTGTGTAAACGAAACTGAACGGAATTTTGAAAAATGCCCGAAGGCCCACGGCGCAAGCAAGCGGAGGTGGGCGCCGCAGACCACTCCCGACACTCTGGAATAGTACGAAAAACGTCTACGAACGAAACTGAACTGATTATTGGGCATCATTTCTCAACATTACCGAGTACCGAGATCTTAGTCGAAAAGCGACTTCCATTCTTCTCCGCGCGTCAACAGATTCCTTTGCTAGCAAAGGTTTTTCTGCTCTTGTTCAAAATAATTCGAAGAAGAAAATCAATCGAGGATTTAGGTGTTCTTACGAGAGGGACTCTGGAAGCAAAAGGTTAAAACCTCGTTTTTCATAATTGCCTGACGAACGTCAGCAGCAACAACGATCGCATTACATGAGATATATCTTTGTATTCATTTTTGTCCATAATACATTGTCAAAAGTTTCTGTATTGCAGATTTTACATCGGGATTTCCTTCGACTTTGATCGATTAATTATCGTTTTTTGGCCATAACTTGCCGACCACTAAAAGATGTTGTTGATTTTTGCCTAGTTTATTTTGAAAGAAAAATCAAGTAAATTGCCGCTTGAAATTTTTTTCAGGTCCCGATGACGTTACAGGGAGCACCACGTGAAGTGACGCTCCTCCACAAAAAGTTTGATACCCAAAAGTGCCCGGATTTTTTAAAAAATCGAATCTGAGAGACTTTCTGCTTCTTCAGAGGGTTCGATTAGCTCTTTAACTCTGTCGGTCGGCAAGTTATGGTTGGACGTAGTCTGAGCCCCAAAAGTGGCTTTGCGGTGCTTGAAGGATTTGTCCTTGAATCGATAAATCAATGTTTCGGCCTGTTGGAAGCAAAGTTCTACCTAATCGAAGTTTTTACTATGAAAAGACACAACTCGATTGCAACATAAAGTGTTCAATACACACGAAAATGATGCGCTACCTGAGTGATCAGCTCAATAGAAAAACACCTCAGTTCGAGCTGTGTGTGCTGGATTGCGTATGTTTCCGACGTGCTTTACTTGCTTAATTAGCGAACTCTGTGATGATTTCGTAGGAACTGGAAAATCGCTGTCATTAATTTGTGGAGCTTTGACCTGGCTTCGTGATCACGAGCAACGCGAAGAACAGAAGTTGCAAAAGCCTTCTGCCAACAGTCTGGTTGTAAGTGTCGTCACTAATCGAATATCTGGAGGAACTTGTTTATTTATGTTGCTTCGCGAATCGCGCGTAAGCCTTTTAGTATAAGTTTTTAGCATAACATCGTTACTTTCACGTTTTGGTCCCATGAGATCAAAAGCTGTAAAATCAGCATAAAAAGCCTTAAATCAGTTGCTGATTTTGTAGCTTCTTGTTACGGTGCATTTATCATTCGTTTTGATTTATATGCCAAGCAATTTTAATGAAAAATCTGGCTGATACAGTAACTGGAAATAGCGCCTCCTGTAGTTTTTTGGTGTGCGTCGTCTAAACTGTTGGTTTACTCGGTAGCAGGTTTTTTCAAGGTTTGACCTTGGTGACCGTTAAGACGCTTTTTAAGAGACCGCAACTATTTTATCTAAATACCGAAATGTTCATAAAGCAAGGTTTTCGTGTATTTTGATGGTGACGGTAAAGCGAGTTTGTATTTTATGAGACCGTTGGAAAAATTTGAGAGGTTGTTTCGGTCTGTCAAAACCCCTGCTTGTCAGATTTGTTACTTTTGTGTAGTGTAAAAGCCTCTTCTTTAGCCTTTTAAAAGAGTGCCAAGCAAGGTGTTGGTTAATTACTTTTTAAGGCAGTTTGCGTGCTTAATGCCGGCTAGTAGTTCTGTGTTCGCTGACGGACCAGTGTGCTGGAGGCTTGGGCTTTGACTGGTTCGTAACAAAAGCTTAATACTGGAACTGAATTGCTACCACATTTGCTAACACCGACATTTGGGATCGAAGCAAGGGTCCATTCGATTACAGAAAATTTGCTCAAATGTTGGTATGCCCACTAGTGTCGCTGTTGGTACGCGCACTGGTGTCGGAGCTTTGGCAGGGTCACCGGGATCATCTTTGAATTTTGTTTCCGTATTTTGACGAGTGTGTTCTTGAATATGCAGTATGAGCGAGTTTTTGAGAAGGAAATTTTTAGGACAAATTGTTACATTTAGTCATTTTTATCTTTTATCTTCTACAAATTATACAAATTAATTGCTGCGACCGGAGCACCCGCGCAAGTTATAAGAATGCGTCGTGGGGAGCTGTTTTTTGTTCGATCACAGACCGAAATATTTTTGAAATGACCGAAAAAAATCAGGTCGATTCGGTCATAATGTTCGAAAAGGAAGATTTGTGAATACTGTCACAGCGAGTTTTAACACTGTTACTAGACAATGACCGAAATGTCTCAGCTAAAAAAAAACAGGTGCGGAGTATTGCAAAGCACTTCACGCTTGCTGCCTGACACTAGCATTGGACCAAAAGCAGGATGAGGTCCTTCTCAAACTGTGTTCTTGAAGCTGACTTTGCTCGCCAACGTCCTGCCATTCAGCTGCATGCATTGGCGTGTCACGTCGAAACCAAACTCGCCTTGAAAGCCGGTTGTAGATTTAGGCGAATGACCAACGAAAATAGGTAGTGAACTAAAAATCTAAGGCTAAGCGACTGAGCGGATTTTTTTGTCTTTATTGTAAATTGCGACAACTTAGCTCATTTTTATGGGATTCAGATGTTTTCGATCACATCCGATTCGTTTGTACACAATGCCGCCAACCAGAATTTTCTACACAATGCCACCAACCAGAACTTGACTTTCACGTTATTGAAAGTATCTGCGGACACTCGTTTCGCAATCGAAAAGCCTACTGACGAAAAAGGTCAAGAAATGCGACGTGCACATGAAACATGACGTCTTCATGTTTATTGAGCGTCCATTTATTTTATCCACTAACGCAAGGGTTCCTAACCTGGGGTCCGTGAACCCCTTAAGAGTCAATCAAGGTGTTTTAATGGGGTTCGTAAACCAAAAGATCATTAAGAAACTCTTCTAGTTTTCGTCGGCCCATGAGGGCCAATATTCAGTTTAACTGCACCACAACTCTAGTCTGGCTTGTTCATGTTCCAATCGACTGACCTTTCTGTTGATTTTGGTGACGGCAACTGGCGGCAAGCCGAAGCCTGAAATTTTTTTTGCCGGGGCGGTTGTGGTGCTCACGCTAAGAAGTGACCAAACCTTATTGCACCCGACACCGCTGCGGACCCCTTCGTTCCGCCAACGTNCTACGTTTGAGCACTGACNGTTAAAACAGGTACTGCGAACGGAATGCGCAGTGTCGCCTCAAACCGGTTCAAACCAGTTTATTTGTTCCCGTTCGTGCAGAAAGCTGACGATCGCACTGACATTTGTGGCGCGCAAGAAGTTCGTGCGGATGATGAGCCGGAGTGGATTAGGATTTTCGAAGAAGCTCAATCTGTGGCCGCGCGTGACTTGAAAGCGAAAACGCTGCGTGAGAAACGCATAGCGTGGAATGAAAAGCTGAGAAAAATGAAACAGAGACCTGTTGGTGAAGCCAGAGTGAAGATTTACAAACGCAAGGCAAGTCGTGCGTGCGCTTGTGACTGAGGCAAAACGGGTGTTTCCCATTTTTTGCGATTTTAATCGCTGTGTGATTTCAATCGTTGTTGTTGGGAGAATTGTGCGAAATTCGCAGAAGGGAGTTTAACGACTGAAGAACAAAGCTTGCAGTTCAAAGCTGTGTTTAATGAACGCGTTTCGAGGACAAAACCACGAATTGTTTCGATCGTGCGTTTTTTAAACAAAAGAATCGCTTTTAAAAAAATAACTTTCAGCTTACTGTGTACACTTTCCGTCTTCTACGACAAAAATGCTGAAGCTGTAGTTCATTGTCTTTTTTCTATACCTGTTAAATGTAATCCACTTTGTAACCTGTCGACGTTTCGAAATCTTCGGTTCGTTGAAAAAAAGAACTCCAATTACCATAAGGCGCCTCACCTTTTGTGCCAGGCTGTACNTTTCAAGTCGGATTAAAATTTCCTTTAGAAAATGCACCGGTGGAACACCGGCTTATCTCAGCNACGGAGGGATTTGAAAANGGGCTCCGCTATTTCAGCACGAAACTTCGAATCGTGATATAAATCGGAACATGAAATTTCTTTGAGGGTTTGTTGCATATCACAAGCGCCCCGTTTGGCGATTGTCCTCCGCCCTCTATTACGCCGTTTCCGGAAGCTGTAATCTTTTTGCCTGAAGCTGTAAATTTGGAGCTGGACCATACGACCCGCGGTACTAGATATTGCGATTAAGAATTAACTTCCATGAAATATTCCATCTCGGTTCCTGCCAACTGCAATGATACTCGGATGTGGGGTAAATGGAAAGCGGGAGCGGGAGGGGGGTGTAATATGTGCCAATCTGGCCTTAATCGGGAGGTAGCTTAAAGTTTAGTCCGGAATAAGGCCAAAACAGTTTGCAAACTAGCTTGGTCTTATCCACAGTTTTGAGAGTTTGAGCGACGTCATGATCAAAATTCCACGTTTTTGGAACTTCCGGATTGCATCAGTGTTGCAAGACGTTTGTCATTTCCTAAAACGCCAAATATTTGCAGTCTTTCTGAGGTTAGTTTATGCTCTCCGACATTCAGACTGGCACAGTGCGCTTAAGTTTCCGTCTCCGTTAACCAGTTTAACAACTTAATTCCGCAGCCTGTCATCAGCCAGCGCGGGAAATGAAACATTAAAGTGCACGCGCAACTATGCTAGTAAGTCACATGTCGCCGAAGCCTTTGCATATACCTACGTTCCTACCTGGTATCTTTTTGCATAGTATGACATATATCGCACTCCGCCTTAATCAAGTCTATTTCTTGCGGTAAGTGCTGCCGGGCAAAGCGTATCGGCTGTTGACCTCTTGGTGACACTCTTCCCTAGCTTCTGATTGGATTTTCGGTGTGCGTCACTTGCGTGCTGTCACTTGCCACGTGCGTTTGCAGCATTTGCTGTATGTTCAACCGTAAAGAGAAACGTTAAAAATTACAACAAAGAAAAACACAGAGAAAATGAGTTGCATGATCGGGTAAACCCCTTGCTCGTAACAGTATAAGTATCAAAAGATCCCAGAAATCATCAGCATGCTACGATTGGTCGGGGCGAAAGAAACGATCGTTATTATTAGTAATGTTTTTTTTTTTTAGCAAGCTAGTGATGGACGTCGACGACGAGCAGTTTGTCGAGATATTGTCATTCGATGTTTTCAGCATTCTTAGTGGTTTTTCTGCAGCTGCTAGGTGGCATTTTTTGTTCAAGCAAAGAAACACGACTGTCTGTCAACACACTGGAGCTATANTTTTTTTGCGACCATANACTGAATTTTTTCAAAATGACCGACAAAAATTACGTCAATTCGGTCACAATGTCCGAAATCATATGAATACTGTTACTGCAAGTTGTAATAATATTAACAAACGACCGAAATGTCTCCGCGAAAAAAAAACACACTGGAATTGTATCTGGAATTAATCACGTGTCCCTTTTTCGAGCTTGAAAATATGCTCGTAAGCGTTGTTCAGTTTTTCTCAAGTCACACTGGAGCCAGTTTGACCACTGGTCAGGCCATCGAGTGATCCTTCTGCTGTTGGTTCTTCCATCAGAAACATGCCGACGAAACGCTGGCGTTAATGGAACGGGCAAGAAAAGAAATCGAAAGCCACGAGAAGGGACTGAGCGCTGACCAAACGGGTGAGTCTTGTTGAATTTGGACGAATCCACCGATTGTGAAACCAAAGGGATTTTCCCGGTTGTGAAACCGAGAAAATTTTATCATAGTTAGTTTGATGTGTATTGAACTGGTGATAGCAAAACTGGACAAGATTGCAGCTTGTGCTTGTTCACCGCGTGGGAAGATCATCTGCTTTGGATATATCTTGCCGGTGGTTTTTGCAGTGTCCTGCCAGCGTGATGCGTTTTTGTGCTTCGTCCTTACACCTTTCTGTTTTCAAAGAACTTGACGAGCTCGTTCCCGAAGATTACGATAGCGGCAATGAAGATGACAAAGCACGAAGTGAAGATCACAAAGCAGAAAATGAAGACGAGGAAGGCATAACGAGGGTGACTAGCTTTTCCTCGCAAGCGCGATGAAAAAGATTAGTAACAAAGATTTGAAAAATATAAATCGTGCATCAGCTTAATTTACTTTTGCAGTGACATTATATACCTGACAATGGAAGGTTATTTTTTGTCAGTTTCGGAAATAAATGATTCGGATTTCCTTGAGCATACTATCATTTGATGAAAAAAAACAGCTATCTTCGATATGAGCTTGAATTAAAGCATTGGACCAACTTGGCCCCATGTTTTGAAAAATACCCGGCCCGTTTTCTGCCCCGAAATAGAGGACTTGCGGGTACGCAAATTTATGAGTTATGCAGGCTTTTTTTAAGGTGTTTTAGGGACCCGATTCGGGTCCCTAGAATCAGAAAATTATCATCGGGTCCCTAGAATCAGAGAAAATCGGTTCCGTAAAATCAGAGAAATCGGGTCCCTACAGGTCCATACCGGGTACGTAACATTTTCCTTAAAAAAAACCTGGGTTATGTGAAAACAAAACATCGAAGGTTAGATCGCATCAAAGACCACAAGAAACTGATGGATGGAGAGAACGGTCTTGCCTCTACTTCCGATGTAACAGAAGCCGAAGCAGTGTTGCTGCCTCATTATGTTGCATTTAAATTTTTTTAATCAGATGCGCTTTTTTGAGTAACCTTGTTTTTTTGCTTGGCTACCTTATATGTAATCGTAGACTTGCTTGTCTGGTACTTAAGTGCTTTCTGAACTGCTCTGTTTACTCTGAACAGTAAGCTAGCTACGCAGTGAGCTAAAATGGTCTTGGTTAATAAGTTCACTTACGATGCTCTCTACGAGACGAGCAGAACATTGGCTTGTAAACAGCAGAAGGACTTACGTTATTTGCGGTGTTTACCATTTTAGCAACACGCAGTTGACCTTTCTTCAGAATATTTTATGGTGCATCTACATCTGCATTCCCATCAATACAAAATTTTTCTTCGAGATCGATTAAAATATTCTTTACTTTTTTTAATGAAAAACTTTTAAACTTTTTACGGGGTCAGGCAAAAATTTGAAGTTATAAAATGTCTAATTTGTCTGCCAAATTTTGTAATTCGTTCAATTTTTAATTGAAAAAAACTCTTATGATTGAATTTTTCGAAATCGGGATTGGTGTTCCAGGTTTTCTTCTGCAGTCGCACCCACTCGCAACTGTCCCAGTTCGTTCACGAGCTTCGAAAATCCCCGTTCGCTCTCGGTCACGCTTCGACGGACAACTCCTTCCAAGTGACCGCAACTTCGCTCGGATCCAGGAACTCGCTTTGCATAAACGAGTCGGTCCGGAAGCTGCGTTCGTTGCATCTGGTGAGTTTTGTTGTTGGTCGCAAGCGCTGAGTCGTGGAAAGCTAAAAGTGGTTCGTGCGTGTTGTTTCATATTCTGCCGTTGTTTTATTAAAAACATAAGTCTTTCATTAAAAACGTAAGTGTTTTGTTGAAATCTTAGTTCAGGGGCGGGAACATGGCGGCCCGCGAGCCAAATGTGGCCCGCGGAAGCATTCAGGAAATACGTTCAATTCTGAAATTTCCTCCAACTTACCACAGTAAATGTCATTGCTTGCTGCTGAGGCTAACTTCACCACGACTTGCTTCTATTTCCATTAGAAGGTACGGCCCTCCGCTAAATGCGGCCTTCGCGAAGTGGCCCCCGAGCCCAATTAATTACCCACCCCTGTCTTAGTGTTTTATTAAAAACAGAAAAAAATCGAAAATGCTCCCTCTGGACCCATAGTTCTAAGCCATTATTTAGAATTATTGTCATGTGATAAATTTGTATTAAAGAACGATGGTTGTTCTTATTCAGCAATCGGCAAAGATGCACTGTTACTCCATGTACAATTTTTTGAAACTAGTCATTAAATTACACAAAAAAATATATTTTAGCTCCTGGTGGACATTCCAGAGTTCGGCCATAACTATCTAAGTGTCAAAGTCTGCTGATGTTATCTCCAGTCAGTGAAAAATTAGTGAACAAATGCATCTTGTGGTTTAGACTTCAGAGATTCTTTGCTGCCAAACAAAGGGTTTTGAAAATATTGCATTGTTTTCGAGTCACCATACTGGCCAGTGCAAATCAATATCCTTTTGATCAACACTCGACGCTCATTTTGCTTCTCGGACGAGCGCTCTCTTAACATGAGACCACAAGGTCGGATTCGAATTATTTTACACTTGCCTGATTACTTTGTTTGCAAAAGCAGTTAAATGGAGTGTGAGTAAAAAATTTTTGATGTTGAGCTCTTTTCGCTCCCAAACAGAGTTTGCTCATTTGGCTTCAAATCACGGCAATCAAAAGCACTAGGTTCGCTGAAAGCTTTCGAGGAATCAGCCGACCGGGCTCTGCTTTCACGACTTTGCGCTTGTTCAAATAAAATGAAATCCTATTGAAATGATTCTGGTTGCTTGCGTCACAGAGCTTCGTTGTGCGACAAATTGTTGATCCTGCTTTTGTGGTTTGACGTCATATTTAGCGATTGTTTGTTGTGCTGATCTTCTGCAAACAATTCATGCCTCGACACACATGGATCGCCATCACGTGCCCTGACTCCCCCTTTTTTCTTCGTCAGATCAACGAGCGTTGTTTGGAAATGCAAAAGAATGCAAAACGTGAAAGCAAGGAGGAGGACTCGGGTACATACGTCATCCTATGCCGATATTGAGGGTTTCTTGTGCAATTCGCCTTTATCGTCGTAGCTGGGAACGAGATTAAATTATGTTTTTCAATTACGACAAATTATATTGATGGCATTAACTTCTGGATAGGCCCATAGCCAGGTTTTAAGGTTTGTAGGGGCAAAATACCTTTTCAGGAATGCAAGATTTTCGTTTTCATCACATGTTTAAAACAAATTTTTCTGGGCACGAAAAAATTTGGCGGGTACAAAATTTTGGGGCGGCACTGCCGCGGCTGCGGGTCTGCTCTTGAACGATATTCATCTTAGCTCGTCGTTTGTGAAAAGTCACCATCGGCGCTTCATTTCATTCTCAGTCAAAAGCATCTGTCAAAACACCAGCACAACTGCTTGACACACTGCTGTCACATTTTTATCTCACTGTAGAACAGCCACGTAAAAAGCGGCGGCGCTCTTCGGCAGCAGCGACGTGCTGTTACTACAGCAACCACGACGGCATGTCACGCTTGACCAAGTCGATCCTGNACAAAGTTCTCGATATCGAGGACGTCGTAAGGGAAGGAAAGTCCGTGGAAGCTTGTCCGTATTACGCTACGAGGTTAGGGTTTGATGAGCAATGATTCGTGGAATGTTTATTTGACAAGCATTTTCGTCTCAAAATATGTTATATAAGCTGCAGCTCATTTAACCTGAGGCAGCAAGGAATGCGATCCCTAAATTTTTCGCATGCATAGTTCCTACGGAGTCTGGAAAAGTATGGAAAAAAATTATTTTGGTCTGTCAGTTTTTTTCGGAAAAAGAAAATAATTGCGCAGAATTTGTCTTTTTATGTACACTTTCACAATATTTTTTCAAGATTGGTAATTACTTACATCGTATTAAATATTATAGTGACTGTATTTAACCTGGGTAGGTCATTCGGAAAAGTTAAGACTAAAAAAAGTCTGGAAATATGTACAACATTCAAAACTGCTGCGTAGGAACCCTGCAAATGTCTGATCAAGGAAGCGTCTCGAAAATTCGATGTCTATGCGGAAAAACTCCTTTAAATAGCCTTTGTTACTGATCAGTGATTCTCAACAGGTTAACCGCGAAACAGACCAAAATGTCCCGGAAGCATATTTACAAAATGTAACCTTTTTCGCGCAATAACAGCGGCTGCAGATATGACTCGCATGGCGCGGTTCAAATAGAATGCTCAGTTTGTCACTCAATCGTCACCAACCTTCCAACCTACCGGAAATGTTTAAGGTCTACTATGCCAAAGGTTTTGGGTTCGACTCTCACCGTCATGACTTTCGTTTTGGTAGTAGTGGTTTCACGTTTCAATTCATGGGACCGCTGTTTCTTTCCAAACTTCAGGTTCAGGAGTTAGGTTTTAGGTTTAGGTTTACCTGAAAAACCTGTTATTGCGTGAACAAGGTTACACTTTGTAAATATGCGTCCCGGCATATAATCAATCGCTTGCTTTTGTCAACACATGAAAGTATTATTGAGCAGCATTCTAAGCTTGAGCAGTTTGTTAACACTTTACCTGCACGATTCAGAAACAAGCTGTTTCATGGTTTAAAACCTACAAATTTTGTCTTGTTTATTTTTGTATTGTTTACTAAACAGCGCAACAATCGACTGGTTGTTGACGCGTTACTGACTGTATCTGTGACTAAATGTTAAGTGGATGAATTTAAACTTTCTTATCTTTGTTTGAAACTTTTTGTTGAACTCAGGAAAGACTGTCAATAAAAGTTAGCCGCGAGTTGAAAATATCTGAGAAGCACTGTTGTTCATAAAGCATTTTCCACCGGCTCTGTCATGTCGTGCATTATATCAGTTGAGAAAAGCGCCCTGCAATTTGCTAGTAACAAGCATAAGTACTAATTTTTTGTACTTCTGGAAGAATATTGTACATCATTTTTTGACCAAAAACAAAACTCCCGTAATCCCTGCTATTTTATTGTGGCTGGACATGCTCACGTCCTCAAACACTTTGTCAGCGAATCTTGGCCGGCGATATTCATTTTTTTCTTTAACTGACCTAGCGAGCCGGAACCCCAGTCAACCAGCGTAGTTGTCTCTTTTGAAAGTTTACTTTGTTCTCCGGGTTTTTCTTGTCATTCAGCGTCAATATTGCGCTTCTGTCTTGCGTAAATTTGCGAGGTTTAACTAAAACAGCCAAAAAGATTCATCCAAGCGCGCGCTGCGAAAAATTATCCGCTTTTTTTCTACTGCTTCGTGCAGGCGTGCTGTTTCGTTCTGCCAGCTGGTCGTCCTGCCTTACCAAACGCTGCTGCACCGCAGCACCAGAGAAAGCACAGGACTTCGTCTCAAAGACTCTGTCGTCATCATCGACGAAGCCCACAACCTGGTGGAGGCGATGAACAGCATGTACAGCGTAAAGGTACCAAGCACTGTTGTTAAGATCTGTCCACTCGCCCTCCGTATATCGCAGCGGTTTACACTAACTTGGGTCCACCTTTCAGAGGAATCGCCCTATGCGGTCGTTAGAAGTAATTTGCATTGTCAATTTGGTTATTATGCAGGAAGCATTATCGGGGCCCGTAGCTTGTTGTTTGATTTTTTATTTAAAGCTTTCTTTCGTTAAATATACAATACCTTTTTTTAATTACCTCTTTCAAGGCTGACTCGTGTGTGTCAAGCTAGGTGTTTTTCAGTCGTACACCGAAATGTTTTTGAAATGACCGAAAAAAATTAAGTCAGTTCGAAAGCACATGGCCGGGTTCCTCGTGGAAAGCTTTTGCTGGTATTGCGGGAGTACGGTATTGGCGGAGTTAAATCAACCGTCCATCGTGGGTGTTGAAAGGGTGTGTGGTGCTGTTACCACTCCCCTACATTGTCTATATGAATTGAATAGACAGTTATAGCCGAGTCGACGAGGTTGTCGCCGTTGGAAGCTGCAGAATCAAGCGTTTGCTTTTTGCGAACTATTTTGGTGTTAATTGCATCCTCTGATCAGGGCCTTCAACGCGCACTTGCCCGGTCTGCAGATGTGTCAGGCTGTAATCGATACCTTTGCGTTTTTTTTCCACACCTTTTCGTCCCAAAGCTCAGTCTGCACTTGTAAAATTAAACATTGCAAAACAAACTGTCGTAGGCAAAGTTCGTTTTTTTTAACTTGCCAAGGTGTGAACGAGAGAATGAAGGTTAAAAACCCCTGTTCCGGATTAAACCATTACCAGTTTTTTAAGGTGTTTTAGGGACCCGATTCGGGGCCCTAGAATTGAAAATCGGGTCCCTAGAATCAGAGAAAATTATCGTCGGGTCTTTATAATCAGAGAAAATCGGGTCCCTACAGGTCCATACCGGGTGCCTAACATTTTCCTTAAAAAAACCTGCCATTACCCACCCAGAAGGAAATTCTTTCTAAATCATTTCACGCACCAACTGTCTCTAATGATGGCGAATAGTTACGCTCTGTTCGATGTGGTCGATCTCATACTTCGCAGATAACTCGGAAGCAAACAAGCCAAGCTTTGCAGCAACTGAGCAGCTATCGCGAGAAGTTCAACAAGCGCTTGAAGGCGAAGAACTTGTACTACGTGAAGCAGCTCATGTTCGTGCTCGGTCGTTTCTTGGAAGTTTTGAATCGAAACGCGGGCAAGTCGCACATTTCTAAAATTCAGCCGTGCACGCACAGCTGGTTGGGCGAACCGCAAAGTTTCGTGTTTTTTCTTTGCTAAACAGGCGTTGAAGCAAAAGACGAAAAGCTGGTAACGGTCAGCGACTTCCTTTTCGACGCGAATTTGGACAACATCAATTTTTTCAAGGTATTGGTTCGTTTGGTAGTGTTAACGGTCTTAAAAAAACACCTGGCTAATTGTTTTGTGCCGAATCGTCTCGTTGTGTAACCTGTGGGCACCTAACATGAGAGTGTTGCAAATAATACCCTTGCTTTGCAGTTTTCATTAATTGCTCTCCACTGGCACTATCGTAACGAGATGTTAAAACAGGTTCTCTACTCGCGGCTCTCGCACAGATTTGAGGTGACGTCATTCTGCTCATGCAAATTTTGTGCTTGCTCCCTCATTACCTCTAAAACAGTGGTTCCCAACCTTTTTTGGGCCGTGGACCATCTTTTCAAAAAATATACCCTGTGGACCACTTTGCATAACACGTGACAGTCGTAGAACTACAAACACAAAAGCCAAAGACAGCGTGGTCCAACTACTTTTGAACTACGGAACAATTTACAAAAACGTGACAACTCGTGGGCCACTTCCAATAAAATGATGTATAAAACAACAGATTCGCAAGATTCAACATTGCAAAGGGACAGTTAAATGAGTGCGTCATTGAAATCATTACACAATATCAATAAACAATTTATTACAAATCTCTATCAGTGCGATGCCTGTGGCTGAGGCTTCTCTGACACTATCGTTCCTTTATCAATACCAGTATGTTAGAGATAGCAAGTCGGAGATTATGCTCTGGTGTTGCGTCTGCCATTCGGTTTTTGTTTTTAGGTTTGACTTGCTTCATCGTAGAAAAAGTTCTCCAAACATCGAGTGCATTTTTAGCGCGAAATCTTTCAGTTTGTGAAATCTGTCGCAGTTGACTAATTTGTAGAATCCCTCTACAGTTTATATAGTCTAACGCCGTTGATGTTGTACATTATTATCAAAAGATGGTATGTTGTTCTAATTAAAATTACCTACCATAACATGCGCACAAGTATCAATACTGAGAAGGCTCGCGGTCCTTAAAAATTCTGTCTGCGGGCCGCTGTAGTGGGACCACGCTGGCCTAAGAAATGGTCTTACGTAAGTTGTTGTGCAGTAAAGGTTACACTTTTCAGGAACGTTTTATCAAGGATTTGTGGAACTCTCCGTGGGCCAGTAACGTTGGGAGGTGTCAAATATTTTGACTTTTAGGGAGAAACAGTGTTTGGTTTGGGAAACCGCCTCTCGAAGCACAAAAAGACAAGATATGTGAGAAATTTGAGGGCATGGCCTCTTTGGTCCACTCCTGGCCACGCCTACGCTGTGGATCATTAGAAATCCCAGGTGGGCCGCGTTGACAATCACTGCTCCAAAACAACGCAATGCAGTCTTGCTGATGTTACCGTTTGCATCGCGGTCGAAGCGTACCTTTATTGTACCAGCCGTGTATGTTAGGGCTGGACTGAAGCATCCTCAAACATGCCAATAACGCAGCGCTCTTCAACCGTTGTACACGGTGCACCAAAATATGCTGCTGCGTGGGGTGCACCACTAAGAAAGGGTTCACAAAGGTGCATCACAAACTTGTCACACTAAACAGATAATTTTTACAAAAACTTTCTGTTAGCAAAA
>JGI24159J19872_10004294_pt1 | contig 18100 bp, 6 predicted proteins | sample Ectturendosymbi4_FD_19872 | JGI IMG/M metagenome (IMG submission 19872) | reverse complement strand
ATGCATGATGGGGAAAAATCAGAGTGTTGGCAAGGGCCACGCTAAATGGCTTGGCGGGCCGGGTTGTGGCCCGCGGGCCGCCTGTTGCACGCCTCTGTTATAGGTGAACTATTGTTATGGCCGAAGTCGTTATAGGCGAATTCTACTGTACCAAAATGGCAATGAAGAAGTAGATTCAATGAATTGTGAACCACTGCGTTACAAAACGTACTCAGGCAATTGCCAGCTAATTATGCTTTCATCTTTTACATCAATCAAAGCAGTCTCTTCAAGACGCTTCCTCTGTTTGTATGATCTTGTTTCCATAAAATTTCGAAACAACTGATACTTTGGTGTATTTTTAGACGTTTGCAGATATCACGCATGAAAAACTACCTAAGTTAGTAAAAAACTATCGGCCTAAAAATTTTCTCAGTGATTCCAAGTTTGGGTATCCAAAACTAATAATTGTTTTTATTCAAATGCGAAAGAATTTAGCTGATTCTTATAATCAAAGGTCAAAGTGATGTGAACGTGTGTCTCTGCGAATTAAAGCATTAGTATAAATTCAAAACGTAAACCAAGTTTCTGTTATGGAACTCTGCTGGTTTTGTGTTTTCAAAAAATTTGAAGAAAGGTGTTCACAAATGTTTTAAACTGCATGGGTATTTGAAAAGCACATGTTTTGCAGAACTAGGCAGAAAGTTTTTCTTCAGTTTCTAGTCCACTTCCTGGCTATTTCGTGTCTCACGTGAAGTAGATAGTGGCTTTGTGTTCTTCCATGCTTTAAGTTTCATTTGTTTGCTGGTTATCGAATATTTTTGATAGCTTTGCGAGTTTCACAGAAAACAGAGCGCATATTTAATTATTTAATTAACGAAAAACGAGATAGGTAAGCAAAGCTATTGTTGATGAAATTCAAACCAACTTAACAAACTCCGTAAAAATTGTTTTTAATCGATATTTTCTATTTCAAACTCTTTGTCAACCGTTTTTGTAGTTGGTGCCTTATTCCTTTTGTGGATTTGTTTTCAAAACAGGTGAATGTGCGGTCATTTGATAAAGTAAAATTTTGCACAAAAGCGTGATTTGTTCATAGAGTAGTCTTTGAAGGTGCAACTGCCGGCATTGGGAATACAGAGGAGTAGATTGATTCCAAAAGAATTGGTAAGACTGGATTGGAAAATTTTTGCATTGGCATATATTGCTCTAGTAGAATTCAGAAATTATATAAAATCAGTTATAACGCCGGTCCAGCCGTCTAACCACACGAGAAAAAAGACGGTAGTGTAGTAACCTGTTCATCAATAATAGTCAAGTCACTTCATGATGCAATAAAAGTTGAAATCGATTTCGGCAAAAATGGCATTATCCGTGATCCTGTAAATAAGTAGAACGTTTTGGGTAAAAAATACTTCAAACACGACCAAAACGACACACGTTAGAGAATGCCTAAAACACGGCCAAAACAGTAAGCGTTTGGAAGGTTTGTGGGTGATGGTTAAAATGCTTCGAAACTGTCACATGCCTGTTGATTGTGATGATGTTTCTGTTTATTAACAAAAATAAAGGCCAATATGATAGACGTAAGAAACGTGCTTCAGACTTCGGTAATTGCTATCAATAGATTATGATGTCTCGAATGTCTGTCACTTAGCGAATAGTTTTGTTGTATTGTTCTGTATTACTTATATTTTTCGGGTAGCATTGACGTAAATTGAAAACATGATGATGTAAGCACCCGTTTGGTGATTTTCAACACTCGTGAAAACTTGCAAGCAATCTGATGGCGATCACCGCACATTTTCTCAAACGCCAGCGACTGTTGTGCGTGGTACTGTGTGACTCAAACTCTTTATTGCCAACGTACAGGATAACCAGTCTGCATACGTGCAATTATCATGTATCCTGGCTGCAGTTACCTTCAAACAAGCAATCCGCAGTTTTTGAAAAGGACTGCATTTCAATAGACAACATATGAATTCGACACCAAAAAGGCATGTTGCAGTGCATGAAACATGCTGCTTGTCGCGAAAAACAAAACAATTACCGATTTGCAAGACCGCTTTCAGAAACGAAGTTCAGTTTGCTCTGGAAATTTATATACCTTCTTTCCTGAAGTCAGGAAATGTTTCGCTTCAACATAGTTGCCCCTTATTAACATATTTGTCTACCTAGCTATCCCCAAATTAAAATGCTTGGCTCCGAACCCTCAATGGCCCCAGGAAGAAGATCAACCCAGTAAACAAAAAATACAAAAAAACTCTTATTTACCAAAGTTTTGGACTTGTTGCTACTTTCAGAAAAAGCGTAACATGCGTTCACTCAAAAAGGACGATGTCAGTCATGGCGCAAACCAGGACAATCTTCCATCTACATCAAGCGTCGACATCAATGACACCAAAGGTTTGGCATCGAAACTGTCGAAAGAACCCGTCACTATTTAACTGTCGCGTGATCAGCCTTTAGCTAGTCAACATGTTTGTTGTTGGTCTTATCTTTAGGGAGTGAATTTCCGTATTTTTTTGATAATTTTCTTCTACTATGCCATTGGCAACCAAGAAAATCTTCAGGCGTGGTGATAATAATCTTTTGAACTGCGTACAGGAGTATGTGAAACACCAGTTCTATAAAGAGGCCACCATGAAGAAATGCTATATCGATAGACTCAGTAAGGGTTTTCAGAAGGGGTTTGGTGGGGCGGGAACGCGTTCCCACGCTTTTTTAATGTTTTCAATCGTAGTGCAATGAAAGTTAATACTTCACTAAATACTGATTTACAATGAGTTTGAAGTTCAGTGCAAAATGACTAATTTTTGGGAGCGTTCGCACACTTTTTTAGCACTACACACCTGGTTCTCAGAGAAAAGGGGATGTCAGATGGTTATGCGGAAGAAGGGACCAAAACCATGTACGCCGTGTCCCGTTAAGAAAAGTGATAGAGCAATCTGTAGAACGAAAGAGCACAGAACGAGATTGCAGTGTTTAGCAAGCGCTATGCCGAGATCTATAGTGCCTTCAGGAGCTGAAAAGCGCAAAGTTTCTAGGGAGCAAAAGCGCAAGGATCTGGCAGTGTTGGAATAGTTAAAACGCTGTCACTGAATCGCTTTTGTCAGCAGAACTTTCAAGCAGCAATGTTAGCAATGTTAAAGCAGTAGCGTTAACCAGAGCACCTGAAACTGAGGTGAATATCAAGACAGAAGCTTGAAAACAACCTTTACACGAGGTCCCCGTTGTATGCAAGGAACAGTTGACTCAGATGAAAATCTCTATGCTAGTCGTTCCTTGGAGTTAGATGAAACAACAGTCCGTGACTGGGAAAGTGCATCCGTCCCAAACTTCCGTTGAGCAACGAGGTGCCAAGTTCATGTGAATGCGTCGAACAATCGTCGCAGTCGACCGATCCGGCGAATTAGTGTCCTGTAAATCAAGTCCTCATGGTTGATTATTGGCTGGAACATGGTTTGTAGCAATGTCAAAATAGAAGTCTATCTGAAAACTAACCGCAGACGATATTATCAGCCATCTGCTAATCAGCCAGAGGGGTATCACCGTTAACTGACAAAATGCTCTTTATTCTCGCTGGACTAATGGAGACATTCATCACGAAAAGGTTCCTTTGTTGTTCTTCAAACAGTTCTACATATTGTCACTACTACTCACTGCTAAACAAGAACGGTGACAAGTTTTCTCATCAGGATTGATTTTCTTTCTTGAGAAAAGTTCGTAGTAAAATTGTAGCTCATGAACAAAGCGAAGTCCACAGAAACTGCATTCTGGAAGCTCGTGACCGCGGTACAGAGGCTGGTCGTGTGGACGGGGCTGGAGAATCAGAGGCTGGAAAGCAAACAATACTGGTGTGATGTGATGCATCCTGTTGTATCTGTAGTCAGTTCAGATCCCTCCGTGTGAGAGGTCTTGTATTGCGAGAAGGCGACGACAAGATTGGTTGAAAGAAGAACGGTAGTTTCCTTGGGTGCATGGAAGTAATAGCTGTATTTGGTCTCTTTTTATCGCAGCTCAATTTCGGAAAACAATTATTTCGGAAACAACGGAAAAGGTAAACGGTATTTGTCCTCAACTGCTCTCAGTGAATTGATACAGATGATAGCTCAAGAAGAGATGAGCATCATTGTGCAAGAAATGTTCAGAAGCAACTATTATTCAATTTCGGTCGATTCTTACACCTGATTTATCTCACAGTGACGGTTAGATATGTCTTGGATGGCGTCCTGACCGAGAGTTTCCATGTTTTCTTATCGATTGAAAGTCACAAAGTTGCAATGCAGACCATGTAAAATATTTACTTGAATTTTGGATTCACAAAGTGTGGATATTATGAACTGCCAGGGACAAACCTATGACAACACAAGAAGTATTGCAGGAAAATACTCAGGTATGCAGGCTAGAATAAAGCAAGAAAATCCTCATGCCATCTTTGCTCCACGTGCTGCACACTCATAACCTTGTTGGAGTAATGTAGTTGATTGTTAAATGGAAGCAGTCAACTTGTTTTGATTTATGGCAGGTGACAAGTCTATAACGTCTTTTTAACATCAAACCACTCCTGGGACAATTTTGACAAAACATTTAACCATCAAATGTTAGCAGTTAAGTCCCCGTCTGAAACTATGTTCTATTCGCGCGGACGCGACAGCTGCTCTTTGTGAAGGTTACGAAGACAAGAAATGAGCTGGATCAAATTGCTGATCATACACAGTAAATGGCATTGACTCGACATGAAGCTGATTGCCTATCTGAAAAAATGATCTTGTTGGAAACAAATTTCTCAGCAAATTCTGGAACAAGATGTTGATCAGATATAATGCCACCAGTAAAGGGTAGAAAGTGCAAGGATTAATCTGCGCGATGCTACGGATCTCTTGACTTCGCTGAAGAGTTTTCTCGGTTTCCTACGTGAAGATTTGACAGTTTTGAAATAGAAGATCGTGACGCATCCAGCAATAGCGCATACAAACCCAAGCGTGTTAGATGCTAATCAACCGGAAAGAAAGGATATGACATCATGTGTGACAGACAAACTTAGCTTTGACACATATGCGTGTCATCGGTTGCGTGCCTGTCAGCTTTAATTGCCAGAGCAGTTTTTAAAAGTTTATTTTCTCTCAGTGCTACTTATGCACAAGTGCATGTCCACACTCTTCCTTCTTGCTGCTTAGTGCGAAATAGTTTTTCTTGTGTACTTTGGTATTAACCTAGTGATATGATGATTAAATCCAACATCAGCAAATAAACGAATAAAATCAATTAAGCTTGATATGCGTAGTCATTTTTTGAAACAACAAACTGGTGGCAACGTTTAGCATTATTCACAGCAACGAAAAGTTCCACAAAAATTATTTCAACAAACTTCCATATTATGTAACTTACGTAACTGTTTAGAGGAAATTAAAGTGTTAAACGAATTTTTTAGGTGCATAGCCATCTGGTTGCATCTATCCTTCATCTAGGATGAAGTATTCTGCCGCAAAATCACTCTTCTAATTTTTAGGAAGTTTCACCTCAACAGCCGAGTTCGATTAAAAAGCCACAGCATGCCTTGCATGTTGCACATATCAGAAACATCAAATATGCATCGGGCCACTGCTGCCGATTTGCGAGAACAGTCGCGTTAATGTTCGAATGAGGTCTTTCACAGCAGTTTTTATGACAGAGATGGGGAAGTGTTCCTAAAATCGAGCTTAACTTGTGAAGTTGTTAGTCACATGTAGAAGATTGCGAAGCCCTGCTTGTTGTTTTCGTAGTTGGTACTTTTCTGTCTTCAAAATAGGGGGCACGATCACAGTGTCCCTCTAGGCTCGGCCAATGCACGCGATGTGTTCATTTTCTTTGTTTTCAAGATTCACGAAATATTGCTATCGTCAACTCGTCCGTTAAAAGCGTGTACATCAATTCTCCTGTGAGGAAGATCGAACATCACCCAGCAGAAGGTATTAACTGTTAACTTACGTCTGTTAATTACACGTCACACATCCGATACCGTAACTAAAATTGTTGTGCAACGTTTTAAAACTTGAAAAGCAAATAAATTGTACGGGATAAGAAAGGGCAGTTTATCAACTAAACGGGTTTAAACGTATCGAAGGACAACAGGAGTGCGAACGTTGCTGTGAGTGTTCGCAATATTTGCCAGTAATATTTCCGTTTTGGGCACCACCCGTAAAAACTTCTGAAGAAGTTAATAATAGCAAAATCTTCAAGTGTTGCCACTTTGCTACCTCACGAACGTGCGTGGTCGACGATTTATTTAAAAAAAAAAATAGTAACAATATTAAATTAAATATTCAGGGCTTTTGAATAAAATTTATTGTGTTTCCACAAATCAAGCAGCATTATTGAAGTCTTATAACTTATTGTAAGTAGATTCTACTTCTAGTAAAGTTGGTTTTAATGTAAGACCTTGCATTGCACAAGCTTCTCCTTGGTCTTCCATTCATTCTCCATTTTACCACTGGAATGGTGAAGCTGATTCGTTTAACTTTCTAAACATTACCCTTTCACGCTTACAACTAGAACAACTCAAGGCACAAAGGCACATATGAATAATAGCGGCTCACTTCGTGATTTAAAGTGGCTGTTGTCACTTTATTTCTGCAGTTAAATAATTGTTTGTAGTTCCAGGCAGTTGTGGTTTGGCAAATCGAATAAGCGGCGATCACGTTGCTTGTAGCTATGCACGTAAAGCAGCAGTTCTTTTCGGTATGACTTGTTAAACTTTAAATTTATAACTTAGTTTCATTTCAAACTTGTCATCTTATTTAACCAACATTCTGTGAAAGGATATTTAAGTTCCAGTACATTTTCTTACAGTGCAGGAAGTCCTGTCATTTCCAAGGATCATCAGAAGACATTCTCAAAAACGAAGTAAATTTTCTTTTATTAAAGCTGCACAGCGTTTGTATTGTAGGCTTTGCGTTCATGTGTGCATTTAGTTTTTAGCATTGTGGAAGATGTGATGGATCGATGATTTTTCAGAGTTTTATCATCCAACATACTTAACTTGGCAAATGGCACGATTTTCGAATGTGTAGCCATGCCAGCAGCCAAAATAATACAAAGTGCCATTGCATCACTTCATGCAAAGTGGTTGAATGCCTCGCTTCCATTAAACTTGGGTTTAATACATTTTATTTGCATGGTGTTATAAATCAATTACGTCAACTATTTGAGAATATTCAAACTTGACTTTCAATCACACCGAGCTATCAAATGATAAAAAAATTTGCTATAACACGGTGTATTCTACGATATAATCGAACTCTTGTGATTCTTTATGTTAGTTGACTTCTACCGCAAAAATAAAAAGATAAGAGCTCATGCAAACTATTTCATATTGCAGAAAAGCAAGCTCAATTTCATGCGCTCTTGAAAGATCAAGCCAGAGCAGCTGCTGGCAAACGAGATTCTCCCGTAAAACTGGACCAAGCCATCAAGCATGTAACACTCCAGCTAACCACCAGTGCAAATATAGAATCAAACGATTTGGACTTTGAGGGGCAACTTAATAAAAGGGAGTTTTTTGATAAACACCCCTTGGAGAGAGAGGGAAATATTAAGTTAACTGACTTGCTCTCGTCAGCAGTTAAACAGGCTGAGCGCGATTCAAGATTTCAAGAAACTAATGAAGCTCGAAAGAATTTCACTGAGAGGCATGGAAATTCAGTTGCCCTCATAGGACAAGCTGGCATTGGAAAAACCACCTTGGCAAGAACGATAATTCACTTAATCTTGCAAAAAGAAATTTTTCCCGAGTGCGATTATATCTTTTTCATACAATTCAAGGACGTCGATTTCCGTCAGCGGTTAAGCTTCATTCAGCTGGGCTTGGCTTCCGCCGAAGGTTCGTGGGACTACATTTCTCGGGTCGATAGGGCCATTCTTGAAAAATTAAACAAAGGTGAAAAAGTGGCTGTTGTGATGGACGGTCTGGACGAGGCAAATACTACTGCATTTTCACAAGCAGGGCCACTGTCACCTCTGCGTGGTACAGAAACTCCAGACGTTTTTATCAAGCATCTTCTTTCTGGCAAGCTGCTTCCTAAAGCCAAAAAGGTCCTTACAAGTAGACCACGGCAGTTTTTTGAACTTGCAACGGAATATCGTCCTTCCTTCGTAGTTTTGATTTTAGGATTGGACGGGAGTGGTCGGTCAGAAATTATCAGACAGCTGTGTCGGGCTCAGAGTTCGCATACCTTTCTCACAAACTTTCTTGGAAGCAATAATGACATTGCTTCCTTGTGTGCAGTTCCCGCCTTGTGCATTCTCATTTCCTTTGTGATGGACAGGGACTTCATTGAAACAGGCTCCGGTGAAGTTCTTTCCCTAACCGACGTCTTCGTCAAAGTTCTGAAATATTTTGTCGGCAGCGGGCACGTGAAAGGAAGAGAAGGTGACTTAGGAAAACTAGCTGCCTTTGCGTGGTCTTGCTTGCTGTATGGAAAAGTGGTTTTCACAGAAAGCGACCTTAGACAAAGTGGCATGGAGCAGAAAGCAATGCAAGATTTCCTTGTGACATTCCTGAGTGAGAACCAGTGCATAAGAATCTTGGAGGGAGACAAGAAAACTAGTTTTTCCCATCTAACATGGCAGGAACTTTTTGCAGCCATCCACTGCGTGTTTTTCATGCCACCCAGCCAGTTTGCTGGAATTGCGTCGCGATTGGCTGAGAGCAAATTTGAAATGGTGTCAAAATTTGTCTTCGGCCTCTTTAACGCAAAAGTTGCGTCTAGAGCATCTGCAATTTTGAACGCTGTGTTGAACGACGACTGGCAGAGTAAGCGGAAGCAAGCCATTCAACTTGCTGTCAACGTGGTCAAGGACAGGAAGCTGAGCAACGCATCCAAGTTAATTGCCATCAGCGGCTGGTTGCACGAACTCAAAGACGAAGCCATTTGTCGGCAAATTGTTTCGAATTTTCCTGTCGAGGTCACTCTTCAAGGAATGATCCTTTGCTCCGATGTTTCCAGTCTTATTTATACACTGACATTCGTGAATGAAATCACCGTCACTACCTCGTCTCAAACTGGTCAGTACTTGAAATTCTTATTTAAAATGCATTGTTGTGGTGTTTCACGAATAAGTAATAGACTTAGCGAAGTTACGAGGTTTCGTTTTTTAGCTTAAAAGCTCACTTACCATCTTAATGCAATAGCTATAGGTTCAGCTAACAGGAAATATTGCTACAAAATTCGCGCGAAATATTCGCAAGCAGTGCATCGGTTGTTCTAGTGTTTGGCGCACATGCTTTTTGCTAAACATAAACGGTAAGAAGCATTTCTGCTCTGAATGAAATTTCACTGTAACGGAGTTTCAAAAAGAAAAAAAACACACAGTTATCCTTTATTTAGACGAAGCACCAAGATTCACAAAAGAAAGCTTGGAAAAGTTTCTGCAAGCGATGAGCAAGACATCCATTAAGGTAAAAAACATCTTTGAGCAAATGCTTGCTACTACATGACTTAAAATTAGTTATATATAAAAGACCGTTTTTCTGGGATTTACGAAATATTTCCTTCTGAGATGATCTTGCGCGTACTACTCGAAAGTTAAATGAAAAGTTATATCAACAGATTGATGATGTCATCTGGGCACGCCTGACGCTCTTCTAGCGGACCCCTTTGAGTTCAGAAAGGGAAAACATTTAATTGGCCACCAGATGTAACCACGGAGAAGGGTCAAACAAAGGTGAAGAAGTTTGGTCGCTGCGCGCCTTGACACCCCCGGCAATCGGAGGCAGGGGGGCGATGTTTTTCATGAACTGGGTTTGAGAAATGAACAATTATATCCAATTTAGACTGTCAAGCTATACAGATATTTAGAAAATGTATGTTCCAGTGTTTATCAGAACTAAACTAGCATTTCCAAAAGATGTACAACTTTCATGATTATATTACGTTTTTGAAGAAACAGAGCTGTTCTAGCAATTGGCTNATCTTGAAATACTGATTTCAAAGCAGACGCAATGTTGTAAAAAGCTCACACCGGCTTGTACACCAATTGCAGTAATNTGATTCCCGTTGCACACAAGAGAAACTAAGAAAATAATTTGAATCGTCGAGCTAATTACAACCGCAACTCTTGCAGGTTGATGCATGAAATTATAAAAATATGTCTAATCTTATTCTCAAAATAGTATCCCTGCCCGATTCTAACCAACCAGATTTAAATATTATTTTAACAATTTGCACTGACAGCAAAGTTGGCGCGAAGAAGTAAATGAACAGCGACAATTTCCTTCGTCGCCGAAATTGAGAAACGCATGGAATCAGTTTCCAAGANAGATGTAATCGTTTGTGAGGAAGTCTTGCTCCAATAGAATTCGTNTAATATTTCCTCACAAAACAAACACAGTTGAGAATTTCTTTCTCCAGAAGTGTGCAAAGCGTCTCTCTAGAGGTGTACAAAGCAAGTGTAATCATAACCTTAAGGAAACGGGGGTGTGCAACGGTCGCTTTCTGGAAGCGCGAACTCAGAATGCAGGGTCCGTGATGTTTCGGCAGCACAAACAATAAACGATTCCCCGCTCGACCAGGTTTACTTTCTGTTTCCTGTGCTGCTCTGCGCCTGCTATGACTAGATGACTTCATACCAGGGTTGCGGAGCTGGAGGTAAAATGTCCGACTCCAACTCCGACCTTTCCAAAATTTCCCACTCCGACTACTTAACGTAACGTGAATCAAGTTTGGCTGTTAACAATATTGTAGCAACTAGCAATCAACAGAAGTCGTGGTACGCAGCAAGAATTATGTGTTTCCATAAAAGTTTCAAAATAAATTGTACCATTACAACAGGATTTCGTAACTTAGGAGTGCGATGTAAAAATGATTCAATTGGGTTTCCGGAGTCGGATAAAAAGCCGACTCCAGCTGCTGGTGTTGCCCGGAATCCGACTTCGGCTCCACCCAAAAACCTCCGACTCCTTGCGACTCCGAAACCGACTCCGCAATCCTGGGCGTCCCAGGTGCGGGGGATGCGGTTTGCACCAACACCTTAGAAGTTTCCGAAAAGTCGGGCAAAATTTTTCGAAGGAATTTTACAATTCTCCAATAATTATGATAGATTAACGTATTTATCACATTTTGAAAAAAAATACATTGATTATGTTTTTGAGATCGAGTACAGCGGTTGCACAAGTAATTGCAAACCCTTTTTGCTATTGACGACTGAACAAATGTCAAACCTACCTTTGAAAAGGTGTTATGATAGTTGCGTGTCCGCTCAAAGCTTGATCCCTAGCTATCTCCGTGTCCCGTGTTGCAAGTGTTGCAAGACGCTAATGGTAACGTTTAAGACTTCTTTTTTTCGGGCAAAAATCAAACCAAACCTTTTTTAACACCAGGAATGTAGTGCTCACAAAAAACGTGTGGGAACGCACCCAAAATACCAGCCATTTTTAAACAGCTTCAAATTCATTTTAAAGTAAAACTTCAAAAAGGCGTGGGAACGCGGTTCCCACGTGTTCCCGCCCCACTGCACCCCTGTTGGTTACCCTACGACTGTGAGCACATGATGAAAGTTAACATGAGCACAATCCGGCCGCTATAAAACAGTAAAACACAAATGTGACTGAGTATCTGCATATCAACAACGACCGTCATATCGACTCCTCCGTACCCGAAATTTTTGCCACCAAAATAAAATACCGAGCACGGCTTATTATAGAAACCTTAAATCAAGAACCTTCCCCTGAATTACAGGTTAACGAGTCCTCGACTGCCCTTTATCTCCCAACACCTAAAGCAGCCCCCCAGAATTATCAAAAAGTCGCAGCACGATATGAGCCAAGAAACGTTTTTCTTAAAATCTTCCCCCGAAACTTTAGGTCAGACATATTCAACGTGGTCGTGCTAAAAGCAAGGCGTGAGCGAACGCTCTATCCAGAGAGAAACTGGATGCTCTGGCCTCTGCCCCAAGGTTGGAATTAAGGTGATATAGCGCATTCGCTGGAGTTGAGTGAAACATAAACTCTTATCTCTCTGTGAAAAATAAGTATATACTCTCCAAGTAAATCAAGAATTTTTGAGAATATATAGATTAACTTTTTTGTTTCTTGAATAGTACGATTCGTATTAGATTTTGGCAAAATTAAAAAAAATAAGAAATTGAAATAGAAAGCATTCGACCTGCTTCCTTGCGCAAATTTAAACAAGGGTAACCAGAAAACCTACAACCGATCATCTCCGGTGTTCTTTTCCGTGTCATGGAAAATACTGACTTTTACTCGTCCAGTGGCATATGTACTTCTTGAAAGCGCTAAGCGAGAATTATCAACATAATATAAAATTTTTATATGTTAACTGTTCAGTCAGCTTTGCAGATGAATCGATATTGCACAAAGTATAATTACATGAATAACAGATAAGACCAGCACATTCCATATGAAGCACACGTTGCTGAAAAATCTCTGTAGCAAAGTTAATATTAGAGGTTGTAACTAAGAATTACAAAAAATATTGAATTTTTTCCAGTAAATGTAAGAGTATTGTAAACACGAAGGTATCTGCGAAAAAATGTTATTTTTGCAAAAACAAGTTTGTGAAAATGTTTCCTTCGAGACAGATACCGATATTCAAAGGCGTAACTTTTTTGCTTAAATTTCAAAATCGCGCTCATTTCTATGTAGTGCCAAAACAATTTCATGTGTTTTCCTGAGAACAGGAAGCTACTAGCGGTTTTATGTTTAACCAACAGGTTTTCCAGCGAGGTGCGTTGAACTTGACATTTCGTGCAAAATGTCAGGTTTAAACAAAGTATTGCAAGTCTCTATGTAAAGGATTCAAGACCGAGACCTGCATTCTTCGAGGCCAACACCGTTAACTCAACAATGTCTCAACACTCGTCTCAAAAACTCAATCGTTGCTGCTATCTAAGGTTTACGTTATTTCCAGACTTCTAACAAGCGTCCCAAATGTGAAAGGCGTTGCCAAAAGATTTCAAGAATCACTATCTTAAAAATAGTTTGGTATCATACCTCTCCACTGTTACAGAGCTGTGTATGTAGCATAAAAAATTGACTTTCCGAAAATATATTTTTCCAAAACACGAAAAATCATTGTAAACTGCATATAGTACGCACCTGCGGCATAAATGTAAGTGATAAAAGTTTATCCATCATATTCATACATACTCTTCCGACATTTTTGGGAAAAAATCGATCAGTTTGATGTACTGTATATTACAAAGATTCGTTTGTAATGAATCTGAACTGAAGGCGAACGGACTTGCAGTGATTGCGGTTTCCCTACCCAAAAACATGCAACACGAGTTTCACATGTGCCAATTTGCATTAACATTTTCTGGTTCAAAAGCTATAGGTCGTTTTATCTTGTTTTACTGTAGAAAAATTACAAGCATTGCAATTTAACACAAATGCGTGGTGTTATGCTGAAAGCAAGGGTTATGTTCATGTTGTAAGTGCAAGCATACATAGCATTCACCTGCTGTGCTATCTCAACACGCCACGCACGGAATACGGACAAATGGATGAAATGTTTTGTTCTGAGGATTTCACAAAGAAGTCACAGTCCTAGGGCCGATTACTTGCGCCGCATACGAAACGAAGAAAGCACCGTTTCTCTTCCAAACAGAATGAGAATGTTGGTGTGCCCTTTTGGAAATAACTATGACATTTGCTGTGCACCACGTTACTAATGTTCCCTGCTTTGTTTTGCAGTTAAAGAACTTGCACTTGCACCGACAGATGCTAAATGACGATGCATCTGCATATCTCATCGCGTGCCTGGAGAACATAAGTTCACTAGAGTTGAATAACTGCGAAATCAAGGACGTTGGGAAGTTGGTTGAAAAAATCAAACTACTGCCGAAACCTGTAAGGATCTTTCTAAGCAGAATATTGCGTCTGCCTAAAAAACTTTTTGAAAACCTCACAGACAAAGCCGTGAAAGAAGAATGAAGATAAATTCATGATAAGCCTGTATGTAACTTCTTTGAAGGTATCAACTGACGCATTTCACCGCAATGTAGAAAAGGGGTAAAACGTTCTACCGTGTTTACGAGTACATAGCATCTTTGCAAGTTTGTTTTGTAGTTTCCAATTTTAGCGAGCGCATTTTGCCTTGGAAGTAGGTCTTGTCATAACGCTAATTACCTATAAACAGGCATTGCGTGTCATATCAAAACTAAAATTTTAGTACATGAAAACTGCAATTTAGTGTGACTTAAACGCTTCTGCTATCTTCATGTAAGTGGTGTAGAAGAAAATACTCAACGCAAGTCACACTGATGCATGAAATAAACACTTGAAAGTATTGGAAAACGTGATTTAGCAATTTTACGTGGTTTTAACGGTTAAAATTTTTTGTTTTTTGCAAATGAAACTTGTGTTGCGCTATCTTCACAGGGAAGGCGTTCACACAAACATCATGCACAGGCTGTATTTACAACAAATCAGTTTCGACCTAGCATCGTTATCGCCTTCTCATATGCGCAAGTGTTAGATAGCCTAGTAGCCTACAAGTACATTATCTACACCGCGCTTCTTATCTATTTGGTCTGTGCCCTTCTTATCTGCATAATGCGCTTTTGTCTGTTTGCGGTTGGTCCACTTTAGCTTTAGTGCACCACGTCGCTTGTTTTAGTCCGATTTTGTGTTTTTCTTGTCAGCACGCCGGTTTTTCCCCTCTGTGGCTTATTTGGAGACAATGTGTTATAGAGACACGGCCGTTTAATTTATCGTTTTTTTAACTTTAGGGAGTTTGTAAATCCGTTGTGGTTAGAGATCCTCATATCTAAGCGCATCATTGGAAATGTATCTGGAGCTTGGGTATTTATGACTAGTTGCTTTTAAGCATTGATTTGATACATTTCATCACTTCCGTTATTTTCATTTACTTCTTGTAGGCTACCAGCACTCGCGCATATGAGAAAGCGATGCCGATCCTAGATCGAGACACATTTTTTCGTCAACAGACTACAGTATATACATATTTTTGTATTAACGCTTTCCCTGTAAAAGCAGTGCAAAAGTCGATCTCTAGATACGTACTTAGGAATCGGCGCATGAAATCACACCAAAACTATCCTGACGGTCGACAGATTTAGCAAGAACTCAGTTTAACACTAGAGGAAGCAGACGTGAAAGTCGTCTTTGTTTTTCTCAATACATAGTCCTCTTTCCGAATAACAGATAAATACAATGGAAAATGGACAAAATATATGAAGTTATCCAATGAACGTGTTCCTTGGTGTTATTTCGATGGGTTTCAGCTTTATTTCAATAACAAAGTAAATGATCCAAGGTTTTCAGATATGGCAACAGGACTAAAGTGTTTCGATGTTTTCGCTTCAGGTGAAAGATTAAGTTTCAGCGAATTTCTTGTGAAACTGCCAGCAGCTTTGGCTCTGCAAGTCTTTACACTAAGCGTGATAACCAGCAACAACAAAAGTTTGAACAAAAACAAAAAGAATTAAGATGTTCAACAACCACCATTGCAGGCATTTTCTGAACACATTCAAGCAAAAGTGTAAAATTTTAGACTTCACCACCTTCACTTGCATCAGTAGCTCCTCGGTTGTGCTGATGGTTTGCATTCTGTTTTGTTAATCTCGTAGGAAGAACTTTAGGTCCAAATCTTTTACAGCTGGTCAAGTCTGAGGTAAACAAATCCTTGGTGAAATATTCAACGAAGCTTCAATGTGTGTTTTTTCTCTACATGCCGTGAAACCCTCACAAATTCACAACTTACTTTGAACGCAGCTATCTCTTGCTTTGACAAGCAATCCAGTGGGAAACAAAGGAACTGCTAAACTGGCAACCTGCCTGTACAACATCTCCTCCCTGACTCTGAAGGACTGTGGCATCACTGACGTATCTAAGTTGTCGAGCAGCGCGAAAGCATTACAACACCCGGTATGAATTTTTCGTGCTGCTTACAGTGGTGACTTTAAAAATGTCCGTAGAACATACAATTTATATTGCTCGCGCTAAACATTATGTTGTCAGTTATCCTCAGTTTGATTTACAAACATCTATTTCACAAAAACTTCCATGAAACTAATAAATTAAAATTCCTCCCTGCATTAAAAATAAAAAGGCCAAGTTTTGCGTGATACAACTACTTATTTTGCAAAAGACTGGAAGCGGTGCTCTCAATGCTTGAAATTAATCAGGTTTTAAATTGAAGGTAGTCCAGTCCTCAAGAAATCTAGAATGAACCCAGCAATCGCAACATCTTGTTTCCACTAGATTTATCGGGTTTACTTCATTCACTTGGTAAGCTCAGCTAAACCGAACCTCGTCAAAGTTGGGATTCTCTGAAGGTAGCAGGAAATTATAACGCAGTGGGAGAAGTCGTGAAAGGTTAATTGCAAAGCAAAAAGTATGTAGCTGTTGCGTAACTTTTGTTGCTACGAAAATCGCCAAAACTAAAACACAAAGCCTGACAGTTTGAAAAACAAATTCTCTGCATTTTTGTACAGATGAATGTTCTTGACCTGAGCCTGAACAACATTAAAGACAATGGAGCATCGAAAATAAGTCTTTGCGTCCACAACGTTAAAATGTTGGTCCTGAAGGGTTGCGGCATAACGAAGATTGATATGCTGGCTGAAGCGATTGGAAATCATGTTAACCAGGTATGATGCTTAAGTTAAGAAATGAAATTTTGTCATTAACTTTGTCTTGGTTGCAAGCTTTTCTAGTCCTTCAGTACTGTATCTGCTTTTAGCAAAAAAATGTGAGTTGAATAAATGTAGCAGGAACTTGGACAATAATTTATTGGATTTTCATGGTGATGAAAAAAGCTACTTCTGAAATGTTGAAGATGATTTCATCTGAGCTATTGTTTACTGAATTTTGTTTCTCGTTCAGCGTAAATAAGTGCTTAAGCCTTGCAACATAAGTAGAGTTTTATCGTTATTACAGCTCACCGAACTTGATTTGAGTCACAATTGCTTGGGAAACAAAGGCATGTTGAACTTGTCTTCCTGTTTACACCGCATTGAAACACTGCGAATCGCAAAGTGCGGAATCACTGAGATTGCAGCGTTGACGGAAAAGATCAGTCATCTCGGAAGAACGGTAATATTAAATTTGTCAACCTGTAATACAACACAGGGATGGTAATGCAGCATTATTTTTCGTCTAAATGCAGTTTTACCCATTCAAAAACGCCTATTTTTTGACAGCACAGCAGTATTTTGAAAAAAAACTTTGTGCTTGAAATACTGCTAAAGTTACAACTGTGCTGTGTTATTCAGTTTTCAAATTTTTTTCCTGGAAATAATTTCGAAAAAGCATGACCGGTTTGGATTTTTGTTGCACTAACACAATCTTAGGCTTGTTCCAAAATGCGGCCAATTAAAAAGCAAAATCACATAAATTATCAGGTCATGCTCACCTTGAGTTGAACAACTTTTGAAATGTGCCCAGTCTAAATAACAATACTTGTTTAGGCTAACTTGCTAAGGTAATAAACAAACAGAACTGAAATTTGAACTTACATATTAGGATGCACGTTTCAATTTTTTTAATTTCACCTGCCTAGCACGCAATCGCGCTGTGTGCAATTTGGAGACTTCAGCCCAGTCCAATCACATCCAAGCGTTAAATCAGGGACGGTTTAGATGCGTAATTTTAGTAAGGAAAAGTTTAATGGAAACATTAAAGCAAGTGAAGAATTATTTCAGAACTAGTAAACCTAAAGTGAGGTTTCACAAATAACTAACAGAGTTACCGCTCAAGTCACCGAAACAAACGGCGTGATGAGTTGCTTAAATTAAACCAAAAGTCCGTTGCCCCTATTCTTAAATCCATATCTAACTAGCAGTTCAAAGCAAGATCCTGAGTTATAGCAGCATCCAAGGCGATCGGGTTTCTGTTTTGCTAAACCAGTCTCTGTTTTCAATAATTGACTCACCACAAAATGTCAAAAAGCAAAACTGAAAGTGATCAGTGGCTGAAACTGAAAGTGATCAGTGGCTGATCATGGTTGAGGTAAAGTGCCTGAAGAAACTTGCTTTTTCACGACTATTTGTAGGTCAAGGTAGGCTACCTCATGCATTTCTGATTGAGATTGATTGCTTTCTTCGGTTTTTTAATTAACAAAGAAGAAAAGCATTTTTTTATTAAAGCAGGATAGGT
>JGI24159J19872_10004293_pt1 | contig 18103 bp, 8 predicted proteins | sample Ectturendosymbi4_FD_19872 | JGI IMG/M metagenome (IMG submission 19872) | reverse complement strand
GTCACAAAACCTTATGGTTTTGAATTGCTGACATTGCCAAGTGTTGCTTTATTTTCTGACTGAAGATGGATTAAGAATAATCCGAAACGTCTCGAAAAAAAACATGTATAGTTTTTTGAAGGCTTTTTTAGTGTTGATGAAACTGTTAAGTCTATTCCAGTTTTATGCTCCATAGAAAAGAGTTCATTTTCTTAATGAAACCGTGTTCAAAATTTGGGAAACCTGATCGCCAATATTTATAGACCTTTGCTTAATTTCTTTCCTGAATCTATTACTACAGTATTTTGAGTAATGCTTTGGCAAGACGTCTACTGAACAAAAATTTAGTAGCTGATGACTTTTCACAAGGTAGATTACCTGGTGAACTAGCTCACGATGGTTTTATAAAGCTACTATAAGCCTCATCTTCGAAGCCATGAACGGCTACAGTCTCAGCATAGGCCTATACAGTATGTAGCAGCAGATAAGAACATTTACGTGGAACAATTAACTCTCTTTGTCGCCAGCAGTAAGATGTGATTCATATCCAGAATCCAGTGACTGTCACCAATGAAAGGTATCTTACCTTATCACGCTAGACCAGGGTTGGGCAAACTACGACCCGCGAGACCATTTCATGCGGCCCGCCGGCACTTGCAGAAACTCCTACGCATGTAGAATTTTATGAAACATTTACTGTTTTCATAAAAACTTGGAATTTTATGAAAATAGTTTATGTTTGAGTTCTAACTATAACTGTATAAATAGCATTGAATGTACCGAATGTGAAATATATAAATTGTTTGTAATATGAATATGTGGTTATTTACACATTGAATAAACATTCCTACTTTGTAATGAGAGTGTGCGGCTCTCGGCTGCAACATTTTTTTTAATGTGGCCCTCCGCGCAAAAAGTTTGCCCACCTCTGCGCTAGACAATTTAACTTATTCGACAGTATACTATACAAGGTTCACATATCGACAATCTCTACACTGAGACAAATTTCATGTTTACTTTTTTGCCATGCCCGAGCTACGAGAGAGTAACAAATATAAACTCATCTGCCACTTTCTTCCAGGCATTGAATATTATTGGGAAAAAAGCAGGTAGTTCACATTTCATGACTACCATAGTGACGCAGTTTTCCATCGCCATGTTTTCTCAGTTGTTTTCTTTATTTTTAAGAAAACGTGAAAGCATAACCTTAAAAACACAATGCAGCCCAACATTTGCAATATTTAGACACAAACGCTGAAGGCAGGCTTTTTCTCGACTGCCTGCTCTTTTTGAAAAACTCATTTTACCGCAGCAAAAAAGTGTGACTCATCCATACGATCGGGGATAATGTAACTTGACGCTACTGCGAGGCGCACCTTTTTCTAGCTGTGCAAATAATAAAGTTTGCCCATGTTAAGTGGAAAAGGTGTGACAAGCCTGGGTTTAAAAAGGATCTCACCAACACGTGTGAAACAGACCTTTTCGATCATCTCAGGCAAAATCGAATTATGCGCTTGCAGTTCCACAGTTGCGGATTGTTCTATTCGTTGTGTTAAAGGATAAGCAGGTACTGCCTTGAGTGCTTTTATTAAGTCATAGGTTACGTTTTGATTGTTTTATGAAAAGGTTGTGATGTGCAACTGTCTGAGGAATGGTACAGATACAGTCAAATTACTAACTCACTGTACATGAAACGTCGTATGGGGCCAAAATGAAACGGATTCCACAAACGTTTTTTACAGGACTACTATATTTTATTTAACTCCGTGAATTCAATGCTTTATAACTAGGGCAACCAATTTTTTGGCCTCCAAGCTTGAAATTTTGACTTTATAATGTACAAATTTTGACTTTATTTTGACCTATAAATTTTCTGCGTTTGCAACTGCAAAATAATTAAGCCTTAGGTATTGTGGTTCACTCAGAAGCATATTCATGTCTTATACTTTGAAATAAAAAAAGAATTGGTGGCTTAGCTTTAGGGATGATATATTGATAAGTACATTAATAACTACAGTAGAGTCAAACCTGAAAACATCATAAAGCTGAAACACTATATGCATAATGGATTGAGCATTTATCAAAACAAGTTCTGTGAGGCCACGTTTTTTGCCTTNCCACGCATAGCCTACATAACATGCAATCGTCCAGTAGTTGGCAAAACAAAATCATTATGCAAGAAGTCACAACAAAGCCATTGTTATTGCAGAATTGCAAATAAACTTACAAAAACATATCAATATCTGTTGTTGTACTTTCAATAAAATATCGGTGAATAGAAAGAAAACTGCGCTGCAAGATAAGTTTGACCTAACGATAAATTTTGACCTAATGATAAATCTTGACTTTTTTGACCAAAAAGCTTATGAGTCGCTCATGGTATGAGTGTGGAATTTGGTTTGTGAAAGTTCCAGAAACTTTGAAAAAGGCACAACAATTTTAACTCTATTGACTTTTGGTGGCCCTATTTATAACAATGATATTTTGTTATGCATGTTGTAAAATAACAAAAAAAACTTGCAAGAAAAACTGACGCTTTGAGATGCGTTTGGACAAGAGCACACCGCGGCACGTACCTCCCTGCTTTGGTGACTATCATTTCGGTGCCCAACTCGTTAAATTCTTTCCAGAGTGATTTCATTTCCAATCTCGCTTCGACGCTTGCAATTTTTTCGTTTTTTCTCATCGCTTCCGTCCGCCCGCAAGACGTCATCACTTCTGACGGTGGCGAAGGCAAACGCTCTGCAGGCAGCGGAGTGTCATTTCGACGATTTTCCAGTTCGGCAATGGAGCGTTCGAATTTCATCAAAGCTGAGGATCCGCTGGGTAGACCCTCGCTCGACGTGTCGAAAGGACGTGGGGAGTGATAAGATGGCGTCGGCGTCTCGCCATACTTGGTGGAGATGTTCAAGTTTACCTCCCCGTCGTTTGGGAAAGGCGATTCATGCCGTTTGCTGGACAGTGTTTGGTAGCAAGGAAATTGACCATCGTTTGAACTCTTATTGCGATAATCGTGGTAAGAATTTACGGGGCTTAGGTCTCTTTGGTTTGCTTCAGCGTAGAAAGCATTCGTGTGTCCGAAAGACGAGACGTAATGATCGAAGCGATTCAATTGCTTTGCATGTGTCCTGTGAGATAAGGGTGCTTGTCCTGCTCCGGGCGTCATCTCACCGTTGTCCGGGCAGACAGGCTCCGGTGACTGAGAATCGTCGCTCAAGCCATGATGCGCTAACATCGAGCGGTATGAATCATTTGGTACGGCCACTTGCGTGCACATCACACCGCCACGGCGGCGAGAATTCTCGAGCTACGCGTTTGAAGTTCTTGTCCTATGCGCAGCTTGAGATACTTGTCCACTTTGACAATTCACAAGCTGCAAAATGTCGCAAACATTTTATTTTTCAACGTGAAAAATATTGCTTTATGCGAAACACAACCCCGTAGACTTTTATATTTGATACTAAAAGCGAATGAAAGTTCAGGAAGAGTGTTCAATACAGCGTATCGATAAAAATTTATAGGAACACATTTTTATCTTAGCCAGTGGCATCAAACTGACCCCTTGACTTGCCTCACCTGTATTTCTTCCGGGAATGTTGGTTAGCGAAGGCAGTGCAAAGACATACAATACATACAGGTAGTTTCTAGCCTGGGTTCTACCGCCCGCGGGCTCCCCTTGACCTTCAACGCTCTTTACAGTGTGACAAAGATCTGGATTAAAAACTACAGACCTACGATCTGCAAAAGACTTGCGGTAAAAAAATTTGCAGACAATAATATTTGATGAAATAAACAAAAGAAAACATTCTCTGGCCAAACCGCATACTCAATTCCGATTGTTTCACATTATTTCCCTGGTTATTTTCGAAGCAATGTTCTTCGACATAAGGATTGCAACCACTTGCTCACCAGCCTACCACCCATTTTAAACGTCAGGATTCCGAACGCTACGGTCAACGCAGCGTTTTCCAAGCTACGCTTAGTGCAATCAGTTCAAGCTTCCACATCATCACTGTTCAAGCTTGCAACAAATATGAGCATGCTCAAGAACAAGCCATGTGTAATAATAATCTATTCTATCTTTGATCCAAGCTCACCAAACCCTCATTGCCGTTGCGCACCAAATCATTGCCATCAGTCACGCGTATTAAGATACCTTTCTTTAATTAAAACTTTCACAAACCCTTGATAAGCAAGGCAAAACTTCCAAGCAGAAACAAGAGCAAAGTGTGTTTTGCTCTGATTAAACTACAGTAGTTGTACAGCTGCAAAACAACGTCGCTTGCCTTGATAGCGATTGCCATAACGCTCGTTTGGAAAGCGAATCCAGACGGTGCGTGAAGCGGGACGTGCGCGAGCATTAACTGTCAGTCGGAGCATTGACTGTCTTGTTACATTAAATCAACAAAGGCAGTCATCAACCCTTCCTAATAGCAACAAAGCAATCGCTTATCTATGCGATCTTACTTCTCAGTACTTACCTGAACAAACAAGTGGTTTATTTGGTTATAAGTAATTGGTCTTCGGACTAACTGCATGTTGGTCTGTTTGTTGACACGGATTCACAAACACAAAACGAGCAGGTGAATTAGTCAAGTTTCATTTAGGAGCTTTGAAACTGAGCTGATGGGTTAGGGAGGTCTGTAAGCTTCTTCACACACCAGCTTGGTGTTAATAAACGTAAAATTCCAAATCAAATTCATACCTTGCGATTTCAGGGATGCAAAACAGGTATCAACCAAAAACACATTACGTTATTCAAACAGTTTCAAAGCGAAATTTACTGTGAACCTAATACTCCCTTTTCAAAATGTATTTCTTGTGAAAAAACTGAAAGGTGCATACGGTATTTACTCAATTGTAAGCCGCCCTTGAATGTAAGCCGCACGAAATGTTGTTAAAGAATCAATGTAAGCCGCCATTGATTGTAAGCCGCACTTGAATGTCGGTTACCTAAGCCTCTGAGATACATTTGCGTACTAGCACGTTTCGCGTATGTTCGTAACCCTGGCAATAATGCTTCACCACAACAACTGCCTTCTGTTCATCACAACCCCTCCTGTGACGGATGTGCACTTGATGCTGAGGAGAATAGAATAAGAAAAGAGAGTTTGATCGAAAAAAACGTAGCCAAGGAAAGACTGAGCGTCATCTGTTCTTGGATAACGTGAACAAATAAAAAGTATACCGTTTTTTTGAATTGGGCAACAGCGAAAAAGTATACCGGTAAGCCGCCCTTGATCATACGCCGCACAAAACGAAAAAAAAATTAAGACACGGCTTACAATCGAATAAATGCTGTATTCAAAACAACCTGTTAGGCGTTTTCATTGACTTGCAGCTGCTTCAACTAAAGTAGCGCGTAATGTTGGAAAGTAATGGGACCATCTAAGTGAATTGGACTGATGGTAAGTATCAACATTTGTNTCCTCAAGTGCAACTNTAACTTGATGATTGGAAGCAAGCGCACGCAGACCTACGCATTTCAACCACCAATTTTTATAATTATTCTGAAGGACGACAAACAAATTACTTAAACATTTCAACGAATGTACTTCTGCTTCAGCGGCATCTTTACAATATTGTTTAGTATTTTTAAGCGATGTAGAATATTTTTATACAATTTTGTAGACACAAGTTCATCACAATACGTTCTTGTTTAAAAAACGGTTGGTTTTGGTCATAAAAGCGTTTTTGGTAATCAGATAAGGAAGATATCCAGTGAACCGTGAGAAAGCTGTGGCTATCGTTTCCCGATTTGAAAGTCAAAATGGCGACCAAACACCAAAGTTTTGTGCCCAAGTCGGCGAGACGCAATGTGCATGAGCGATAAGGTCAAGTAGGGCAATCAGCTTTTTCACAAGTCGGCAAATATTGAACTGACAAAAATAAATTCGTCGTTTACAGCAACCGGTAGATCTTGTACTTTTTTTTAGAAAATTATGAGCCAAGAAAGCAAACGAACCAAGATTTTTAATACTTCATTGAATTGGGTAACAGCGCTGCGTGCTAAACGAATAAACATGTCAAAGAATCATAAAAATAAATAATCCGAACAATTTAGTTAAAGCTTGCTCAAACACCACTTTTCATAAAATATCAGAAAACGTGTACAAACAAACAGCAGGAGACATAAGCTTACCAATAAATGTCTCTTACAGACCTTTTTTTAAAAAACAGCTGATGTAAGGCTATAAAATGAACTACGCAATGAAGTTAAAACAAGCCACCAAATTCTCTATAGTTTTTCAAATGTTGCAGCAACGCTTCTATGGCGCTATTTGATTCAGACACCAGCCACTGTCATGGCTTGATCAGTTTTTTTTACTCAAGTATAATTTCATGCTTAGTGTTGGTCAATATCCTCGTATGAACTCTTCTAATTTCGTAAATCTTAAACAAAAACGCTAAGATCGTGGAAATTCTTTAGGCATATTCAACACTTTGTTGTATGCAGAAGATCGCTTTGGGGTAAATATTAACATTACCAAAAAAAAAACAATCACATTTCCATTCAATATTTTATTGCCAGGCTGCCACAGCAAAACAATTATGAGTTACAGATAAGTGCTACCTTGGCCCTTACAGGAAACTCCTGAGTTAACATAAGCGTATCCATTGAAACAGGACATATTTAGTGTGATCAAATTGTTAAAAATTATTTTTCGGCGTCGTCTTATAACTCCTGTGTAGTTTTATATCTTTTTGAAAATATTCAGGTATCATGGCTCATATGCAACTTTTAAATTTAATCACAACATACATGTTCGCTAACAAAGAACACGTCTTGCTGAAGGCCGAACTTAGAGGCAAACCGAATGCGTCGTTAAATCGACGAAATGGTTGAGTGACGAAACCAAGGTTCTAAACACAGAAATGTACGCACCATTCATTCGAGTCGGAGCCATTTTGAAAGCTGAAGGCTGTATTGCTATTTCCCAGGTGCTGATGAATCCGCTTCTGGTGGTCGACTTAGCAGCAGAGAGAATTCGCACACATGCGTACGTGCCTGGGCAGCAATATCGTTCGTATAAAATCGAAGGGTTTCACGCCAAACGCTCACCGATGCCTGGTCGTCAATCCGGTAAAAGTCACGGTGTCGCTATTCGGCGTTAAGAAACGGCCAGCCTACACGCCTTCAAAAGAATACCAGCCTCAAAGTGCCAATAACCAGATCTCGCATTGGGCTGTCTATCAAACCAAATCGCACCCTCCACTTCTGCTGTGAATACCTAATTATTGCGTCATGGTCCGTTTATAAGTAAGAACACTTCTTCTCTTGCTACAGCTGCTGTCGATGCTGCTATACCGCTCATAAACTGCCTACCGGTTTTGCAAATGACATTCGCAAATACGAAAGAACAATTGCATTAAGCGTCCCGTTCACGGCTTTTTTATGGTATTTCATCATACGCTTAGTCTCGGACCTAAAGGTTGTTAACAAAAACGTTCTTTGGCTAAACTGTGCAAACGCATTGAAACAAGGAAGTTCGATGCGTAAAAAGGAAAGGAAAATTTTGTTATCAGTCATATTTACCTCTAATCAAAATCTTGCATCAGTTAAATTTTGTTTGCTTGATGAACGAATCAAAATTTAGTGAAACATATTTTAAAGTGAAGTTCCAGTTGTTAAAATGTTTAACGTCAGCAAATAGTACTTTTATGTACACGTCCTATTCGATTTGAAACTTAACAGAGCCCGATATCGTGGATTTTATTAAAGAAATGAAACGGAACTACGGAGAGCTTTCAGTACACCTTCTTCTGAACAACGGTGGTAATTTCTATTCGAAAAGTGACAGAATATACAATATAAAAAAATACAAGATGCAGCGTACACGTAAAGGTCCATACTCAATTTGTCAAAATATAAAAGCTTCACACACGATCACCAGTTGCGTCCGCTCAATTTTTTTTTTTCTATTTACGGGTGCATATAGCAGCACTGTATCATTTATCTTGTTTTGTTTTTGTGACGTTGACAACAGTGGAAAGAAGCAAATTTGTTTAAATTCGAAGAACGGGTTTTGTGCAACCTTGTAGCAGAAAATGCAATAATTTTTTATCTCTAAATATTTTTAACAACAACATTTTCTTCGATGACCCTATATGTCAACCACTGTAATTCTAACACAATCAAAACTTTTAAAAGCATCTTGTGGGTGGATTTCACCTGCTTTCTCCTCACGCATGCTTACTATAAACGTCTGAAAAAAACTAACCTGCAATGGAAAGCGTAAGTCAGACAAAACATCTCGAAAATGTGTTGCAAACGACCAAAATTTTTTGAAAATTGACATTACGTGTTTATGTTAGAGGCTTTGACGGACCTTATAGTTGGCAATTCTTAGCAACTAAGTTTTTCGAAAATACCGTAATGTAACTTCATTGAGCAAAAGCAGCAACTCAACGTTGAGCATTGATCATAGCGAACATTCCGAAAAATTGTTAAGTGTCAGGCAATAAACATGATGACGCTGATGCGGCGCGTGGGCCAGAACAAAGCTTTTGCCGATAACAACAAGTTGGCTACAAGTCAAATGCGCTCTCTTTTTTTAGTCAACTTCCAGGGTGTTGCGCTTTAAGCTAATCCAACCGCTGACCTTATCAGCAGAGGAATTTGTTTCGGACAACAAATTCAGACTTTGATATCTAACAGTCGCCTGTCGATAGTTCAGCGCGCATGGCTAATGTACTCGTGTGTCAGAGTTGGGTAACTACTCTCAGCAAGAAGCATCTCACCCTGAATTTTCAAGACATTTATTCCAGGAAAATTTCAGCGACTTTCAAAACAATGCTTTTAATTGCCAAACAGGCTTTGCAGTTGATATTTGAATAGAGTTTTTCAGTGAGGTAGTTTCTCGGCTTTATTTTTTTTTAATAGCAAAACTTCATTGGCGAAAAATTATAAATAAAGGTATTTTCGCTTAAAAGCCTTCATATATGTTTGATGCAGTTAAAAGCTAAGACTAATATTTTAAATCGCGGCTGAACAAAAACGATCTAAGAAAAATGGAAATCCTCCTGTAAACGTTCTTTCATGTCAGTGACATTCCGACTTGTCGATGTTAGAAACGCATTGACCATGGCGAACAATCCCAGCAAACACATGTTACACATATTTATGCCTTATTTTGATTTGATATTTTAAAGCTGTGCGTTGTCTAGGATTTTGCATTGTTTATACTTCTGAGGCATCACTGCTTGCTGACTGTAAACTAGAAAGACGCCTCCCAAAGTGTCATTAAGAACATAAATGAAGCAACAAGCATGGCAGTGATTAGCTTGTTGCAGCATGCCGAAGAACGGAACAAGTTTTGAAAATGGGCGATTTTAATAAATAACACTTTTTAGATTCAAATACAAAAGCAAGCCTTATGAAACGATGCAAATGATTGTGTTTGTACAACGGATAATTGAGACAGTCTTTGAGCTTGTGGTTGTTGACAGATTCACTTGTTTTGATTGGATGTAAGCCGCAGAGGCAGAACACGTTCAAACCTTTAGGAAAGTTCGCCATATGCCTTTGGCATCGTCTATAAATAAACTTAAACTTTTTTCTATTTTCATATCAACTGAATTTAGAAATATTTGCATTTTCAATGATGTCAATCGAAGATCACTACGCTTCATAAAAAGCGGTATATGTGGAATTGAAAATTTTATTCGATGCGTCGGACGCCTCATAAACAAAATTTTTTTCACTCCAGGCGGGTTAACATGGCGAGATTGTATTTTCTATAGGTCCAAATATACTTATCCAGGAGTACAATTAGTACTTAGATATACGTAAGACGTAAAGGCAACACTAATTGTAAATACCGCCTGCACATATGAAATGTGGCCTACCCAGTTTTACCTTTAACCTCTGGCTTTAATAAAAGTTCTCAATGTAACATGCCGATAGATACTGACCATTACAAGAATGACAAATTGAGGTATTCATTTTTTTTAAACTCACCAAGGTTTGAAATTTACATGCGTTTCAATTCAAAAAAAATTTTGTAAGAAAAATCAAATCAATTAATGACATATTGTGAAATGGTGAAAGCATGTTTTTAAAGATTGAAGCAAATTGAAATCAATTTAATCCATCGGCTTCTCCCTTAATGCATGGTTTCCTATGGTACACTAGGATACAAGGTATTAGATTATTTTTCAATTTTTTAACGTTTGGCAAATGCTGTGAAATTGATATCGAAAAATAGCACCCTGAAGGATACAGTATGTTACTGTGGAACGAAAATGTGTGCAACAGAAAAACAAGATGTAGTTTCAACTCGGCCTCCCCAGTTTGGAAATCGCTGGCTTGTTGATCCATTTACCAACACTTTTAGTTTGAATACAAATGCATGTATATGCCATAGCTTGTTACATTTGATCGTACTGTTATTCTTTTCTCGCCACTGAAAGAACCAGTCAGGACAGAGTTGAACGCCATTTCAGCCTTGTGAGCACATTGAAAGTGTTTGCAGTAAAAGTTTCTGTGCAAGCATTGAAAGTTTTTCGCCTACTAAAATATTTCCTTTTGGAAAAAGCGCTTCTTTATTCGAAGGTTTGCTATTTTCCGGTGCAGGTACAATGAAGGCGACCGCGATTTTGCGTTTATCAGATTTCGTAACGTGGGAATGAGGTTGCGCCCGTTATCAGGAAAACGACAACGGTGTTGACAAGGTCTTTTGTTCGTCTTGGCGAAGCATCTGCTTGCACGTCAGGAAAGCAGAGACACTTTACTGCGAAGAACAAAGTTGCTTCCTCGTTTGTAACAAATCGGCTGTAACAAATTTTGCTGTAGAGCTAAGTTGTAAAAAAATTTTTTGCATAACTAACTTGTAACAAATTTTGTAACAAAACAAAAATAAATTTTGTAACAAAAATTTAGTTTCGTAGCTAAGTTCTTACGATACAAACCCTTGCATAATAAATGAATGAAATTTACAACTGGTCTTGATTCTTACAATCCAGGTATAAATAAAGTATTGACGTCACCACGACTTTAATTTTCTTGACAATTAAATGAGTCAAACCAACAGCAATAGTTCTGTAGGTGCTCAGCTTACTTAAAAATACAAGTTGGATCACCTTAGCTCTTGGCGTTCTTACTTCATTAAAGCAAACGGCGCTTACCTCAATGCGTATGTTGAGCAGTGATTGTTATAAAGCAGTTATTTTTGCAAGAACGTTTTCGCATGTTTTTGAAAATTATGAAAGTTTCTGCCGTGGAAGCATCTGCAAATATAATGCACTGCAAAAGCGTGCCAGTGCATGCTGTGTTGTTTGATTACGAGTTTCAACCTTTGTTGACTATCTGCGTGCACTGAGCTAACGACATAGCGACTAGGCTTGTTATCAACCAAGCAAAATCTTCTTTAAGCATTTCTTATTCAACTTGAAGTGGCCCTTGAAACATTATTCAACCAACAATCGCCTGGCCAACATTCTCTTGGTAGTCCGACAAGGAATTAATTGCGGTGTGTCACTCTATAACTACTTAATATCAGCGAGGAAGGCCTTGCTGTCCACCTGGTTATAAAAATAACCACTGCCTCCTAACAAGACTGTCCTGATAGCTTGTATCCATGCAAAGCTTCAACAAATAATCAAGGTGTTGTAGCTAAAATTTCTGAAGTCCTTCACCTCCTACGAAAATGACGTTCTTCGCTTAGTTCGCTCCTTGTGTACACAGGCAAGATCGTCGGGCAGAAGGCAGATTGATCGGCTATAACCTGACCTACGCACGTGCGTATCGCGCGTGATGCGACAACCGGTCCCGATGAGTAGCTACTGACAAACTCGTTCGGCCGACCGCTTGCCATGCTCCAAAGGACCTGGAATGGACAAGCAAAAAACGACTTGCCGTCATTCTATCTTTTCCGACTCTGCTCTGACCGAATCGCTGATCGGGACACCGAGAACTTCCCGCTCATACAATGCCCGCACCGGCTGATATATTCTGGGGCTCGGGCAAGTGGCCCCTTTTGTGACACGGCAAGATTTTCATACCTTTTTCTCTTGAAAATTTGTTCTTGTGAAAGACAGCAGCATGGAGTTTTCATAGGAGAACATAATTATTAGATGTCAGGTTCTTCAGGCAAGGGATTTTGTGTTTGTTCATCTTCGAACATATTTAGCTTACCACTTTTTGCGCTAACGAGTTCTAGTTTTTGCACAAACGAGTTCTAGTAACGACCTAAGAAGCAACGTAGTATTTTGACTTGATCCTTACTGTCTGATTCAGGGTTGCTGCGAATTAAACTGCACATCTCAAATTTGCAGATACCAGCTGACAACACTTTTTGCGTTTCTTTTTTCCTTTTTCGGTAAATCTTTTTAACAATAGGTATGCAACAGTGTTAGGAATAGGGAACTAACCTCACTGCAATCGAAACATTTTCCAAAGTTTTTAAATTTTGTATGAGCAGAAAACAAGCCACAGTTGGCCCAAATCGTTTTTTTTATGCTAATGCGGACGAAAGCAAAGCCAGCAGTTCCCTGTGATGTCACCTTGGTAGCTCTCTTATTTACAAGTTTGGATTGGAGAAATATGTCGATGACTTCACAGTGTATGCTTAGCGGAGATGCAATAAGATGGTATCGATGTATTTTGCACTGTTTGTAAAGACGTAGACTTCATTGTTTGTGATTTGCACAAGGGTCATTGATGAAGTGCAAATGAAGCAGATCAAAAACAATTGTGATAAAACGTGAGAAAACTGTGGAATCTATGTTTCATGAGCGTGATCTTAACAAATTTCTTGTGAGTAAATTGAATTGTTAATTCTAATGAGTTGCAAGATTTAAATTCGTTTTGAAGTAACTAAAGTGTCATCTCTAAAACTGCCCATAAGCACTGTGCAAAGTTTGTAATTGACAGACGCATTTCGCGTGTTGAGGCTATCAGTACGTTTTGCTTGACAGGTAAATTGTGGGTTTCATTACAGTACGATTAAAAATGTTACTTCTAAGGATTTTATTTTGCGCAAGTCAAACATCCTGGCTTCATCTCGAGCGCGACCTCCAGATCCTGCTGCGCCAAAGGTGTTGCACGGCTTCGCACAGACCTCGTTCTCAAGCGATCTCACTCCCGGACGATCAGGTTTACGAGACGCCTATCGAATCATTTCAACGCTAGTTCATTAAGACCCAGCTGGGGGTTGTCAGCAGCGACAGTTACATCGACGCTCGCTGACGGGAACATAAGCGCAAGGACAGCAACCGGCAACCTGCAAACGTTAACAAGTCTTCACACTGCTAATTCGCTCCCGTCTTGAAGACAGCGCCGTGATAGATTTCACGAAGGCCCGTCTGGGTGAAGCGACTTTCTTTCATTTGACAAACGCGTGTTTTTTAGGTAAATGATTACCAGGTGTCGAAAGATACCAATGCGTCTCCTTCAGAAATAAGTTTCGGGGAAGTTCAAATTGTCCGCGAAAGCTTTTATAACTGCCATGCGTGTTCCTATTGTGAAATTCAGAATGTCTCGTCGAGAACTCAAACCGTTCTGGACATTTTGCGTCGTTATATATGGTTGCTTTTGCCATTTACGTGCGGATGTAATCAAGTAATAAAAATCAAAGTATTGCCGTATACTTTCTGCTTACTTCTTTTCATATTTTTCACAAAAGAGCAATGACTCATTGCGTAAGAACTCATGAATAGGTCTTGAGTTTGCGGAACAACATCGCAAATAGGGTATAGCGCAAACTGTGTTGCCTCAGTGCTTGCATTCGAATCCAACAGATAGTTGTGGGTTTCCAGTGATGATGAGGATGTTTTCCATCAAACTCTCCGAAGTTTTGTGGTAGGTACAGGAATGAAAACGGAACAGAGTCCTCCATCGTTCGAACACATCGCTTTCCCTCTTTCTTGCACACAACAATTCGGCGCTAAAAACACTTCCCACATGCGTTTTAAACAAACTTACTTTTACTTCAAAAGAAATGCATTGAGCAGATTATCCTCCATGCTCTGTAACATTTCCTGTGAGACAACCGTAATGGATTACGAGGAACATTTGATACGATTCTAGTTGTCGCGTTGGCGTTTTCTAGCAACATAACCACGCGGGAGAAATGTTTGAGGCATTGCCAGCAGTTAAGCTTACGCTAATTCTCTTACACCGTTCTTCGCGTAAGCCGCCTCAACCAATTAGAGACGACATAGAAAGCAGTTTGCAGTCAGAAAACACAACGATTCACGAGAACGCAAACCTCTTTGCAACAAACCCGATGTTTTGCAATGTTTGATGCCAGCACAACTTCGTCCCAGGTGCGATGAGACACAGAACAGCAAGATGTTGAGCACAACCAAACAAATGTTCCAAAACACTTTGTTGCAGTTGTGCCGAAGCAAGTACTGTTTGTACTTGCAACAACTACTATGTGGGTGTGCAAATGATTTCGAATCAGCAATTAAGTTCATTTCCAATGAGCAGCACTGCAATGAGGATAATCTTACACCTAAAATAACTTCTTTACATTACTACGATGTTTCTTCACATATGTGAATGATGTGGTAGATTTTGTTGTTGATGTACTATTGTCTTATTTTTTCGTCGTTAAAAGGTTTAGTGACATAGCCAGACAAAAAAGGAAAGAGAAGAAATAAACGCGGTGAGATTGATCTATGACAGATAATATCTACATCAATGGGTCATCTTGCTTACTTGGCTGTATGTTTTTGCGAATTTTTGACCGTGTTCTCAATTGATACAGATCATGAAATATCGGTCTTGTTCGCCGAAAGGCAAGTATTGTGCCATAACCGTCAGTAAATATTTAGTGGAGGATGCGGAAATTTGGTTATTTTTACAAACCGGCAACATTCTTTCTTTGTGTTATTCTTGCTCAAAACTATATTTTCCGCTTCACCTAAAACTAACTGGTTGTTATCTTGAAGTTTTTCTGTTTCAACTTGCTTGGCACCGTAAATCCTGCAACTTATTTACTTTCAAGTTACTATGGTCTCCATAAAAGCGACGAAGTCGAATCAATCAGCAATACTTTTTGAATAAAATCAGCAATTTTTAGAAATAATTCCTAGTTGTAAACCAACTTTCGTTCGACTTCGTCGCCTTTGTAGAGACTATTTCAAAAAAGATATGTGCAAATTTGAAATGATTGCAAATCCCAGTCGTCTGATTCCTCGAAAGCTTGCAGTAAACCTAGAGCTTTGAATGCAGCTTATTTACATTGCCTGTTTTCAAGCTGTGTAATGTAAATCAGCGAATAAACTGCGAAACCATTGTTGACGAAATGCTATGAATGCTGGTGCCCTTTGCGCGTTGAACGGAAAACCGACTCATCAATCCGAGTGAAGACGCAAGCCCGGTGAGAACCATCCGCTCCCAGAAGTTTTTTCTCTGTCAGGTCGCATGGGAGTTGCTGCCGCATTGCTGTCTCGCAAGAGCAGCTAATTCCAAAGCTTGTCGTCGGACAACCCGGTCTGCTATAGCCTGCCGATCGACTTACCCATTACTGCTTGCGACAAAAGAACTGAGCAGCGCAAATGATTGACTCGACGACTGATGGCTGTCGGCACTGGACAGGTTATCATTCTTAATCGGGTTGCAGCAATAAAGCCGCACTTCCTCGCTTTGTAACGTGGACTGCGTACTACAAAGCCAGTATTATCTCTATTTATCTTCAGAATTCCTGTATTTCAAAGTTTGTCCAACACCAGGGTTTTCAACGCACAGTAAGCGTTCGTGTTTGACCTGCAGACGTAAAAACACATCATCGCGTCACAATTATGCTAGGGCGACTTTATAGCAACGGCTGTTAAGGGTTATTGTCGGACATCTCTTCATGAGGCGAATTTTGCAGACGCGTATAAAACCCGTTTTTGCCCGTGTCATAACACTACCTGTTATAGAGACAAGTTTGTCCAAGGATAACAAGAGTGCGGCTGTATCTCTACGGCAGATTTAAATAAACTGTGGCGAAGAGTTGAATTACTTCTTGCCTTATATTTGTCCGTTGTTGCGTTTGGTATTTGCCTATCTATGCGAAATGACGGAAAAACTCAAGTCCGTGCCGACAAGCATTCATTACGTGTTGCATTGTCCGTGGTGCTGCTCCGTGTCCACAGTAGCAGTTTCTTCATGTGTGCTTGCGCTCGTTTTTTCACCAATCCTATATGACTTACAACAGGGGTTCCCAATCGGTGGTACGCGTGCCACTCTTCCAGGTGGTACGAGAGTAACTTCCAGTTTTTCACAAAAACCTAGATTCACAACTTTGCAGTTTAGGAATCGGGCTTTAATTCTAAATAAATAATTTTCCTGTAGCCTGCTATTCTATCACAACATTATAGCTTACGATGCACTGTTAGCAAATTTACGCCACGCATTGACCAAATGGTGGAAGGTTAACAAAAAATAAATTCTCATAAAATTTAGTTGTGGTCTTTCATTGTTATTTTAATGTAAATTATTCTTCTGAATAAACCAAGATTTGATCTAATTAATTATTCTGGAAGAAGTGGTATGCGTTGACAATACGGGATGCCTAAGTGGTACGAGACCGTGAAAAGGTTGGGAACCCCTGGCGTAGAAGAACTTTGAATCCAACGCTAATAATTTCAACAAGAAGAGCAACAGATTTTGATTCGTTAGTATAAATTCATAGCCCGGACTGTTCAAGCAAGAGCTGTGTTTTCACCGCGTTCTGTTTATTGTTTATTGAAACAACACTAGGTAGAACAAGTCTTGTCTGGCACGTCTCACCAAAAACCGTTATGCACGTTGCCAGCACTAACAAGGTCCAAAATCAAATAAAATCAACAGGCAGCAGGCACGTTGTAGGTTTCTTCAATAGTTAATGCCTTGTGTTGCAACCTCTCCGGTGGCATTGCGTTGATTATGTGATTCACCACGAACGGGATTACGCGAAGAACAAACATATATGTGTGGCGCGAACAAGCAATAGTAGAGTGATCTCGTCGGGTGATCTCTATTGTTGCTTGCTGCCACGGTGCGAAGCTTTGCGCACTTGCCGCTCGGGATTTCCGATCGCAACACCTTGCGTCAAAGTGAAGGCGCAAAAATGACCGAAGATTCAGCGTTTTTTAAAAAATATGTTGCAGTTTCATTGGCGTCGCAAGGGCAGAGGTTGGCCTTGGCCCCACTCTGAGTTTTGAAAATTTCAGCAAAAAAAGGTTGGTTTCTTAGTTTCGCGTAGGAAAACCCAAACTTCACCACTTTTGGATAAATGAACTAATGGCCCTCTTTGAATAAAATCCTTTCGATGCCCAGTGCAGTTTGCTTAACGAAGTCACCCTTTCAGAGCCTGCATCCGCACCCTCAAAAACCACATGAACACCTAACTATCTATGGTTAACTGTGATGTACCCAAATCCACGGTTTTGAGCCACAACTTTAGACAAACCAGGTTTCCGAGGTCAAGACTGAAACTTCACAGTGCGTTACAGCCATGACGGAGCCCATTCGAATTACTGTAAGCAGGACCAAAGGCAGAAAGTATATGTACCTATCTTTGAGCGAGTAAAAAATTAGGCGATTTTTACCTCAAGAGAAGGCAAAAGCGTCTTTTGCAGATGCCCCGTTTTCGTTTTTGAAGTTTCGCGTTTTATTCGCAACGTTTTTCACTGAAGAGCTTGCAATTTGCCTTCGATCGCTAATCACATCGACGTGGTTTGTTTGTCTCGTGTTTGGGTTGAAACTTGCGTTTGCTTGGCAGAACAGAAGACGCTGGTTTCCACTGCTTTAAGATATGTTTGTGCGTTCATTTAATATGTGGTCTTTATAGACTTTCCGAAAAATTTTCATAAAGTTTTTTCCCAGGCAAAAAGAGTAGCTTGGGCTATTCAAGGTTTTCGAGCAAAGTAACATCTTTGAAATGGAAAATGTCTGACAGTTAACAACTGAATGACTCGTGAGCTTGTCAGCATATAAAACTCAGCCCCATAGGTTTTATGCAGCAAAGTTTTCTGCAATGGAAAAACAGGTATAGATTATCCTTCTGCTTTTTACAGTAATGCAGATGTTTAGAAATAATGCGCTTCCTGAAGTACTGCAAACCTATCAAAACGTCCTGTCACTATCGTTATAACAATAAAATCTCCATGATTTTAGGTCCCTGTTTGACAAGCTTTAACACTTAAA
>JGI24159J19872_10004292_pt1 | contig 18104 bp, 9 predicted proteins | sample Ectturendosymbi4_FD_19872 | JGI IMG/M metagenome (IMG submission 19872) | reverse complement strand
TTAGTATCAATTACTATTTGATTTCAGACAAGGGGTACGAGAAAATTTAACGAAAGCTCAGGGGGTACGAGTGGGTAGAAAGGTTAAGAACCACTGACTTAATGCAAACAAGAAGCTGCTAACTGTTTGACAACCATCATCCATGCATGGGACTAAGCTGTTGCAGATGTCATGTTTAAATAAGCAGGACATGCGTTCCAAACTTGTCATGTAACTACTTCAACCAATCGTCTTCAACTCAAGGCAAAATAACTCCACAAATTATTTTGCCTCATGAGGCAAAATAGACAAGCACCAAAATGTATGTAGTGCATCATAATACACTTTCGGATAGTTTTCGGATACGGATAGTATGATTTCAAGCAAAGCAGGATTCGGATCGGATACGGATATCATTTTTCAAAAACAGGATAGGATCGGATAGTAAAAAAACACTGTCCGATCATCTCTGCTCCACAGACCACTTGCGACACTCCGAAAGGAGTACAAAACACGAATATAGACGAAACTGAACTGAAGCATCCAGTCTATTCCATCGCAAGCCACATGCCACTGACCAGGATTTTACCGAATTTAACATGAACGCTAACGATTTCAGTTACTTGAGGAAAAGCTAGGTTGTTTTGCGGACCGGCAAAAATCTACGTGGATGGGAGAATCACTGGGTTCAACCATAAAACTTTTAACTGGGATGAATTTTAAGCGTGCAAAAATCTCGCAAATTACGTTTAGAAACCGCACTTTATATTTCAATGAGGTTAGAGCCTACTGTATAAGTGTTACTGAAACGCAAGTTCAGTGTTTTAACACAAAGGAACATCATAGCTTTCAAACACCGCAAAACGATATAGCAATGGCATTACCTCTTGAAACATTAAGTCTATTGCAGAACATTAGTTCTTCAACAAGCGACTACTGTATTTTTGTAATGGTTGATACCTGATAGTTTTAGCCTTGCCCCTTGTTCTAACGTTTAGGGCCTAGTGATAAGAACGTCAGGGCGTGATTTTAACAAGTCCGCATAAAGTCTGGCTTTATGAAAAAAGCTTCATGATATTTTCCCAAGAATCTTAACATTTTGAAATAAACTTAATTGTGAGCCAAACTACCTTGTCATACGCAATCTGAATTTGACACAGATACCCGGAAAGTGAACGCTCAAGATAAAGTAAATCTCACGGCTAACAAAGTAACATGGAATTGACCAAGCTGGATCATATGGTCCAAATTTGAGGCGAAGGTGACTTTTGTTGGAGACTTCTCGGGATCAAAGTTGTTGATTATGAATGCAGTGCGTGGCATTCTAGAGATCACTGAAGCTGCAGGAAGTCGCTCCTTCAAAGTTGAGTTTTACACAAAGTGATCAGTTCTCATGAGGTGCTTTCTTGAATTCAGATTGATTTGCTGAGCAGAGGATTAACTCAGGCCACCTCAACTGAACGTTGTTGAAGTACCTGTGAAAAAGGTTAGCAAGCGTATTTTACCTACTTTTAAACCCGTCGAAAACGTTCACTCGTCAGACGTTCAACAAATAATCTGTATTCTGTCAGACTGCTAGCTGGTTTATGTCCTAGGTGTAAAAGCTCCAAACAGAAAAAACCCGTGTAGGATTGCTTGCGTCTAATACGCTATGCCACTTATGCCTTTCTGTAACATACCGCAAGGGCTTGCAAGTCTGTCTCTCACTTAAACATGCCAACCACGAAGAGAGTTTGAGATAAGAGTGCCGTTGTAAGGACTGCTACACTACACCTAGGTCATCGCCATGGAGCAAGTGTTAGCGAGTGGTGGTCATGGGGGCCAGCCGACTGGAGTTCCACTGCGATTGACTTGAAGCAAGCCTGGCACAGCATTGAAAACTTGTACAGATCTTATTAAGATATCAGTGAAAACGAGCATTCAGTCTGTGTTGAAGATTGTAGTTGTGTGCATTCACTTCATACAGGAAACAGTCAAGCTGATTTTCATTAACTTTGCCGGTATCATCAACAAGGCAGGTGTTTCCCGAAGCTTTGAGTTTATCGCTTGCGCGAAAGCAGGAGATAAAAAGCAGATGGATGTTTCGATCAAGCAACGTTGGTGATCGTATTCCCAATCAATCTCACTACAAGATTCTATTAAGTTGGGTGTACTTGCAAGTGCTCCTAGGCTGTTATGACTTTCTACAAAATGACTGTATGGTGGGTTGTGAAGTTTTTAAAGTATCATGAAAATTTTAAGGTGGGCCGTGTTTCATAACACGATTAGAAAAAAAGATACACTACCTTGAAACATTTGCAGTCTTTTGAAAATGCAGCGGGGCAATAGTAACAACATAAAAGCTTAATATCAGCACCAGTTTAATGAAAAAAGAGTGACAACTGTGCGGATTACAGCAGATCAATCAACGTCATTGAAAGAATTTCATGACAGAATTCCAAGAGTTGATTGCCCCAGGTTATTTATCCGAGTTGCCATAGGCGTATCCAGGGGGGCAAAGGAGCCACGCTCCCACAAAATATCTGGCATATCTTGTCATTTTGTGCTTTGAGAGACGATGTCCCAAACAAAATACTGTTGCTCGCTTGAAGTCAAAAGATTTTCCCCAAAAAATTTTGGGCTGGCTACGCCACTGCGTGTTGCTCCTCATAAAACAAATAAACAAAAAGACTAGCTGCCCCAATACACGGTTAATGCTTTATTTTTATTTTAAGTTTGAAGTTGGCTTTCCAATGGCAAAGTTTTGTTGTTTTGAGACTTTGAAATGATTTTAAACCTCCTATTGGTGCTCGTGTTGTGTTTCAGTCTTGTTGCAGTGCTATTTGCTGCTTACACGATTTATCTCTAAAATTGTTTGTGCTACCTGTGAAAGCGATAAATGGCTAACAACAACTATTCAGTTGTAACTCTGAAATTGCCAGAAACAATGCCAAACAGAATCGTATGAAAGTGCCTGCTTCCGTTTTGTTACGCTCGTATGGTCAGTTAATCCCTCGATTGTGGTCGATCACCACTATATTACTCAGGTGTTTTCAACTTGACCGAAAAGAGGAGAATAAAAGTAAGGCGTTCTCTTGTTAATTAAAGTACGCTTTTTATCTTGTATATATCTGTGTCACTGACTTCTGATTTTAATTTGGCGCACTGAAATTGAAAAGCACTATAGACCGGTTCTGCGTGATGAGTGGTGATGCCAGCAGGGCTCTATATTAATAATGACAAAACGAAAGCGAACGGTGCTGCAGTGGACAACTCAACGACAGAGCTTTTTTGATCTAAAACAGGGTTTGTTGCCATAATGAAGCATCCGATGAATAGTCGACCACTTCATAGTTCATCGTATGTCGGACTGTGACACACATGTCATATCAACAGTTAAGGCTTTGGCTTTGTTTATGTTGCATTGTAAGTAATTTTTGACTTTCATATGTAGCTTACGTTTGGCTTTCATATATGGCTAAGGCCCTGCATAGAAATTACGAGCATTTAATGCAAGGTAAAGAGAAGCTAACCGTTTACACAATTCAAGAATGAAAACACATTTTCTGTGCTTTGTACGAATACATGTGTGTCCATTTTTCTTGGAGAACTGATTTCTGCAATTGTACAGGAATGAAGGAGTGACAAGAATAGTAATACGTTCTAGTCTTTTAAATATTTACGACAGCTATCTTACCAAGGCTTGAGCTGGCACTGATGAGGGGTTTAACTTCTTTTTGTTGAGAGCAGGAGAAAGCAAACCATATGGAAGCCTACACCAAGCAGAATTATCTTTTTCTTGGTAACTCCGAATTGACAAGTGTCCAAAAGATAAGCTAAACGACTAGATTGGATTCAAGTTGAATTCATAGCGCTCGGCTGGTGGACATCATTGCAAGTCGTCTTCTACTTCTTGCGTTCAAGGTTTGGAGGGGCAAAATACATTTTAAGGGGGAAAGGTTTTTGTTTTCATTATATGTTTGAAACAAATGTTTTTGGGAACAACAAAATTGGGAGCACTGTCTCCGAATGCCCCCCATGTCTATGGGCCTGCCTGCACTTCCAAGTAACACAAAGCAATATCTTATTTTCGCAAAAGACGGGGACAAAACGATTCAAAGTCGCCGGGAAGAAAAAGGACAAACACAAAAAAGTAAATCTTCAATATCCCTGCAGGGTGATATTGCGCCTTTATCCAGATATTTGTTGTGTGGTGATAGCGAAAGGCTTTACTTAGTCCCTGAGGGCTCTTGTAGATAAGCAGATTGTCGATAGCTTTTATTAATACGCTGCGCAAATCGCGATTTGCACGGATTTCTGGTCGTGGCCAATATTGCTGCATTACAGCAAAAAGGCACAGCAAGCAAATAAACGGAGACCTTGTAGATATTTTGCAAACAAGTCGGATAAAACCTCCAATTAAATTTTTCTCTGCTCGGCTGCGGAAAACTTTTCGGCGCGAATCAGACATTCGTATCGAAGCGTCCTCGACGCGGCCACAGCATGTCGCTCCGGCAGTTATTTGCTGAGAATCAAGCTTCAGCCAATCGAACAGAACAGTTTTTCCAACCATTTGCGATTGCGGAGAAGGTAAGTGTTGGCAAAACGCTCAAGCGCATCGGCTCCGGCGATCAAAATCCGGTCGGCAAACGCTCGCCTTTTTTCGTCGTTCTGCCGGCTGAAGGGCGACAGTGATTCTCAAGAAGGTTGTAGATGGGCAACCGGCTTTAAGATGGTGCGTCTAAACAAACCTCGTTTGACAGTTTGACTCTCAGGCATTAAATCTGTGCATGGCAATTTGATGCTGTGGAAGATAAACAGATAAATAAAAGTGGGTTCTTGTACGGGTTTGAAGGAAGACGGAGATCAGTTTGCACAATTTTGCCAAAGTAAAAAAAAGTTATAAGAAAAGTGACGCTGGAGAAAATAATTCACAATCTCCAAGCAAGTTGTATTTCAGATACTAAAGAACAGGTTAAAGTTCTTATTCATGTTTCTGAGTAAGATAGTAGAAAATAAATATTCTAAGACGGCTAGTTTTAACTATGTGCATTCTTTCGTAGCGTATGGTAAGACTAGTAATTGAGTTTTCGAGGTATTGAAGTCATGATGAATTTGCATCGACTTTTGACTCTTTCTTATTTGTGCATGAAGTGAAATTGCTCAGGGTAAAGCATAGGCTTCCACAATATGATCAAACATTTTTACACATTGCCCTTGAAAGAATGCAATTAGGTACTGAGGTGTGCTTTGATAAATGCAACCTATATGCATAGATCCATAAATGTTGTGAGTTTTGGTTTATTTTTTATTTTATGACGGTGTAAGGGTCTTCAGCTCCTTAATGGTTATGATAAACAGTTTAGAAATCCACTGATTAACGTCCACGTCTTTAGGTAGAGACTAAATAAAGAAAATTCTACCCGCAAAATATCACCAATGGTTCATGTAAACGTGCTACAAGAAATGTTTTCGAAAACAGCTTTTTATCTGGGCTGTGATTTTCGTTCTTTTTCTTGCATATGTCGTCTTGCCTCAATTGATAAGCCTATTTAGGAGGGCTTGAGCTTTATTTATATATATTTATTGTAAGGCTGAGTGCTATATACGTGCTGATAAATACCACTACTAATGCACTCATGTTATTCAAGATGACAAATTTCTTAGCAGTTGCCATATAATGCCTCTAGAGAAAAAGTTTAGACGCAAATAGCAATGTATTGAAAAATTTTGATTAAATAGTGATGAACAATGATAAGCCTCATAAATGATGGCGTTGCACAAAATAAAGTCCACTTTCTCAGCAGGTCAACTTTCTAAAACAGCGACGTGGTATTGGTTGTTGGAAAATTATCCACGTTCAGAAATCAACTGTTGCTGCGTTTCCCTTTCGTCAAACCCTGTTTTGCGTCCAAAATTACTCGAGCACTAACCTCGTGACGAAAGCACAAGAAACGGCATCGTGCTCCTCGACTAGCGGCGTCTCTCACATCACTCACTTGAACGCACGTGCGCCGTGCAGGGTAGCCGAAGCTTTACCTTCTGCGCGTTTGTAGATCGTTGAGTTCGACCCAAACAACCCGGATGATTTTAGCGTCGTCAAAGTGTTCGCGCCGGTTTATCCAAGTGCGATAAGAGCCATGTCATGCATTTGAATTCAAGCAACCAAGCGTAGCGGGAATTTATGCTCACAAGGGATATTCGCTCGGGTGTAGAGCAATTTAGTAATAGCTGTCAAATTTTTTGTTTTTATCACAAAATATTTCGTATTACTTCTTTGCCAAATACTGATTTATCGTTTTCCTACTTCCTATGAACTTACGCAGTGTGGAAGCATTCTCATTTCTATTTCTATAGTCGTATTATTCGGGTATTCGCCAAAAATATCCGCATCTGGAGCTGCGACATGTAAAGAATTTTAATTAAAGTTGCTTTGTATGACATTAATCTGTCTCAGGTGGTGATAAAAGCTTGCTTGGATTTACGTAAAAATCATTACTTTTGCAAAGACAATCTTTTCCAGTGCCATTTGTAGGGATTTTCTGGGCATTGAGCATCTGATATGTTCTGCCATAGATTGTCTCGTGGGACGTGGGAATTGCTGCCATAAACAAAAGAAGTTTTAACTTACGACAAAATATCTTCTTTTTCAAGGGAATGGCTTGCTGTTTAGGCATTGTCCTGTCGTTCGCTGGACGAGGTAGGGGCAATTAGATTAGTTGTGTCAGCAAACGCACGGTTGAGCAAGTGTTGGCAAGGTCTGCTGTGTGCGCAATGGCACGGATAAAAGGAGTAGGCTGGATTCCCACTTTGGTGATGTCTGCATTTGCCGTTCTTACTGCGGCTTCGTCAAGTTCCTTAAGACCTAATGAGAGCGATCACCTGGAATACTTGGATTATGCAAATGGCTTTGCATATGAATTGTCGGCGGTGAACGGATTAACTCAAATATCAAGCCCCGGTGGTATCAGCGATACTGTTTCGACTGAGAATTCCGAAAGGATCGTTCCAAGTAAGCAGTTAATTTTTACGCACGAAGTTGAAAGCTATCATATTAAAATTTATCAAAATGGTGTTTATGCTGTAGCGAGCCGTGCATCTTTTTTCTTTTCACCAGTGGATTTTGCAACATTGTGAGAAGCAATAACCACAGATTGAAATGATAAAGGATTGCGTTTACATCCGTGCATGTAATGGTATGCAGTCAAAGAGCAGCGAAAATGTTCCATGTTGTTCCATGCAGACAATTTTTTGCCGGTTCTTGCATAAAGTCTCTCCAAACAAAGCTTCAGGTTGTATGCGCATAATTGCTGGCCAAAGCCACTGAAGGTGAAATTTGCTTGGTTAACCAGCCGTAAAACGAACATATTGTCTGAGACGATGACAAGTTTTTACTACAGCCGGGCTTTATGTTCAAGATTTAATACCTCAAAGTATCATTTCTTGCAGGTCAAAAGCTTGAAATTAAACCTTGCGATTCGTTCACGTTTTTAGCCGCAAATTGGTCGTGTCCGGTTATTCGCAAACCATCGGTTGTAATAACATTTGTCTTTTCACTTCACTGCCCAGTAGTGGGATATGAAGATCACGCTTTATGTCATTCGTTTCTAGTTTTCTCCGTTAATTTGTCAAAATCCCATTGAAAACACCCGAAAATGATGATGCTTTTAATTTGTCTAAGGCTTGACATCATGAAATTGATTTGAAGTGAATTCTTTGCAACGTTCAGCATTATTTGTAACAACCATTGCTTATAATATCCAGCATTTTTGTAATATCCGGTTTCAAGTAACTTTTTCTCAGTAGTCCCTCTAAATTTACAAAAGAGTCAGTAAAAGAAAGCTATGTATTTTCTTAAATCTCTATCATCCAAACACCCTCAACGTTTTGTGCATCATCGCAACGCTGTTTTTCAACGGCTTGGTCGCATATTCACAGGAATGCTGACTCAAAATACGAAGAGGAGGAACGTTCAATAAGAAAAAGATATGTCGTGCTGGTTAAGATAGCTGAGAATTTTGGCGGAAAAGTTTTGCAAAACATAACAACAAAAACGTCATACTTGTGACGAATGGAAACGCTGTTCATCTTTTACGAAATAGGTGAAAGGCGTTCCCTATATTCCCCCGACTATACTCCCGCATACCCCTTGTAGTGGTTTGCCAGTAAAATTGAGCAGGTGTTGGTAAGACAGTAGATTTTTGTACAATCATCACACTTTTTTTAATAAAATATTTTTCGTTTTACTATTGATTTGCAGCTTTTCTGTGCTTACTATTTAGTACGTGCTGTTAAGCACAGCACGAAACTCGTTAAATCTGAAAAAGCTAAAAATCATGCTTACTCTTAAATACGGCTATATGTTAAACGTGTGGCTAAAATAATGTGGACCTAGATTTAGGTCGGCCTAGTATGTACGCCAAGAAAATCGCAAAAAATTGTGTTTGTCTAAGAGCCACAAAAATCAATAAAGTTGTGACTGCTTCGAAAAAAATTAAAAAAATTGCTGGAAAAGCAAACTATAATAATACTTTCAACGCAGTCAGTCGAATTTCATCATTGAATATAGCTCGGTAACTTTCACTTTAATTTAATAATTTGTGTAAAGCACTAGCAAACGCTACTTTAAGCCCACATTTTTATTTTCATGTTTTTTATTATCCCAATCGACTCGTTTTGCTTGAGATTATTTACTAAAAGCAAATAAGTTGGCAGAATGTCTATGTTTTCTCACTCTCTGAGGATTTTTCTTATGTCTCGACTACTGGGCTTTGTGCACAGTAATGTACTTTATTCGATAAATTTATATAGGATTGGGCATGCAAACCATTTTGAGCAGAAGTAAGTTATTAGAGAAAATAGCAATTAAAATTATATGTCACATGTTAGTTATTCAGAATTCCGACTGTACTCTGTCAATAGTGCAGTAGCTTTATTTCCTTTCTTTCAAACAAATCTTCCGTGCACGGTAAAAACAAAATTTGTCAGATATCAGGGCTCATCATCTTTTAAACGAAACGTCAGCAGCAAACACTCTGCCTCTAGAAGCTGTCATCGTTGCTACATCACGTTGGTGATAAACCGCAATGTTTTGTGATAACTTGTCCGTCTTAAAGTAGATAATTACATAAACAAACAATATATTACACACTCACGACATGCCATGCTGAAATTTGTATCGAGATAATCTGCAACATGGTGCTGTTAAGTTCGTCAGATAAGCGAAAGGCAGTGGCGCAGCCAGAATGAGGCTGACGAGGCCATGACCCCTACGAAACAAACTTTCCAAGATTTTTTACTGGTGCTTTACATCAATTTCAACTGTACGTTGCCAACTGGTAGAAGATATTTGACGTCATTTCTTGTTGTAACAGACCAGAAATTGAGCTGCGACATAGAAATGATCTTTGTGCAAAATAGCTAAAAACTGAACTATGACGACGTCAGTGATTGGCCCCTCCCGAACAAAATTTCTAGCTGCGCCACTTGCGACAGGGCCGCCTGAACGAAAAAGATGGTATAGAAAGTTAAACAAGCCTGAACGTTTAAGTTTTTTCACAATCAAATCATTTGACTTCACCGTAAGTACGTAACAGCGTTTGTATGATTACAAAATGCTAAAAAATCATTCACTCTCCTTTATTATTGCCACATCTCTCCTATAGCTTACATCATCTCATCATAAACATCAAATCCTTTGTTAAAAGGATAGATCAAAATTACAAACTTGCTTTCATAAGAAAATAAGAGTTGGCATTTTTATGAAGATAACGCACAATATGTGTTCCGGATGAATCGGCAAAGCAAATGGCAAGTGAGAGTGGACAAGTACAGCATCCACGTCGATCCCCTTCATGTGAGAGACTCTAAAAAGTTTTTTTTACGGGAAGCGGTGGCTGAGGAAATGTCGAAATTATTTTTTGTAAAATAGAACAGCTAAAAATATTCCAGGTTATCTATTCCAAATTGTTAGCAGACATGATATGAAAGCGCATGCGGAACAGGTAGTTTTTAATTTTTTTTATGCAAATAATTTTATTTCGGATTGTGACGTGACGTGCTTCACCACAAATTTTTTTCAATTGTATCCAACAAAATGGAACAACCAAGAATCAAAAACTTATTTTTGTTGCAGAAATTTTTGTAAGCATAAAGTTATAAAGTAAAGCAAAATGTTTCCCAAGATTTTATTGAAATGGCTAACCAAGTTTTTCTTTGCAGTATAATGGAAATTTAATTCCCCTTATATCAAGATTAACATATGAAACAGGCAATATGAAATTAACATATGAAGCATGTGTTTATGCAAAGTTTTGAGTACTGTAATGCTATTAAAATATTTCATCACTTGGTTTGAAATGTCCATGTACTCGATACTTAGAAATTCTAATAAGTTGTGTTTTGAATTATAAACTGAATGAAAGTTGGAAATCTTGAGTTATTTGTGTTCAATTACTCAACATTTGATAGGCGAATAATGTTATAACGTGGTGTTTGTTTCCAACATGATTGGCACTGTTCTCTCTAGTTTATATTTGCTGCTGATATCTGAAAGGCTGCTGGTGAAGGTAAGCACAAGAACTGCTGTGATAACAGTCGTAGATTGTGGGTGTTGTTTACATTTAAAGTCTTAACAACGTATTGGGCGCTAGTAGTTAGGAGTGCGCTTATCAATTTGTTGCACTGCCACATATTTGAACTTCAGCATGAATTGTTCAAAGTCGTAGCCTGCGTTTCCTTTCACCGCACATTTTCAGTGAAAATATGGACCTGAAAAACATTTCCAAGAACTAAAATCCTGCTTAATCTCGAAAACATGCATTCACAACCAGGCCCGTAACCAGCTTGGGGCACCAGGGGTGGCGAAGAGTTTTCTGAGAAGGGCTCAAATTTTTTAAACTATGTCCAATAGTTTTCAACTATGCCCAGAACATTTTTCCAGGGAGGGCGAAAAATTTTGCAGAGGAGGCCTCTCCCGTGGTTACAGGCCTGTTAACAAATGCTACCGTATGCAAAATAACAGGACAAACATTCATTTCAAAAACCTTTTGAAAACGTCTCAGACTCGACTAAAACCAAGAGGCTTGATTTTTATTGCTGCTTGAAACACAGTTGTAAAAAATCATCCCGACGTTTGCGTTGTTTCATGGCATGAGACTTGCAGGTAAGAAAAATACTGCATCACATTTAGTCCATGCTATTTAAGCAGAGGAATGATCTTCTCAGAATTTTCTTTCATGGCAAGCAAATAGCCAGAGTTGGTAGTGTTCATCTAAAAAGGTGGGTATTTAGACAGAATGAAGCACGTCTACTTAAACATGAGCACATATGTGTCCTTAGGTAAATTTGGATGCCCGAAATAGTAATGTTTACTTGCAACAAGGGCGGATCCAGGAGGGGCGATTGGGGCGATCGCCCCCCCCAAAAAAAATTACGAAAGTAACATTTTTTAACATGATTTTGTACAATTCGGAATAACACTTGGCTGCCAACGGAGACTTGACTGCCAATTATTACTGAAATCGCCTCCCCTAAACCTACGAGCTGGATCCGCCCCCGACTTGCAAAGTGGTACAAAGTGGCAAAGTGGTACATAGAGTTGAGCACGCGCTACCAAAGCTGGCAAAACACAACTTTTCAGTTGTTTTTTCGTAGATGTTTTGATTTTTTGTTAGAAAAGCTAAGCCGTTTCCCGGTTATGTCATACCGAGGACTCGAAGTAGCCGCGTGGCCCTTGACACAAGCAAGCGGAGATGCGTGCCGCTGACCACTCGTGACACTCCGAAGGGAGTACAATAAAGCGAGTATGATGTAACTGAACTGAATAGCAGTATGTCAGTTAGCGCTTAGAAACCTAAGGACTCTTAACGTTGAATACGAGACGACACCTTCATCTATAAGAAGCTTCTGCGTCCTTGACAATAGGACGTGACGTGTACGTGAAAAGGTCTTCATTCTTGATTTTTACAGCACCACATTGGCATATTCGGTTAGAGTGGCCACTGATGTTGAGTTTAATGTGGCCCAAACGAGGCATGCACAAGACAGGAGTTGAATGAGTGTTAGAAACGTGTAAATGCCTAATGTTACTTGAGTGGCTACTGTAGAACAAGCTACTGTAGATAACTCAGAGCGGAATTGGCGAGAACTCAAAGCAAAAAACGCAAAGGGGAGTGACTTCCAAAGTTTTGGGCCTTTGTGAAAAACTGAATTGTGAAAAGACTGAGTTTTGCGCGAAGGTAACTGTACATTGAGATGAAAACGCGATGAATAGTAAAGATTCTTGAAAAATGTGGGAGCAAGGGAAGAGAGGAAAAAAGACATGGGTCCAAAGAATGTGTTACGAAATGCAGTAGGAATGTTAAACTTACGATGGAGATGTAGTGGCGTGGGTTCATCCAGATCTCCTCATGTGATGTGGTCTTGAGGCAACCAAGGATAAGCTTTGCAGCCGCAGTTTGAATGCTTTCAATAAAATTGGTGTCTGCAAAAGAATAGTTGTCATAAATAACATCTCGAAAAGCCAAGAACATGAAAAACATATGCACGATAAAATACTAGAATCATGAAATTTCAGCTAAATCAAAATCGCTTCGTTTTTGGAAATGTCTTTAAGAAAGTATAACTCTCTTTCCCCATAAACTCTGGTTATAAGAGTTTAAAGCAAACGAAACATAAACTTGCCAGCTATTTACCGAAGGCAGCACTTTGCAATCTTTTCAATGGAAATGCAATTTTTAAATGGGAAACAACAGTATAGTTTCAGTTGCAGAGGCTCATGGTTAAACAAAAATTGCAGGAAAACTTGCAGAAACCCACAAACTGGAAACAAGACACCGTTGTACTCGAAATTTAGAAAAATATATGGGAAAGCTATGTTTTCTACCTTGTACCATTTTTTCAGTTTTCATCACCTCGCTTATATATCACTGCGTTGTAAACATCTAGGAGCGGTATTCAGTAGAGCGGGGGTTTCCAACTTTTTTATGCCTCACGCCCCTTCAAAAGCTTCAATACAGCATGTCCTTGCACCTCTACAATGGCAATATCTTATATAAAGGTGAAGAAGCCATGGTGCACTTTATTTTAGCAACAAATGTGTTTCATTTATAATTTTTGCTAAATTGCCAAATCCAAATTTTAGCACCCCCAAAAGGTTATCTTGCACGTCCGGTTGGAAACCGCTACATTTAAGCATAATGATCAAATTGCTTCGGAAAAAGTTTTACTAATACTTCGAATTTTTTCTGTTGAATTGTCCTTTCAACCAGTGCTTTTCAACCTTTTTAGTTATGGTGCACCCTTAAAGATGTTTTGACGAACTCATGCACCCTATTTACTTAAAAGGTAAACCGAGGTGAAAAGCGGTATGGAAATCGTCCTGAAAAAGAGACAATTACAGGTTAAATCCTGAAAGTCATTGGCTGGTTAATGGTTCATTTTTGCTAACAGAATGTTTTTGTAAAAAGTAGCTGTTTAGTGTGACAAGTTTGCGATGAACCCTTTCGTAGTGTACGCATATTTGCACAACCCTCCACACCGGTTGAAGAGCGCTTCTTTAAACCTTGTCAAATGCTTCTTACAAATAAGCTCAGTTATTTTACAAAGGTTGCTGTTGGTTATTGTGCTACTTGTTTGAATTTTAGCTCCAAATCACTCACTTTCACGCTTTAGCATTAGCGAAAAACACTTGAAAAAACGCTAATTTGGCGGTGTAAGCCTTTCCAGATTACTTGAAAAGGTTGTGTGGAAGGAGGCTCTCATTAAATGTACGTTATAGGGTTGTTGTATTCAACACAACAGTCAAAAATATCCTTGGTGTGAGTTGTCAGTAACAAATGGAGTTCAGCTTGATTTAAAACAAAATACATTTTTTTACATTTCCAATATCTTCTACGGTAACACGTAAGCAAGTTGTGTTAAATGTATGTAAGATCACACCGCAAGTCTGCGAAATAATGTTGTCTTGGAGAGAAAATCCACCAAGCATTAAAACTGGAAAACGATCGAAACCGGTGTTTTTTACATCTCCCAGTTAGGCATTTGCACGCAGCTGTATGCCATACGTTCATACCTGTAATGTCATATTTCCGCTCAAACAGCGAGAAAACCTTTCGCTTACATGTTCTCATTGCGGTTTGTCAGATGTTCCAGCTCCTGAGCGCATTCGTGTCGTGCAATTTCCTCGAAACGAAACAACTTTGATTGAATGGACGGCGCCACCTGCCGGTCACAACGTTGATGGCTACCACTTGGAAATCTGTCCCTCTGACAGCGACATAAATCAGCGGTAAGCTGGTGCGGTTTTCAATAAATTAAAGATAGATAACACAAACCGTAACATTAACCCACCATATCGCTTTAATCTTTCTGCACGGCTGGTGCGGTTCAGGTTCTTTGCAACAATTACACAATTCGTTTCGTTACACGGAGGATCTATTCCAAAAAATGCTGCCACGCCAGTAGAAGTTGCAAAATGAATGGCAATGATGATGGCATCCATCTGGTCTAAGATGAAGCTTGCAGTAAAAAAATAAAAGCAAGGAGTATATTTTTCTAGGAAAATTAGCTGTAGAAACCAGTCAGTCAAAATGTTTTTATCTACTTGATTATATATAAAATTGTTGTTGGAATAAACGAAATGTGTGAAATAATTTTGCAAATAAATTAGTACAAATTATAACCTGTCAGGTACAAGCAAAAATTTTTGCGCAATACTTAAAAGCTGGAAAATTACTTTGAAAAAATAAAGTTTGAACAACCTCATCAATGTCCTTATCTTTAAAACAAGTCAATATGTACGATTTTGTGAGCAAAAGCTCTACAGCTGACTAAAAATGTTACCACAGTCGTAAGCCCATCTAGATGTTTCGTAAAAGATTCAGATATTATAGTTTCAAGTTCAGATTAAGGCAGGCGATCTATTTTCAACCTTTGACAGGCAGCGTTCGTGACAGTGTTGCTCGAATTCGTCACAAAAAATATTTGGAAAGAAATTGTTTTACTTTCGAGGGCATGGCAGGCACTGGCATCAAAAAACAAGAACCTTTTATGCACTTCGTATTTTATTGGAGGTCTTTCTTGATCCACTGTGATCATCACTGAAACACGCATAAATAATAACTTTTTATTACTTAATACTAACTGCCCTAGTTACTGACCACGAAGAACAGCATAACTCTGCCTCAATCAATTGATTTTTAGCGCAGAAGCTAATTTCCCCATTTGCATGGGCAGCGGAAGGGGGGCAGGGCATGGCTACGGCATCCCCCTGGATTTTCAAAATTTTAGCCAAAAAAAGGTTGTTTTCTTAGTTTCGAGTGGGAAAATCAAATTTCACAACTTTTGGCCCCCCCTAGAAAGATTTTTGAAAAAAACCCTAGTGCCACCCCCTGGAAAAAATCCTCCCGACTCCCATTTGCTTCATTGACGTAATAAAACGATTTCATTAACTCGTTCGCTGTCTGATCAGTGCTTGTCTCCATTCGATAAGTGAGGCAACAGAATTTCGCAAAGTGTTTAAGTTGTAGAGTGTCAAAGCATAAGAGTAAAAATACAGTTTCAGAAAAATGAATAAAAGGAACGATCTTGACAATGGGGTCTTTTCAAAAACCAAAAGAAGGTAGAAATTTAAAAGTTCTTCAATTTCATTCGTAAAATACCCGCTGTAAAATATCTTCTTCAACTACAACAGTTTAGAATATAAAATATCACATCCTTTTCTAGGTAAATACACCTCGTAGATGCTGTAAAGTTAAAGAATAATTGATTTAACAGGTGATTTTAAGAACTACCACAGAAAATAATTTTTTTCACCCGGACTTAGAATTGAGTTGAATAGCAAACTTTACGGTGAATGCAAATTTTACTCACACTTACCTCCATTTTCAACAGCATTTCACGCTTTAATTAGGATTTTGTGTTCTCCTAAACATTTTCTGATCAGTAAAACTGCATATTACTGTAAACACTGCCTGCACAAGAACTTCAATTGCAATACTGATTCGCTCATTGCAAACTTACATCCAATCTGTTGTTGCTGTCGCTGTTGTAACATGCGCTTCTTATTTAAGGAGAATGGAATTCGATTTAAGTGGCGCAACATCTCACCACTGGATATCTGGGCTCATAGCAGGAGTTCGGTACATTGTTAGTGTGTACAGCAAACAAGGAATATACAAAAGCCAGACTTTGTCTACAATTTTTATTCCGGGTAAGTTCTTCAAAAACATAACTGTGGCAGAAATCGCATTTTCAAGAGCATAAGGCTACGTTTGCGGAAGATGCACAATGGCAATATTTGTTTCTACGTCCTGAAATGCCACAACGGTGCAGTTCTTGTTCTGCGGTTCATTGCCACTTGTTTTGCATCACGGATCGATTCATGTAAGGTCATGTGTAAGGTCATATTTCAGGGCATCAGGCATCTTTTGTTTCATTCGCATTTCAATGAAAACCTGCGTACCCAAGTTTTCTTCTCAGCCAAATCGAAATTTGTGAGTTGACGGGATATAATCACAATATTTCGATTTGACTGAAAAGAAAGCTTGGATAGGCAGACTTTCGCTGAAATACGAATGAAACAAAAGACGCTCTGTTATTGATTCAAATGTTAAACCCTCTTGTGCTGTTCTGGGCACAACCTGGTAGCCGATCGTTGACGCTTGTTACTGTAAATTCGGAGAGTTCTGTGACATTTTGCAAACTTATCATAACATAATTTATACGAAAGAAATTAGTGACGGAGATAACCTAGGGAAATATGTTTGCAATGTGCAACCTTTATATTAAATGAACCTTAAATAGATGCCTATACGAGTTGCAGCCTGCAATGCATTTTGAAATATATGGGTGATTTTCGAAAAGCAGCTACATGTCTGCCTTGTTAATAAGGACCAAGTAATAGCTTCGATTCAACTTGAAGCTTCCAATAGTTCTACAAACCTCAAAGATTCCAAAGTAGCATTAAACATTGATCTGAAAATGTATAGCATGAGAAATCAATCAAAAGTAACAAGGCAGTCTTCACAAAACCTCAGCGTAAGACAACACCTGCCATGACTTCAAAAAATAAAGATTCCAAATAGCAACTTAACAGCAAACACTAAACTGAAATGTGCATTATGAAAATTTGTCTCTAAGGAATAATGCAGCTTTTATGAAAGCACAATGTAAGAGATCAACTGGCATGACTTCTGTAAGACCCAAACCTTATAAACTGGCAACTGCACTCTGGTCTGACAATGAACAGGGTGACATGTTAATTAAAAAAAACAATACTTCTTTCATAAAACATATTGTCAGGTATGAACTGGCATGAGTTGAATAAAACCCAAAATAGCAACTGAAAGCTCGACAGAAAATGTACATGATCAAAATGAAACTAAAACGTTTAACTAAAAACGTATATGTGGTATCTTTGATATTATTTATGGCTGTGGCATGAATCTCACCACATTATTCTCCTGCACATATATGCAACATGCAACAAACTTGTATGACAATATGTGTTCACCCAAACACTGTAGTTGAAATTAAAAACAAGCATTTTTTTTACTTGCCTGGCATGAACTCTACTAATATGAAGTAAGTGCCCTCCAGTGTTGTCTATTCCCCACAGTGCACAATTAATAACGCACATTAATAAAATGCCCTAATTACATCATTTTTGCCCAAACTTTGTACAGAGTCAGTTACTCATCAACTCTTACAAAGTAAAACCCGAAATTACTAGAAACGGTTATTTGATTCCATGTGCATTTAGAGCAATGGTTCCCAGCCGGGGAGAAATTCCTCCCCAGGGAGGAATTTCATGAGTTCAGGGGAGGAATTTCCACTTCATGGTTAATTTACCTACTCATTGTAGTATTGTAGCCTACTTCTTTCTAAAGCTGACATTGGCTCTTTCAATTAGTTATATCACTTTGTATTTGTGAGTTATTTACTGGACTATCACACGTTTTTTGTTGACGAACTTTAGAGCCATTATTGACAACAAATAGTTTTTGGCCCACTTTTATTGACCAAGTTTTTGTAGTCAATACAGACCATTGTTCCAAATGTATTTACTACTAGCCTACGAACCCGAACAGGGGAGGAATGACAGCTTCATAGGGGAGGAATGAAAAATTCAAAAATGCGCAATG
>JGI24159J19872_10004291_pt1 | contig 18106 bp, 9 predicted proteins | sample Ectturendosymbi4_FD_19872 | JGI IMG/M metagenome (IMG submission 19872) | reverse complement strand
CCAGTGTTTCTCTTTCTATTCCATCGCCCCCTTTTCACACTCGACATGCCGTTTTCGCCCCCCCCCCAAGCCAGATAAAGCAAACACAAGGCAGTAAATTTAAAGAATTTTATTTAAAGAAAGTATTAAATAGCNGAAACAAGCCATTGAATAGCTGAGCAAAGCAATCGTATTACGACGCTAATATTACGTTCAGAATTCTTGTGAAAATAATCCACACTGTAGTCGGACACATAGACGATCCAGAGTAAAAATTTAACGGGTAAATTGCTTTAGCAACAATCTCCAACGATTATCGTAGTAAATCAAAATTTGCAAGAAACTAACAAGTCATAATAGCAGGCTAACTGAAGTTAACGTTACATGAGTATGGATGGTTTCGGCACTTTTGAAAATGGAGTTGGTGACGGTTGCTTGGAAGTTGCTGATAACTGAGAAACTGACCTTGAAGCAACGCTGCGTTCACGGGCCACCTGTTTGCCGGAAACCAGCTTTGTTCAACTTTCTTGAATAAACGTCTTAACCTAAGTTTGAAGCAAAAATGTTTTTGGTCGATAGGTTAGTGCGCGCTATACCCGTTGCTTTCCTCCAATTCATTCATTTTTTGCGCTTTGAAAGCTTTCGCTTTTGGTTTCGCATAACATGTTCGGCGTACGACGGATATTTAACCGGCCATGTGGCCTAGTTCAGTGGTTTGAAGGGCAAGTGAGCAAAAAAACAAAGGGGGCGAAAATGCTCAACCACTAATCGATCATTGAGTTAAAATCGGTACGTCAGTAATTTCAAGCGAAAACCTTGTAGGTTTATAAATGTTAATCCTGAATTGCCGTTCTGCCCTGAAACAACTCTTTGTCATTTCCAAGCGAAACTGGCACTCTGCCTGGAGGTATTTCTGCAGCCAAATAACAGTGGCAACGTCAAGTATGGGTTGCAGAAGGCAAGGTTGTCCAACCTTTGTGATGTTCTGTAAAACTCCATTGCCAATAGGCTGAAGCCAACGCTGACTGCAGTCGACTTTAAGGTTTTAATTTTATTTTGCTAGTAATACGCTTGGTTTTTAATCATATTATACAAACTTCTTATCGAGTCATGAATAGAAGATAAACCTTAACTTCTGTTGGTTTGTCGCTCCTGATCATTTTCTTACCGAACGTTTCCTTTAAAACGTAGTGAGACCAGTTGTCTCTGCCACTGGTGGGTACAGTCATCCCAGCAGCATAAGCAAGAGGTTTCGAAGCCAAATAACATTCGTGCAATTCCTGCAAAGCGATAGAAAAATTTCTTCGTATTTCCATTATTTCGAAACATTTTTTAAGTTCTTGTTTTAGGGCCCATACCTGCTTCACCAGCACCACAAAATTGAGTCAGATGTTTTGATTAAGCCATTGATTCTAATTTATTTCTTTCAAGTGACCTAAATGACTTGACCAGCACATTTCATGGGCGTAGGACAGTATTTTTCAACCGGGCTTCCGCGGAACCTCATGGTTCCGCGAGTAGCTGCCAGGGGTTCCGCCACACCGAAATTGTCTGGGACGAAATTCGCAACCATAGTTCTATGCGGTTGCAGCAATATAGACACTTGTATAATTGCATGAGGTTCCACGAGCAACGCAAAAACTTGCGGAAGGTACCGCTGCAGCACGCTGCAACAAAAAGACTGAAAAACACTGGCGCATGTGATGTCATTTGTATTCACGCTTTTACTTACACAGTGAAAACATTTCATATCAACGTAGCAATTAACTGCAAAATCGATGCTATCGTCGTTTCACTAATGTTCTGTTTTTAAATCACAACTGCGATTGTAAACACATTTTAATTGGCTTCAAAGCCCACTTGGAAGCCACCCCAAAAACACATGGTTGCATAACACTTTGAAGTGTGAGAGGCATAGGATTTGTTTCAGTATACCTTGTTGTAATCAAATGTAGCACATCGAGACAACCTTTCTTGTATGCATTTTTTTGCGCACGCATATGGAGAAATGCGTCGCCATGCAGAGATGTAACTTCGAATATTCAAACGAAGCTTCATTCCGTCTCTCCTGAAAAAGCGATTCAAGTAGTCTCCTGGAAAATATAAAATTTTGAAAGATTACCTGCGCACCACCATGGGACAGAAATTGCAAAGTTGCGAATATCGTAGACACGCTAACATTTTGCAAAACATAAACAGCTTGAAACACACTTATTTGTTGCAGCCATCCGATCAAAGCAAAGTATTTAAGTGGTTATCAATATAAACAGTTTGCCTGATTTCAATTGAAAGATCAATCATGAAAGTGATATGCACTTTCAGAAAGATAGAGGGTGCTAAATTTTTTTATTTAACATCATTTTCAGAAAACAAAGGAGTTTAACAGCAGGTTACGTACCACAGTTAGCCTCGTCCTTTCCATTACTACACTCATGTTTGCCATTGCAGACAAACATTTTGCTGACACATCCAGCAACTGGCGGACCACACTGGATGAAACCAGATGGGCAAGTTTCTAAAAATGCAAACCTCAAATGTCCAAACCAAATTTAAGAAAAATACACACCTACTCATCAAAACGTGGGAAACAAGAAGTATCAAATTTAACGACTCAATAAGTGATTGGTACTCTTAAACTTGCAAACAAACATGTGATTTATACTACCTGGATCACTGTTAATTAAATGAAAAGATCATTGCAGAGATTGAATTTTTGCTTGAGAGCTTAGTGTTCTGACGCAAAGAAGAGAGTCTGTAATAATCTTTATTTCACCCTCCCTTTTGCGCAACCGTTGTATAATGCATGATGCTACGAGAATGTTTCAATTGAAGGTATATTTGATACTATTTAACTCACGTTATCACCAACATTATGCTTGCGACGTGATTATTCCAATGTCGTGACAACTTTTTTCAATATCAGAAATAACTGCGTTTCATGCAAGAAAATTTTTGCAGAAGATTCCCCTCGCATCAGGCCCGTAACTAAGGGGAGCGCAGGGAGTGTTTTGCCTCTCTTAGAAGATTTTTCTCCACCTTGGAAAAATGTGTTGGACGTAGTTTAAAAAATTTGGCCCTCTTCAGAAAACTCTTTACCACCCTGGTGTCCCAAGCTGGTTACGGACCTGGCTCGAAAAAAAGACATTCAATTTTGTTTTAAAATGGTATGCACAGCGGATCAACACCAACAGTTTTCAACTGACTGCAAATTAAAAGTCTGCCTTACCTTTGTGACAGTTCTGTTCGTCAGTACCCCATGGACAATCGTTCATTCCATCACATAGGTAGCTAGATGGGATGCATTTTTCTTTGTTTTTACAACGCACTGCTGGTAGCCTGCATTCGACCGATTCGCGATTATCTATAATTTTACCTGTAGAACGTACGGTTTTTTTAAATTGGAACACACTGCAAGATGATCTGCGCAGAAAAATTTAGTTCAAACCTCTTGTAGGACTTGAAAAAGGGCAAATGCAGTAATAACAAAAGAGCAGATAGAGCTTTAGATAACTGACTTGTCAAATGCCATTATAGCAATCAACTTCAATGTTGCAAAAATTGTCTTGCCATGGTCATTGGTAAAAATGGTGGGCCAATGGCCGTAATGATGTTTTTCAGGTCGATTGTTTTAGCTGTTTTGTTTGAAATACATGTCTTGAAGGCATTTAATTTGCCTTCAAATTAGTAATGAATTCAAAATACCTTTCTGACTTATAACATAAGTATCCAGGCAGTAGAGTTACGTACATACGGCTACTTTCAGGCAACAATGACAAAAAGATTTCCAGAGTGCCGATAACTCAGTGCTATAGTGTCCACCTCTCACATGAAAGGTTTGTCGTTCGGCCCACGGCTGCTAAGTGAATCGCCTTAGTGCTCTTTGGGCAAGAATGCTCACCTTAACTGTCCCGGAAAGAAGATTTCAAGCTTCGGCCTGCTACCGATTGCTATCACCCAAAATCAAACCGAAAAAAGGTTTCAAGGGGCAATACTCCATTTGCGGTTCAAGTGCTTAACAAAGAATATCTAAAGATAAACTTTAACAGCACAATTTTAAGAAACAAGGCAGAAGTTCGCTGAGTGGTACCTGCACATTTTACACCAGCAATCAAATCTGGTTGACAAGAGCCTGAGCTGCTTGCTTTATCTCCACCGCAGTCTATGATTGAATCTTCGGTACCAGTGCAAGTAATGTTCTGATAAAACGACGGAAGAATTCGTGAAGCTTTTGGTATTCGGTCGCGACGTAAGTGCAAAGGTCTTCTCGCTCCCTCGCTGAAATTACACGAAAGACCTGTGCTCATGCTGTTTGTAAAAAACGAAAAGTAAAACGAAACTTGTTTAGTGGAATGCAAGGTCACCACTGCATGCAGTAGTGAGCCTGCAGTCACGCCTGCAGACCTGACCAGCTGGCAGCGTTGTCAAAAAGCTGATTTCCGTGCATTGCCTGCTTGATGCGGAATAGTGATGGAACCCCAGGAAAAGTTTCATTTTATCTGGCTTTACACTTTCTCTGTCATTCCCCGCTCCTTCGGGATATGGGCAAAACCACGATAGATAGCCTACAGATTTTACACAACAATAGCACTCTTTTTTAAGCAAACGTGTTGATCATCCAGCAGACCGCATTCAAACTTGTAGCTTCGTCTCGATCCAAAACACAATTCTGCCATAAACTCTAAACCATGAGGTTATAGTGATGCTGCCAGGGGTTGCTTGACAGGACAACCTAGTCAATTTTTTTCCGTGTCCCAGCACTTTGACCCTAACACGCATGAATCTGTTTAGTGTTTTCGGCCATACTCCGCTCAACTCATGTTTATCCAATTTCAAGCGCTTTCCAATAGTAAATCCTTACCAAAATTGAAGCTACAAGACGTACTTAAACAGCATTCATTCAGTTTCACAGCCACTTTTTCCGTGGTTAGTTACGTCAGCATCACCTTGTTGGTTAATCTCACCCTTCCATGCCTAGAATAGTTTTCAACGTGTAAATTCAAGTCTCCCGAAAGGATCGTGGATTCGTTGGCTTTATCCCTTCGCTGGGTATCACTATAGTTTCTTCCGCTAATTTCGGGAATAGTGCACTTGATTATGGGGCATAAACATGTATCAACCAGTTGGGCGGTCTAACAACTTCAACCTCAACATGCTTATCCTTTCTTCTAGGGGGATACATTCATCAGCAGAACTTGTTAACTGAAGGCTCACAAGTATCCCAGGCCCGTAGCCACGAGGGCATTCGAGGGCAATAACCCCCCCAATTTTCTTTTGTGCCGCCCCAAATTTTGTTGTGCCCAGAAAAAATTTTAAACATAAATGAAAATTAAAATCTTGCCCCTTAAGAGTTTATTTGCCCCCCAGACCTCAATACCTGGCTACGGGCTTAAAGTATCCCACTTTAGCCAGGGCAAACTTTGCTGGCTCAATACCGACATAGAAGAGTTTCCACCAATGTTCCCATTAAAAAAATTTTACACTGACCGAATTTTTGTTTTAGTGAGCGTGATTATTTTAAGGCTAAGTTAGAAGAGTTCTAAATGAATTTTTGAATTATTAGAAGTATAAAATCTTATCAAAATACGAACAAAGTAGATATTTAATTCAAATAGCGTCTAAACGAGCTGTGCGATATGCTCAGAAGCGTTTTGTTTCGGCCCCCAAAAAATTTAATTGTTTTTACACTTTTAAATTTGAAATGTTGCAAGTGCGCGAGAATGCGATTTCACTGCATGAATGGTGTGGTGGTGCTGCGCATTCGCGCTCTTTGGAGGGAACGTTGGTTTCCACCCATCGCCCAGCTCAACAGTGTTATAGAACCACCACGCTTAGTGAAATAGACGACAACAACATCAAAGCAATATAGTTTGGTTTCCTCGGCCAGTTTGGTTTCCCCTACTCTTTTCCTGTGAGTGAAGTGATGCTCCAGTTTCCAATCATTAGCAGCTAGCAGCTTATGACAGGATTATCGTTTACGCATGAGTTTCAAGTCACCAAATTAGAAGAAATTTGCGCTGTCCCCATTCGCCTCCCCTGATGCGTAGCGGGCGCAACGTGGGGTCTCCACGTGGATAGCTAGGGAAGGAGATTGGCGCAAATTTTTCGAACGGCCCCTGCGCGGTCCTTGATCACGCGCGCGACGACGATGCGCAATGGTATTGGGCATTTCGTGATAATTACAGCCCAGTTTATACAGTTGTACAAAAATTGTCGCGCCATTTACACAATAACTCTTGCAACATGAGGGGTACTATGAAAAGGTGTTGCTGAGGGCATATTTGTTTAGGAGAGACTTTGCATTACAGTCTACCGCAAGCACAGTCAAGCGGCAATCACTATACCTGAAAAGGAGGGTTATGTTTTGCGATGTCAGTTTTCCAAAAAGACAGGACGGACGATATTTTTAGTATATTTCAGCCACAAACCCTTACAAAGCTATCAAAGTTAACATCATATCAAGTTCATTTACCATGGTATATCGCAGCATGTTTGCCACGAAGCAAACAGCGCCTATTACGAATAATAAGTAACCGACTTTCTACAGTATGTTGCCTTATCAAAATAACAATAACAAGCCTAACGGCAACAGTGCTGCTAATGGTTATATTTTTGACAATATTGTTTTCATTAGATACCAATGAGAGCAAACAGATAAGTCCATCAAATTAGTCGTGAAGTAGCTGAAGAATTGATTTCTGTATCATCAATTTCGATCACAGTATAGTTTCACACAAAGCGACCCATACCACAGCTAAAATAAACCACTAAAGTAAGGAACTTTATCCAACAACTTGTCTGATTTGATGAAACATGAAGCGTCAAACTAAGGTACCAACCAAAAGTACCTAAAGCTTGCTGAAAAACAATCACGGAAAGCCGTGTAAATGCAATTTTAGAAAACAAGTTTTAAAATGATATACAGGAATACGATGATTACTGTGTATTGGAATGTTCGCTGGTAGGCGCATATATTGCCATATTGGTGTGGGAAGGAATCTCTTTTCGGTGTCGATGACAAAACAACATTGTTGATCCTTACCCAACTCCCCAGTCATTAAAACCATTGCAATATNAAGTATTTATCGATGCAATTTGTTTCGAGTGACTCGAACCATAAAGCGCAAAATTAACGGTGAATCAATGCACAGGGTATTCACTTGGANAAAATTCTTTGGCACNAGAAGCATCGTCGTCATAGTTTATCACTGTTTAGTCAAATGATAAAAATCCTTGTTTGAAAAGCTGATATTTATAAAATTTTTAAGCGAAAACTTTTTTTTCTGACTGAATGCACTTCACATTGGCCAGACGTTAGAACTTGGTTTAATGGTAATTTAATTGCTCAAGAAGCCTTGAATATGAAAACGCAAGAATTTGTGCGGAATACCAGATATCCCATTGATTCTTTTTACCTGTATGACAGTCTGTCTTCTTTAGTTATTTTAAGTTCTTTTCTCGGTGGTGGGACCTTATTGCAGGTTGACCAAATCCAACCTCAAAGTGCTCTACTAGTTAAATGCTGGCAGTCAAGTAGTCAGGCCGCATGAAATAATGAACTTACAAAATATACTTGACCTCACGACCTCGGAGCAGTTTAGTTTCATTGGCGAGAATTTTTAATTTTTACGATGCCATAACCAGGCTTGAACCAGTGATCAACACGCTTTTCTCTTCGGTGTTTTTCAAGCTATTGTGAATGATTTTATATCATCGCATGATTAAAAAATGAGGTGCACTTGTGAGAAAATTTTCTAGTGTGAGACTTTAGCTTTTCGGTGTGCCGTACTCCTGAAGAGGCACCTCTTAACTGCTTTTGCAGGGTTTTTGACTTTAACTTTGTGATGAAAAAATATCTTCTCTGCGTTATCGTAGCGCCACTCGAAGGCATTTGTAGCGCTCATGAGAGCAGTTACATCTTCATGAAAGTCATTTTACAATTTCACTTCAACGAAATAAGGTGTGTACGACATACTCCACAAATAATTTCCAGTAGATTCAATTGATATATTCCAAGCGCATCTTCTACGTTAGAGTTATGCAATTACAAACGTTTGTAACTTTGAAAAGCAAATACCGTATTTATTCGATTGTCAGCCGCACTTGTACATAGGTTACCTCAGTGGCGTTGCCAGCCCGAAATTTTGGAGGAGTCCAAATCTTTTGACTTTAAACGAGAAACACTATTTTGTTTGGAACACCGCCTCTCAAAAGCCAAGAGACAAGATATGCTAGAAATTTGGGGGGCGTGTCCCCTCTTCCCCCGGCTACGCCTGTAAGTTACCTAAGCCGCTGAGATACTTTCGCGTGCTAGCACGTTTCTCGTTTAAATTGGCAACCCTGGTAATGATGATTCACTATCACAACTGCCCTTGGCTCATCATAATCGCTCGTGTGACGAGTGTGTACTGTGCACGTGACGCTAATAAGAACCAAGAGAGAATGCGAAAAGAGAGGTTGGTCAACAAAACGTAGCCAAGGAAAGACTCTAATAGGCGTGATGATAATTAAGGTAAAGAAAAAAATGTAAGCCCCACGATGTGATGAAACAAACATTGTAAGCCCCAGCTCACAATCGAATAAGACGGTAAGATCCAGGTATTTAAAAAACCTAAGATTATATATACCTAAATTTCAAGAAGTTGCAAACCATTGTAGCCTCTTCCGTTCCCCATCCATTTGCACAAATTGTTCCCCAAATATTTGCTTCACTGTTGTAAACTTCTACAACTCCTTTAGTGCACGTTCGGTCCATACAAGACAAACGTAGATCGCCCTGAAGAAAAACCGTAACCCAGTTACAAACAGCTCTTTTGAACGATCGAAATCTAACGTTTTGCTAATTGAGGTTTATGCTCACGTTTCAGGTAAAATAAGCGCAATAATCGTGCGGCGAAAAAACTATCTGTTGATTTGATGTTTAATACACATCGTAACAATTTTCACATAGGTCAATTTTGAAACGGAAAAAATAAAAATGGATGATGTGTTATTTTAGTTGACAAAAAAGATGAAAATAGTGATATATTTTTCAAAACATTTGCTACTCATCAGAAGTCAAAGTCCAGTTTTAACAAAGCTTGAAATGGAAAAAGTCACGGTAACTCACAAAACGTTTACATGTGTAATCACTGAGATTCAAAGGAAACCGCTAAATTAATCAGAAAACAACATAAACAACGACAAATAAAACTAGTAAAAGCTAGCCAAAGCAAGTTTTCAAGGTAACTCCAATTAGTAAATACAAAATAAGAACAGTGAACTTAAGCGCTTTGGCATGCATACTCACTGTAAAACTACCTTTTCCTCTCCAAGGCTTTGTTTCATGAACAGTGGACGATTCAGTACTAAGAACCAGGCTGGACGCCGTGGTGGTGCTTCTTACTGTAGGTGTTTGTGTGGGCTTCTCGCCAAGGTCGTATATAATAATACGTCTTCCCGATGGGACTCTTCCAAATGAAACTGCGATGTTGCCGTTTAAAAGTGGAAACCAGCTATTGCCATGTGCGTGTGTGTGGCCTCTAAATATTGAATTGAGGAGTTTATATAAAGAATGTGGAATTCTGATGCGACCGACTAAAGATTTTTCTTTGTTTCGACTTCTTCGCTGAACGCGCGCAGGTGAGAAGCCTCCGGAAACCATTCGATGACTTGGATGGTGGTGATGTCTTCTGTCTGTTGCAACTCAAGTTTAGTGAAATTAGCACTTTCAGGTACATGGTGCAATGATCGAATTTTATCGTATCAGAAGTATTTCACATTAAGCACTGGTTCTTAAAACGTAACTTTGCAATAGTAGACCATTGTATCATAGCATTAGGCTTACTTAGTTTAAAAACGTGTAGATTACCATAACCACATATGAAAAACGTTGCTTTGTATTCACATTATTTCAAAACTCAGTTTTATGAGCCATTTGGACTGAAGTGTCAATAGTGTCACAACATGCTTGGATTACTCACTAGCAAATTAAAAGAAACTTAGATTACTGATAGTCGTGTTGTAAAATATGGAAACTAGTTTTTGCTAGGAACTCAAACAAGCATCGAAAAGCTGAATTACATAACGAAACAAAGCAGAGTCGCATAAAACCATTTAAAATTTTCCATTAGGCATTTTTAGACTACCTGCTAAACAACTTAATTTTCAAAACTCTAAAGCTTGATGTGAACGCAGGGCGTTACAGCGAGAAAGAAAAGTCTCTGAAAATCGCTTCAGCAAGTATATTAAGCCAGCGTAAGAATATTTTTGAAGCCTTCTAATTACGCTGCGCTTAATGAGAAATTACAGTATTTGTTACCGGCTATTACAAAACTACCTGTTCCAAATAAGTGAACCTGCGAAAATTAAGACGATTTTTGTGTGTTCCTCAAGTTTGACTAATTTGAAGATTGCGCGAAGTTTCATTTTTCAAACGGCGCGACAACAAAGATCATTTAGCGTAAAAGTGCCCGTTTATGCAGTTAGGGACTAGGAATTCCTAATAGAGCTTCCCTATATAATCACTGCCGCAAATTTTAGTGATCTACAAATAGTTAGTTGATCATGCCACACTACATGTATTATTTATAACTAGTAAACAAACGTTTTGTCATAGTAAATATCCTTAAGGAAAGTTTTCGTGGATGTAAAAGAATCAAACGATGATTCTTGTAATTTGACCAATGAATTTAAACCTTATTTAAGTTAAATTTTGCGCTTGGCATGCTCCTGGTCCGATCATATTTATTTTCATATCAAAAATTCGACTTTATTCTACAAAAGTACCTGTGTAAATGAATTTCAAAGCTACTTTTCCGCAAGTTTTCACTTGGCAATGAAAACTACGTCTGCTTTTTTCTTTCAGCCAATCTTTTATTAAGGAAACGAAGTGATTGGAGATGTTTGGCTTTCTCATGGTAGTAACCCCCCAAATCATACTGTTGGAGAGACTGGTCACTCCGGTCTATAGTGTAAAAATATATAGTGCATTTTAACATTTTGTGACTCACTCAATCGTTTTCAGTGAGAAGATTAAATGATTCTGACTCTTGTGCTGCACATTTTATCCAATATTCTCAATAGCAGATTATCTTTATGAGACGTCCAAAATGTCAATCGCGAAAAGCGTTTTGCGCACTGGGTTACGCGTCAGTGATAATATTGTTTTCAAAACGTTTAACGTAAATAATAATTCGTTTTAGAATCCGTTACATAGCAACGGAAGAAACAGTTTCTGTTCTGAAATGTCCTCTTCGAAATGATGCTCTGTGGAACAGGGTTTGATATTTTCAAAAAAACTTTTTGAAAGCAAAATCCTTTCTTGTGTCATATCCAACGACTTTCGTTAATGCGTTTTAATATACCTACTTCGGAACAAGAGAAAAATACAGCGTGATACGCCTTATACGATAAAAATTTTTTGCAACGTTGCGATGCTGTCGTTCCCTTTGCTACCTACGTTTAGAAGCGGAACATAGTTTTATAGAGATTGAAAGCAAGAAAAACATACCCTCTCTTTGGATGTTTCTTCTATCTTTTGCGAGACCGTTTCGTACTTGTGCCGTTGACGATTCGACTGACCACACCAACATGAGCAAAACACAGAGCAGTGTTGAAGCTGTCTTTGTCATTGTGAGATTTTGCCAAGCGATGTGGTTCTAATGCCACTTTAAACAATTAGCAATGCTCATAGAAGTCCACCTGCTTCACAAAATGAGCATGCAAAAGGCTGATGATACAGAGATTTATATAACGACCTAATTTTCAGCGAGAAATGCCTGAAGCTCATTTAAAAACTTGCGCGCTCACAACTCCAATGCTGACGGCTTTCCGAGATAGTATCTAGTGCTTGTATGCAGGATTATTGCGAGGTCAGCAAGACTTCAACTGACATGTTAGCCCCCAACAGTTACCACAACCTTTTGGGCGGTCAGAATGAGAAGCGCAGCCTTTAAAACTGCTCGAGCGTGACGGTTTTTAAATCATTCTTCTGCTTGAAAACATTCCACATCGCTGACTGCCCGATGTGAGCGCTTTTTGGTTACCATCCACAGATCAGACTAATTGCTGTTTTCCTGAAACCCGCGCTTACGCTAAGTAGCGCACATGGCGTTGCACTTTTGAAACAATATCTGTTTTATATCAAGAATGACGAGCGAATCGTAATGTAAACAAGCGATGGCACAAAACGTCGAGACCAATTACAAGGATACAATCGCTAATCCAATATGCTGCCTGAACCTCTGGTGCTTGCAATAATGTAGCACTGTGCCTTGCCTCAAACATCTTTTCGTTCGTTTGGGTAGTTTTCAGCACCAAGTGGTATTCATAGCCATGTAGAAAAAATATGAGAGACATAACGTATTGCCTCATAGTAAGATAATAATATGTTTTGTTTATGCAACCCAATTTGAGGTTTCCGCATTTGTTTATTAAAAATCTTAGTTTTTAAGCAAAACCAGTTTCAGAAAACCAAGTTTCACAACTCACTAGCATTCAATCATTAAATTTTGTACATAGCCCTCAACGGATTATGGTAGAAACACTTAGCCTACATTGTTATAGAGTTCTCTGTAAGAGATTCTCACAGCTCAAATAAATCCTAAAAGTAACTTTAAGCACTAACTTGGAAATCAGTGTATTCCTGGATTAGCAGTGGCGTAACTAGAGGTTTGATCTAGGGGGAAATCTTAGCTGAAGGGGACCCACTGACGAACAATTAGAAAATAGTTGAAAAATGACAGCGAACCTTGATGCAGATGTCTATACTAAAACCCGAAATCACAGGAAAAAAATCCGAAAAACACAAAAAGAACAGTGTACTAAAAACCAAAAGAATATTAAACACCGCAATATAAACCAAGTGAGGGCCCTGTTTTTACACATAGCTTGCCTAGCTTGAAGGAGGGCGGTCCGCACCCCTGCCCCCACGTCAGTTACGCCACTGTGGATAAGACCTGTCAATCAAGATTGCCCTTTTCCCAGTCAAAGTGCTTTACGTAAGCTGATCATACGACGCGTAATGTCTTGGCGACGACATTCGCTTTCGAGCGATTTCAGAACACAGGACTTCTACATTTGACACTAGGTGTAAAAAGCGTCAACCGAAGAGATAAACGTCAACCGAACAATCAACCGAAGACCCAGTAGGAGAGAACAACCACGCTTGCGGGAAAGACTATGCTTGACTTTTTGCAAAATAGAAAATAATATCAACAATCTGCATATTTTCAAAACATTTTTACGTTAGTTCATGACCATGTTAACAGCATTCAGCCTTATAAGCTGCGAGTAAACCAAGGTACTTGGGCCTCTTCTTCAACCACTAACAACAATAAAATGTCAATCTTCGATGCAAGTAAATAGGGTGTTAATGTTAACACACGCAGCTCAGCATGCTGGATTCCTGTATGTTCGTTGGCTTTTTGCAAAACTCCGATAGGACTAATGCAATCAGACGGTCTTGCGCGATAAGCTTTCCAGTTTCTTGCTAAATAATTGGATTTAAAGAAAAAAGCTTTATTTCCAGTTATTTTTTCTCATTGAGAAAGTCACCTGCAAGGAAGAATTAAACTAAACGTTATAACAGAAGACGACTGCCTGAACGCTAGCATTTGTTTACAGTAAGAGAGTGCTTGCTTGACACCAGCCAAATGAATAAGCATTAAGCAACAACAACAACGTTCGTGAAACCTTTGCAAATATTTATCTCTTTTGGTCTTTCACGACAATCATTACATTACGCTTGTCAAAACTAGGTCTGTTTCGCCTCATTCAAACTTGCTCTGCTGCAGTTGTCCGAATCTACAGCTTGTTTATCCAACATGATGGACAAAATCGTTTGTAAGAAGTAGAACTGTTTCGTGCAATTTTGCTGCTATTTTGACCAGCTTTGCTTTTCTGTTTCACTGATGTCAGCGAATTTTGCTGAAGTGTTGCCTGAAGCTATGGCAACAATTGGCTGTCGCCATCGAAATCTGGCGTCACCACTGTACAGTGTGAAAGAAAAAACACAATCGAAATCAGAACGTTTTTTTTCTGCCAACTCGATTGACAAACCTTCTTCTAATGTTATGTCATTCTTGAAAAAACATTAATTTTCTTAATTACGTTATTTTCCTTTTTAATAAAACCATGGTTGCTTTGAACTATCGGCAAAACGCATCTTCATAATCAGAAATGCTAAACTGTTAATTTGAAACTTTCTTATGTGATCATAGATTCAAAAGCGAAATATTTGAAACTCAAATGCATCCACTGTTTCATGCTGATGTAAGAATTGATAAAGTATTCAGCAAAACCTCAGCTGTCGGTAAAATCACAAGATTTGCCGCGTCAGCATTATCAAGACATTTTTTGCACAAGTGCCAAATTACTCAAACTCGTACTTCTGCCTTAAGTTCACAAAATGCACCTATAAGCGTGTTTCGCCCAATACATAGGTCTCAAGCATAGCAAAGTTACTACATTCTTAGTTGATTTTTATAATTGCAAATCGAACTGTCTACAGTGTAAGAATTCGGTTCCGCACATCATTAAAATATATACATTAGTTGAAGTAACGCTAACAACAAATTCTTATGTAGCGTACTTCTGCACAAGTGTTATTTTTTCACCTGTTGAGAAAAATAAGTAGTTATCGATGCATGAAAATATGTGCCAGTTTTAACAAATTGCGCTATTACCATCAAACACCAATCACAGTGTTCTATAAAACACATATCATAGTGTTCTATCACCAACGGGAAATTACTTTAGAGCAGGGGTCTCAAACGCAAATTACTCCGTGGGCCACATGAGGATTTACAAGGCAACCCNCGGGCCGCATTATGACGCTGACGCAACAATAGCGGTACCNGAACTTTATTTTACATCTTATTTCCTGCGAAAAGTATCACAAATTATATACGCAAATCATTTCTGGCCGTCTCTACGTTCGTATTAATCAATTCGAGCCGGCTAGGGAACTTGTTCACTCGCTAGTTGAGCACTTTTAAACACCGGCGAATAAAATAACGTCAGTGCTATTCATTTCATTCATTTTCAGGTCCGCTTTTCCTCTAGGGAAGGTTGCGGGAGGAACATCCATAGGAGAACTTGGAATACCTCACGGTCAACAGCAATTTCAGATAGTTCTGTGGACTCCAGAACAAGACGGGACCAAGCAAGTTCGGAGATGCAGTTNCTTCACCTAGGCCTTGGACCACATCTGGGTCGCTTTCCCGTGTTGGGTTTAGCCAGCAGGGCTTGCCTCACCTGTCTTNCGTTGGGCATTCTGGATATATGGCCGAACTAACGTAACTGTGTTCTCTCAATTAGGAGTGGTTTGACATTCAGGGCTCTACGAATTTCACAGCTGCGCACTTTGTCGCGAAGTGTCACACCAGGGGCGTAACGAGGGGAACACAATGCCCCGGGTGCCGAATCACTGGAGAACGCCGAAAAGTCGCAACAATGTCGCAAGTTTTTTCTTCAACGCACTACATTTACTCCCAAAATACCTTACCACAGGTTCAAATATGGAGGCGCCAAACTTGTTTCTTGCCCGAGCGCAATCTAACCTCGGTACGTCCCTTTGTCACACCGTGGACTCTTCGCCGAAATCCCATCTTTGGTGCTTGCACCTGAGTGAATATTCTTTTGGTCATTACCCAAGATTCATGACCATAGGTAAGGATCGGAACAAAGACCGATTTGAAAACAGACAGTTTTGCGGTGTTTGAAAGCTCCCGTTTTGCTGCCACAGAGCGACAAAGCTCACGTAGAAATGCGTTAGCTTTACCAATCCGTGTATCACGCTCCTCGCTCCGCCTTCCGTCACTCGCAAATACCACCTCTAGGTACGTGAACATCTTCACCTGCTGCAGTGTATTGCCACTCACTTGCCGCATACACTGCCTTGGGTTTGTAGAGAGACATAGTACCTCGGTATTTTTAGTGTTGATTTTCATTCCGGCTCGGTCGCACGCAGCAGAAAGCCGATCGAGTGCATGCTGAAGACTGCTGAGAAGATGCTAGCAGTATGAAATCGTCTGCAAAAAGTAAACGGTTGATCCTGCAGCTCCCGACTGTGACACCCTCGTCGACTCGGCAGAGACTAACTATCCAATTCATGTAGACCAGTGGTTCTCAACCCCGGTACTGAGGGCCGCATTCGGCTCCCAGGCACCCTTTGTGCGGCCTTCAGCAGTCTTTCAATAAAACATTTAATATTTTGTGTAACAGACTTCATTCTGCTGTGAAACAAAATGTGTCAATTGAATTGTGTTAAAAAATTTTACTGAGGATCTCTAGCAAAATCGTAAGTCTGGATTTGGCTCCCTTCAGCGGAAAGATTGAGAACCACTGATATAGACTATGAAAAGGAGCGGTGACAGTACACATCCTTGTCGGAGTCCAACACTAACGGTGAAAGGTCGTGATTTAACTCCTGACACGGACACAAATTTCTGAGTAGGAATACAGTGACTTGACGACCAGTAACAGGCTGTCGCCAACACCGTACTCACGCAACACTCCCAAAGCTTTTCACAAGAGANCCGGTCGTATACTTTCNCGAGGTCGACAAAGCTGTGAAGATGTCTTTAGCATACTCCCAAGATTTCTCATAATTTTGCTGGAGAGCGAAATGTGGTCTGCAGTGCTACGGCCGGGACGAAAACCGCACTGGGTATCGTTCAGCTTTGATTCAATTATTTCGCGGCATCTTTTTTCAAGGCACTTGGCAAAGTAAATGTTAATTATTTGAAGATTCCCAAAAAGCATCGCGGGCCGCACGAAAGGCCCTCGCGAGCCGCGTGTTTGAGACTCCTGCTTTAGAGCGTATATGTGAAAAAGTTTCAAATTTATCTTCCACAATTACTTGAATGACAACGGTGCCAACTGCTACAGAAGAAATTAGCACCACTATATGATTATCAAAATGAAACTTATTTGAAAAATTGCTGGAGAAAAAAGTTAAGCACGAGTGTGTGTTTTTTGAAAACACCATACTGTAGATCAGAGGTGCGTAACTATGCAGCACCGCCGGGCCAAATGCACATAACTAGATTGGTCCGCGGGCCACAGCTATATATGTCAAGCTCTGCGGGTTAGACAACTTGCTGGCCACTCGGGGAAGATGGGCAACACCCTTCAAAACCTGTAATGCTTGCTTCAAAATGTGGATATTTCCGCGGACCACAAAGCTTAAGCTCGCGGGCCTTGAATTGCACATCCCTGCTTTAAGTCATGTGCATTATATGTTTGAACTTAGACACCATTTTTTTCGGAGACGAAAAAGTTCAAACATTCTTTTCAAGTATTTGTGGTCGCGAATGATACTTGGCGCGTGCGAAACGTACCGAAAAATTTTGGGAATATGTCTTTGCAGAAAATAGGCGTTTACCACACGAAAGATCCTCTTCTATACCTGTCGACGAAAACATGGCACAAGATGTAAGAGCGTGCAATCAGTGCAAGCTAAGGGTGTTTTCGCTAACACACGAACCCCGAAAAATGCCATATATACTTACGTAACAAATTTTCGCTTATTTTGAAAAGCTTTTGCCGAATTTATTTTGCTTCTTGATATATCATTACAGCAAAAGCAAAATCAAACTATTGTACAAAAAGTGAGACGGAATTTACTTTTCTGAGATATTCTACTGAATTTTTTTTAAAGTTGTGTTTATAACAAAGCGTTTTCTTGTAGGAAAGTTCCAAGGAATATTTAACATAAAGCATTCACTGTTTCAAACGGGTTTTGGATACGAGCACCTTGCCCAAGCTGAAGCTTCCTTCAGCTGTTAGTAAAAACAGTTGATCAACACGATCAACAACACATGCGACAAGACTAATTATCTACAGCAGGGGTGTCAAATATACGGCCCGTGGGCCAAATCCGGCCCGTTGCGTGGTTGGATCCGGCCCGAGGGATGATTTTGTGAAATAAAAACTTCTTTGTTTGCTTGAGAAGTCTATCCAGTTATACTTCAATAACTGGTGACTATAGATTTCAATTACTTGCAACCTTGACGTAATTGCTTATATTTTATTGTTTTTCTCTGTTTTTTCACGTGAAATGTCCCGTTTTCTGCATATTTCCTTTTGCATGTTCACACCGGTTTGATCTTTCAAACAGGCATGAACATGCAAAAGTTCAACTACT
>JGI24159J19872_10004290_pt1 | contig 18107 bp, 14 predicted proteins | sample Ectturendosymbi4_FD_19872 | JGI IMG/M metagenome (IMG submission 19872) | reverse complement strand
GAATAAAGTGCTTTTGCTCGCATATTAATGGAGCTGGTGCGGAAGATTTGTGACGTCACTGCTGACCGCTGACAAGAATCACGGGATATATTGTATCCACTGTGCTGTCTCTATGGACAACCAGTGTTTTTAAGGTGTTTGACAGAGTGAAACGGTCTCGCAAAATGCAGTCGATGCTCGCTTTACTGCCACCGTCATAATACACTAAGACCTTACTTTACGACCAACTCGGTATTCAGGTAAATTAGTTGCGGTCACTCTCAAAATGCCTTTGCGGTCAGCAAGGTCAAAACTTAAAAAAACCCTATGGACAAATTAAACACTACATGGTCTGCGAGCAACTGTGGTATTCTTCATGATCTGCACCGTTCAAAATTGTTTGATCGCCACATGTCATGCGCTGCAAATGCCCGCGCCCACATTGTGATGACATGGCTGCTGTATGACTTCCCCGTTTCTTACCTACAATGCCGCTCATCGCACTCACCTATGTGCGTATCTCACTTCCTCGTCCGTACATTTCGCAACTCTTTGTACGTTGCTTGCCGTCTATCTTCTTATATGCTACGACTGTAATTGACTTGCTCCGTGTTGCCCGTTTATATTTGGCCAGGGGTTTGTTAAAGGTGTTTTAGGGACCCGTTTCGGGTCCCTGGAATTGAAAATCGTGTCCTGAGAATCAGCGCAAATTATTATCGAATCCCAAGAATCAGAAAATCGGATCCCTAGAATCAGAGAAATTGTGTCCCTACAGGTCCATACCAGGTACCTAACATTTTCCTTAAAAAAACCTGATTTGGCATTTTCTTTTCCATGCCTCCCTGTTTGAAAGTAGATACTGTGAAAGTGTCAGCAGTCAGCCGGTTGCACCAAACCGGTCAGAACCGGCTTTCGTCGGATTGAAGTCGTCCGCTACGATTGCATGCGTTAATTTTGTGCGATCACTCTGACGTCACGTGAGCAATTGTAAATCATTCATACGTGCAGCCGTGCGCAGCGATGAATGTCAAATTACGCTTTGTAAGTTCTGCTTGATTGATTATGATTTTGTCAATGCCTTGCAGAGCAGCGCATCGGAAAATGTTCAAAAACCGCTTCGTATTTCCTTCGACTTCGGTTCGAAATCACGTGACCAAATCAAAAGCAAACCTTTGGACTTTAAACAACGCTCAAGTAGCTGCTGCTGTTTTGCGATTCCTGGCTGTTGTTTCGTCATAATGGCAACTATGCTTTGGAATGTATCAGATGAAGATTGACAGAAGCAGTTTAACCAACTCAAAGCAGCCTGTTTTCTGGGTCGATCCCATTCGTTTCGTTTATATCTAACTGCCTACACAGGGAGCTTTTTCATTACAACAGGGTATTCGACCTGTTACTTGGCATTTAATGCACCTGTGACTTGGTAGCGCAGGAAAATGCGCAAGTACTTGCCGGATGGCTCCACGATATTAATCATGCAAAACAGTAACTTCAATTTCCTAATTTTAACCCGACGCGCAATGTGAAAACGCTTTGAGGTAATGCTTGCGTGAAAATTAACCGTTCCTCCCGATGCACGTAAAGATAATTGTCATAAATAACCCCTTTCGCTTGAATTGAGTCAGTGAAGGGCTATTGCAGATTTCTTTCTTGTCTTTCTGCTGTTGTCCTTCCGTGGACTTTATTTCTCCCTTGGTCGCTTGTTTCGCTAAGTTCGTTGGTCGCTGCTTTTGTCGCTTGTCCAATACGACAAAGGTATTTCGACAACCTCTGGCCACGCCAACTTTCCATTCACTAAGTATTCTTCGCCAAACCAAATAGGCAGCAGGGTTAAAGTTCAAGCTTTGTGATAAAAAGGACTACTGGGCGAAGCCTTGTTGGTTTCGAGATATTTCTTCTTCACCGAGGCAGGAGTTTCTGAATGGTGGTCGGTTTTGCCAAGAACACCAACGTGCTGCAACAAACGCGGACCTTGGACCAATGTGTTCAGCCGCTTGTCGCGAAGTAAACCCTAGGCGCATTTGACTTGCTGCGACCGTTGGTCGATGGCTGTTTTTTTTCGGTCATGGACAAAATTTTTTTGAAATGACCGAAAAAAGTAAGTCAATTCAGTCATAATGTTAGGAAATACAGTTTTGTGAATACTGTTACGGCGAGTTTGACCGAAACGTCCTAGCGAAAAAAGCAGCCCGATGGGGGTGCTGTCGGACTGTAACACTGTGCTTGACTCCTGCGTTGCAGTTCGAAATGAAAAGTCACTTCGGCACCGAGCATTTCTGCCCTTTGACAATGCTGCGCGTGCTCGGCGTGTCGATGGTCGAGGAGTACGAAGAAGCCGAAGAAAAAGAAAAACCCGACCACGCTCGGGATTCTTCGGACGACACCGAAGCGGTAAGTTGGGAGAAACGTCGCAGTGGATGCGCAGGCGTGACGACTGACAGTTCCCACTATTTAACGTTGCGGTGCTGGAAAAGTTGGTCAGATGCAGATGTATTTGTGTATGCGTTGTTTTGTAAACTATATCGCAATTTGAAGGTTAAATTTTTTAATTCTGCTTTGGAAAAAAAGCCCAGTTATAAAGGATCAAAACGTTTTCTAATTAGTTCCAAGTAAAATGTTGAGAAGAGAAAAATCCAAGGTCTGTGGCAGTGGTTTTCTACCTTCGTTGTACCGCGACCCATTATAGCAACCCACTTCGATCCATTATAGCAACCCACTTCGATCCATTATAGCAACCCACTTCGATCCATTATAGCAACCCACTTCGATCCATTAAAGCAACCCACTTCGCCCCCGCATCATTGTAGTGAGACGTAACTGAGTCTCCACTTGCAGCAGGTATAAGCAAGTTATGCAATAGGCATAACAACTATAGCTCAACGACCCCATCTAAAACTCGTACAAGGCAAATGTAATACAGCTGTGTGAATAAAATATCTACTCCCGACCCCTCCAAAAATGGTTCACGACCCCCCTGGGAGTCGATATTCCAGGTTGAAAAGCACTGGTGTATGGTGAACGTTTTACAGTTTATTTTTGACATAACTTCGCCAGTTAATAAGTATTTTTCTGGTGTAAATAAGGCTTGTCTATGTGTAACTATTGAATGCCCGATCATGCAGAAACCGCATTTGTTTAAACGTTGCTTTTTTCCTGGCTCTCTCCGTCTATTTGAAAAGGCTGAATATCCCTTCACTGTTGCGTTCTCCGCAGGCTTCGCTCGAAGAAACGAGCGCCAACACATCGCAAGACGCCGGGTCGATTGATAAAGTGCTGAGCTTGGTCAAGAACGCTGTTGGCAGCATTTGGGGCAACGGGGACGCGTTACACGAAGCGAATGCGACCAGGTAGGGAAAGGGTTGATTGACTTAAATCCTTTTATTTACATCTCCGTGATTTAATCAAGCAATGAAAGTCAAAAATTCACGCAAAAAATCATATGCAGTTTTAATCAGAGCTTTGTGTGATTTCTGTGACACATTTAATTAGCATTCTAATAGGTTTTCACTTACATTTGTATAAAAGGCAGAGAGTTGTTATGACGATACTCAATGTCAAAGCAATTGAAGTTTTATCAATCATCCGTCACAGCTTCTGTGAGGTCACAGATTCTATGTCAACTAACTACAAAAATGACATATGGACTGAAATCACTAACCCTTGGTGACTCGGAAGTCAGAACTGTTATTGTGTCACAAGTTCGAACGTGCAAAATGGCATAAAGCCAGATTTTTTCAGTTATTTTTCAATCATAGACCGAATTTTTTTAAATGACCGGAAAAAATTAAGTCACAAGGTTTGAAAGTATAGACTAGTGAATACTGTTGAGTGGCGTTAATACTACTTTGAGTCATGTGACTGAAATATCTCAGTGACCAAAATGTCTCAGCGAGGAAAGAACAGGCATAAAGTAAAAGTTGCATCTAAATTCTATCAAATATGTAGGCTGTTGACTGCAGATATAGTAGTTTTATAACATATTTCTCATTCATAATACCAGATATGTTATAGGTTCTTTACCGTTTTATACTTGCAAGTTATACATTTGCAGAAGCTGAACTAATCAAAGCTGCGTTGCAATAAATAATTTTAACAAGCCACTTCACACCAAAAAAGCTGGAAAGCTGGTATTTATAAACAAGCTTTGCAACATGCCATTTAATAAACTGGTGGTTTGAGTATTGTAATTTCCATGAATATTTTGTTTTGTATATCAGTACTGTTGTTGTGAACTGTTTTGCCTTAAGTGATATTGCGTAAGCCCACAGAATGTTGCAATGAAAATTCAGCTGTTTTTATTTGCTTAATTTCAAGAAACAGAGTACAAAAAATTAGATTAAAACAAAGCATTTAAATTTTACAATTACAAATGTTAGGTGACCACCCACTACACATAAAATAAAAAAATCAAAGCAATGTGATTTAAATCAAAAACACCGAGTATTTTGATATTTTTCAACCCTGGGTAGAGGGTGCTTGTTCGTTCCGCCAGTGAAGCTTTATTTGTGTGCGTTTTTCTGATAACGCACACCTTCATGTCAAGAACCGATTCTGAAACCGTGTTGCGATGGTTTTGACATTCATTCACGATGGATTTCGCGACTTGCCTAAACTCAGGAATGTTTTGTTTCATTTTGCAGCAGTTGTTCACAGCAGTGAGTGTTCTGCAATTAAAAGAACGTGAAAAGCTTTTCTGCCACTGAGAGAAATGCAATGCGTTGTATTCTGACGAAAAAATATGAAAACGCAACAGGGAATTTTTTGCTACTCACGGAAGCTGCAAAAGTTGATGGTTGGCCGTCCAAGTTGCTTGTGACTTGGTTGAAACTCGCTATTTGTACACAAAATCAAATTTTCCTACGCACGACAGGAAAGTGTGTGCGATGTTGAACGTGGAAACCATAGCGTCAATGACCTCGTATCACCTTTAATTGTGATTTTAAAGCGATGAGTGAGGAAGGCACTACAAAATGGAATTGGTGTTTTAATGAAAAATTGGAAAAATGCAATGACGACAAAAGTGATTACCTGAAACCCAGGTGGTCGGCACTGTGTTAAACCGCGCTTAGAACATCGAAGTTAGAGCTGGGATGAGCTGAAAATACGCAGTTAACGTACGGCTCCAGTTTTTACAACAGATGACCGCAATAAAATCAGATAAATCAACATATGGACCGGTAGAAAACAATGGCAGTTTTGCTACGAGAATGACTTCGCGGATTCTGTAAACTTCGCCCTTTAGTGGAGAGTGTTTCTCATAAACCCAAACGGAAAAATGTTTTGCTGCAGGGTGGATCTCTATATATTCATGTGCTTGACGGTCTACTTTTAATCTATAAATTGATTCTTACAAGATGGTTTGAATTTTGTAAATAAGTTGGGGCAGTGGTTCTCAGTTTTTTTCATGTTCCCCCTTACAACAAACACTGTCGATTCATCCCCAACAAAAATCACAAAAAGATAATTACAAAAGTTTCATACTGCCTACTGTGAAGAAACAATAGAGGACTATAAACCAAACAGACTCTTATAACGTCAGTCACTGCAGTTAAAGCAGCTTGTCTTTGCGTACTGTGGACATTACCATCTAAGTCAACCTCGTTATGCAGTTTTTATGTGTTGAATAAACAAATATTTGAGTTTTTTTCATTCCCAGCTTTTCCTCTCCAATTCCTCCCTTAACGACCCAAGTGGCAACCGTTTAAAAACCACTGGGTTGGGGTCCTGGTCAAAATTTCAGTTGTGGTCCACATCCCCCTCAGTTGGAGACAGCGCAGGTGTGGGTTCGCCAAATCTTGCCACGCGCGTTGAGCGAAAACTTCATTGTTATTGTTGTTATAAACTCCGCCGCTGTTTGTTGCGGTGTCTCAAATGGCTCCGAGGTCCAAATGAGGACTTATAAAGTGTCCCGAGGGCCACATTATGACCCTGACGTCACAGTGGCGCTACCTGAACCTTACAAGATGCAGCTTTTCCATCTTGTTTCCTGCGAAAGGTAGCATGAGATGTAGGCGAATCATTTCTAGTCGTCTCTACGTTCGTTTAAAAGGACGTTCTTCACTCGCTAGCCAAGAACTTTTAAACACCGGAGATCAAACTGAATAACGTAAATGTTAATTATTTGAAAATTCCCCAAAATGATCGCGGGCCGCTCAAAACGCCCTCGCGGCCCACGAGTGATTGAGACCCCTGATGTTGAGCCGCGCGTTTAAGTCCCAATCGACGGCCGGGCTGCGATCCCGGCCACACCCCGCACCTTGACCCGGGAGCTTAATCCTTGATTATACTGTAATTGCCAATCTGCTGCTGGCGCGGCCTCAACGGGCTTCACATCCGCTCTTGACGCTGCGCAATAAAAATCTGTGAGTTATGGTTTCGCTGAAACAACTGTTTGCATAATCGCGCCATTGTCTGTTGCGGTCACGTGACGACGATGACGTCACCCTGTTTTTTTAGCGGGAGCCGTTGAAAGACAACAAGTCGTTTTTGTTGTCACTCGAAGCCTGTCCTCGAATGCGAAGAAAGGAGCTCTGGCCGCCTTCATCGTTGAAGCTTCATTCTATGAAAAATAGAAGTTTAATATACGTTTTTTTTTTGCAGTCCGGAAAATTCCACTGCGGCCAACTTCAGCTCGACGAGCGAAGAGGAGGCCATCGATTCCGCCTGGGAATCCCCGGTTACGTTGGTAACGAACGGGTCAGTAGAAGTTGCCAGGGTAACGGTCAACGCTGAGTGTGGCAATCGGTAACTGACGGTGCACAATGGCGAAATTCGCTTTTGTCATTAATGTAATCATGAAAGTGACCCGATACCGGCCCATTTCCCGCGGAGACATTATATAACAGCGGTTCCCGAACCTCTTTTGAGCGCGACCCGAGCCTCATACAGGGCATGAAAAAAATAATGAGTGTGTTGATGAATTTTGGCAGTAAATTGCTAAGTTCGTTTTCAATGTCTGGAATGTACTCGCTTCGAATGTGTACTCTACAGACAGACACAGCAGACAAGCAGTAGTAACGTTGAACAATATACAACCCATGTGTGGATCGTCTCGGCGCGACCCATTTTTTGACATTTCGCAACCCCAGTTTGGGTCGCGACCCTTACTTCGGGAACCACTGTTATACGGGTATCAATGAACAGCTGTGCTGGTCGCTATTGTCCACGGAATTATGCTCGAGCGGCAGATTGCATCGTAGCGAAAAGATCACAAGCACGCCGGCGTGCGTAACTACTATTACTTGTTTCCGAACAACGGATGTTTACTTTTTAAAGTTTGAAAACGTCAACATTATTTTCCTATTTTTTCGCTCAGCTCGGAAGTTGAACCCCCTGCCCGGCGGCCGGATGGGCCGATCGTGACCTTGGTCGAGACCGGGAACGGCCAGGAGATTGTCTACGAGCAACCGGTTCCCCCTCTGTACGACCTGTCCTTCCTGGGCCAACTGTCGGCCCAAAAGTTCAGTACACGGCTCTGCTGGTTCCTGGAGTTCATTTATAGGTTTGTGCTCTATTTTATCTATATATATATATATGAAAGTGTTCGAGGAGCTGCGAATGACCCCCTGAAAGTGCACAAAGTTTTCTAGCAAGGGTCTAAATTTGTTTCTTTGCTCTTCGCGCGATGTTGATGTCTGTGCTTTGGCCCCGCGCAAGTCGAGCCGCGCTTCACAAACCGCTGTAATTGCGACCTGTATACTGCCCATCGGTCCTCGCAGCCTGCTGCTTGACACTGGGCTGGTCTTCTTTGATCAGTCGTTTCGCGCAACAGCGACGAGATGTAGGATCGCCAGGGCGTGTCGAGGGCGTGGCGAGCCAGACAGGTCACAGGATGTCGTCGGTCGAACACAGGGGGGCCCAACATGGGGGTACATTTGCCTATCTGAAGGGGTACATTTATTGTACGCAGCAACATGAGACGTAAAAAAGGAGTCTACCTTTGTGGTTCAAAAAACCCACAAGTTCTTTAAAAAATCAGTTGATTTTGTTATTTAGGTCGGTCTTTTTGTCATGAGAAATTTTAGGGGTGCATGTTCAACTATCGAAATGCTGAAGAAGTACATGGTCAGAGAAAGGTTGGGAACCAGCACAAAAGAATAACTTCGTCGTTTTTTTGATTTTTCCCTATACACTCATTTTAAATATAGAGCTCTCTAGCTTTCAAGATTCCAAAAACAAAAATTTTCACCACGATTCTCCGTGCTCTCGCAGGGTCTCCGTGCTCTCGTGCATCATCCAGCCGGGCGGCAACCGGACTTCCACCTCCGGGGCTTTCCCTTCGCTGGCGCCGAATCAACAGATTTGGGCGACGGCGCCAACAAGCGGGCAAACAATCGTCTCCTCGCCGTCACCGGGTGACGGTAAAACCGGACCTGACTTGGTGTTGGTCAAAAGCGCGTCAGAAAAACCATCTGCCGGCGATTCCGACGTGGCTGCGACTGAGGAAGTGGCCAAAAACGAGGGTTTTATTGGCCCCGAAGCAGGCCACGAACCCAATGCCGGCAAGTCTGCTGCCGACAAACATTCGTATTCCTCATTACCGGATGTTCCTTCGCTCGATAAAGATCGAGAGATTGCAGGCGAGCAGCAATCGAGCCCTGGTGTAGCGGAGGAGGACGGTCTACTTGTTCCGAAGGAACCCAATGATACCCAGGTTGGGCCCGAAACGGAGCCGGTCGCACACGTTCGCGATCCGGCCAGCCCGTTGCTGGGTGGGGTCGATAAGTGTGAAGTTGCGAAGGACCCGAGTCTAGTCCGAGAGCCGGAAGTCGCGGATTCTGGCAGCCCTGGCGTTCCGGATCGCAATCAGTCCGGCGGAATTCACTCGGACCCAGGCGATCAAACGAACGCTACTGCTGGTGTGCACGCGAACCCGAGTGAGAATACTGCCGAGCGCAGCGAAAGCGACGAACAAAGCGAGAAGACCGCTGCTGGGAAGTCGTCTGACTCGTCCGACAACGTCACTGCGACGCAACAAGATGATGACGTCGTCTTGGTTAAGAAGGAGGTAACAAATTGTTAAGTCGTTGAAAGCAAGTAGACCCGCGCTGTAGGCCCGTAGCCATGTATCAAGGTTTGGGGGGGAAAGATAGATTTTAGGGGGTCAAGATTTTTTTATGTTAGGTTTAATAAGAAATTTTCTAGGCACAACAAAAGTTGAAGGAGCGCAAAAATTTTTGGGGGTCAATGCCCCCCACGGCTACGGGCGTGCCGCGCTGCAGTACTTAAGTGCATGTTGACCATGCAGGAGTTTTTGGTGAAAATTAACCAATCAAAACTTCGTGTTCGCATTTGATGACCAGGAACCAACGGGCGATACTGCTACTCAGCCAAGCGTGAACGTCGACGACCTCGTCACGGAGGAAGCGGCCACCGCTATCCCTCCGATAGCTGGTCATGCGAACGGCAAGGAACCGGCTGTTGTGGAAGTGAGGGGCCGCCTGTTTGGCCGCTGGCTTTGATTTTATTCGCGGTAGAAAGAAGCGACATCATTTTTCTGTGCCTATGTCTTTAATGGCCGAAATTTGCCATTGGTGTTGGCTCGGATATATTGAACTTGAAGAACAGGACTTCATGGTGTAATTTTCCGCTCTTCAGTTTGTTCCTTCGTGTGCAGGGACGTATCCAGTGGGGGCGATTGGGGCGATAGCCCCCTGAAACTTACGTATACGTAAGTATCCATGATTTTGTACAATTCGGAAAACAGCATTCGCGATATATGCCATTTTGTCGTCCATTGTTTTGTCACAGCAGCCGTGTTGTGAAGTAGACTTCATCTCTCTTACAGTACTGGCCCCGTAATGAGACTTGACTACGAAAATTTTCTGAAATCGCCTCCCCCTAAACTTACTGGCTGGATCCACCCCCCTGTTCGTGTGATTTCATTTTTCGTTCACTTTCGAGTTCCTCCTCGCGGGACATTTGCCAAAAGAGCTCCGTTGCCCGTGACCGGCGAATTTTTTTATTATTGCTCTTGTTAAACCGACTAAGTGGTGCAGTTGTTTGAGCACGCGCCACCGAAGCTGGTAGGCTGGGTTCGATCCCCAGGTCGGGTCATATTGAAGACTTGAAAAATAGTACTTTCGGCCTGCACAGCCTCGTGCTCGGCGTTGATGGGCGTGTCCGAGGGAACGCGTGGCGCTGCACTTGACTCGCCACCAGTACGAAAGCAGACGCGTGGCGTACGTAAGCAAACGCCACTCCAAGGGAGTGAATCAAAACGAGTAAAATGAAACTGAACCGAAATACTACTTTGAATTTTTGCACTGATTGTCATGATCGTGTTACGCAGAGCCAAGTCGTCATCAATCCTGGCACGAATCAAAAGGAGAGCGTCCTGATGCGCTTGAGCAACAGGATCAGGGTGCTGGAGCAGAACATGTCGCTGAGCAGCGCTTATCTTGAAGATCTCAGCCAAAGGTTGGTGTCGTTGCGAGAAGTGCGATCACGTGACCGAGGTCTTCTTGTCCCAGGACGCTGCAGTCATGGGCGTCTAAAGGATTTTTATGAAGAGGGGCCAATAGTTTTTTCTTTTCAGGGGGGATAACCGTGTTGAAATTCCATTTTACCAACTTGAAAAAAAAACAACCCCAAAACAGCTTTTCTGTTCCTTTCGTCAGGACGATTGTAGGGTGTCTGAACTTGTAGAGCTCGGACCAAGGTCTGATATTATTGTCATTCTGAAAAAATCCTTCCGGATCCTATTTTTTGGTCAGATTTCATTTTTGAGAAACCGGGAAATAAGATAAACTACCACTTCTTTGTGTTTGCGGTTTTCAAGTGTGGAACTCGCCTGATTATAGTCGGTGCAAAAATGCGTAGTGGACTTCTCGATGCAATATTGTGGAAAGTTGTGACCATGAATTAGCCAAGTAGAGCTGTGTCCTCCAGGAATCTGCCCGACATGCTGTGCTTTCATAATTCTGCGATCATTCATTTCTGAGGCAAAATCCGAGCGAGAAAAACGTGGAGCGGCGATAGCTTGGTGGCAGAGAGCACGTCTCTCAATTGGAAGGTTAGATGTTCCATCCCCGACCGCTGAGTGGAATCGCCGTAGTGCTCCTTGGGCAAGAGCGTTAACCTCAACCGCCCCGGCAAGAAACAAATTCCAGGCTTAGGCCTGTCACTAGTTGTCACCAAAATCAAATCAAAAAAAGCAGGTCGAGTTTACGACCGATTTCACAATTTCTCTTTGTGACGAAACAGATACAAGCGCCAAATGGACGAGCTGCAAAAGGCGTTTAATCGCACGAAGACCCGGATGGCGGACGCTTCGAGGAAGACCGAAGAAAAAGAACAGAGTCAGGACGAATCCATTGCGCATGCGCACAACGACACTGCGGCTCTGCGAGAAAAGGTGTTGGGCCGCGGCAAAAACGCGATTAATATTTGCGTCGCTTTCCTTGCTTTTTATTAAATTATTCGGTTTAATGCTGCGGTTGTTTGCGCATTTCAAAAATCAACAAGCGTTTGAAGACCCTGTGCACGTCCTGAGCGCCAAGGTTCGTTCGCTGTTTCATAATCTGAATATTTGTATCGATACTAAAATCTGTTCAAAGGTTTCGCCATCGGCGTACGCTTTTTTTCCGAAAATTGCAGACTTCCGTGTAAAGTTTGGGGCTGTGTTCGAAAAAATGCCGTTATCTGCAACTTTCAAGCCGAGGTTTCTTACCTCAAGGTGGCGCCAAGACCGCTTCTCGGCTAAACGCATTTTCCTGCTCTCTTGTTTGAAGCTGGACAGTTTGCAAGACTCCATGGAGTACCTGAACCGCCAGATGGTGGCGCGCCACCTCTGCTTGATGGCGATCGAGAGCGTGGTGTTGATCGTCCTCACTGTGACCTGCTTCGGCGCTCGACAATACCGGTAACTAGGCAACCGCGACGACGCTGTTGTGAGCAGAGCGGGCTCGTAGCCATGGGAGGGTGTTCGGGGGCAGTGCTCCCCCAAATTTTTTTGTGCCACGAAAAGTTTGTTTAGAACATATATATATATATATGATAAAAACAAAAATCTTCCCCCCTGAAATGTATTTTGCCCCCCAAACCTTAAAACCTGGCTGCGGGCCTGCCTGCGAGACGTGCTTTGTTACCGCATGAAACGGAAAGTCGTGTTGTGGATTGCAGAGCAGAAAAACCGTCCCTATCCTGTATAAAAACGTCGACCAGTTAGTGTTACCGCATTTTATTTTGCAGCCATATTGCATGCATCCTTGCATCTGTTTGGATTCAATCACGAACAAGCAAACCTTTGGCTGTCCTTCAACCCGGCTGTGGAGCCGGAACTCAAATTTCGGTCCCCGGCGCCGGGTATCTAAATTTTTTGGCTCCGGTTCCAGGACGACTTGGTCCATTAAAAACTGAAAACCATGTACAACTCGCTTGCCCCACAAAACGTCTGTTGAACAGGAACCCAATATTCAGGCTCTGGCTCCAGCCATCCAAAAGTGCTCGGTTCCGGCTTCGCCACAGCCCTGTTTCAACTTTGGCGAGGTTTCGCTTTCAGTTCGTATTTCGTTCAGACTTTCGCCGTAATCCAACATCCCCAATCGCAGGATTCCTTCTCTTGGATGCAAATTTTCTACCTTTAAATGCAAATGTTCTGCTCTTCGATGCAAATTCTGTGCGTCGGATCAGGGCGTTGTGTCCGTTGTTTGTAACGCGCTCGCACTCGAGCATGAAAACCCGACCAATCGTTGCGTGTTTCGTGTGCGGACCGGAAAAGCTTTGAACTAAAACACAATTCAAAATGAAGAGCGCCATTTTTTCTTCTCGCCAGATTGCTGAAGCGCATCGCCGACACGGAGCGAGAGATCGCCGCGCTGAGAAAGTCGTCCTCGTTCAAGCACGCCAACGGTCACGTGACTGTCAGCCGACCAATCGCCGGCGATTCGTAAGTGTCGCTTGCCTTAACGTCTTCAGAGAAGTTCATCAAGTCGGCACTGTCCGATTTTTCGTACCGATACTGGGGGTGGGTCTTAACGACCGAAACTAATGTTCCTGCACGGTATGCAGAACTACGGACCCGTCTGTGCCTTATGAAATCGTTTAGGCGCCTGACTACCCCCTAGCGTAAAAGCCCTGGCTGGAACCACACAGCCATCACGAATCTCAGGCTCACAGCAAGTGAACAACTGGAGAACAGTAGTTTGAATTCACAGCGCTCGTCCGCGAGTGCTATGAATTATGGGAACACTGACAAGTTGCTATTCACGAACATTCACATCAGCAGATGGAATGGGGACCAGTTTGGGACACCAGGTGAGGCGAAAAGTTTTCTTTCTGAAGGGGGGTCAAATTTTACATCGACGGCACGATTTAGAAATATAATAGTTTTAGTCTAAGTCCAATAATTTTTTTCATGTGGGGGGACGAAAATATTTCCAGGGGGCAGTAGCACTACTTGCGCCTCCCTTAGTTACGGGCCTGCTGGGGATGCAAATATCCAGTTATTGCTTCACACTAAAGATGGCGTCTTAGCAACACTGCACAAATGCCGAGAACATGGTCCAGATTCGCCCCCCTGCAAAATTTTTCGCCCCTCGCCCCCCCTCAGGAAAACGTGTTAGACATATTTTAGGACTACTGGACATAGTTTAATAAAATATTTGGGCCCCTCTCAGAAAACTCTTCGTCCCCCTGGTGACGGGCCTGGCACGGTCACGTGACGGCACCAGACCTAGAAACCACGAGAAAAGGGCAGGAAAGCTATCAACGCAAAGAGCAACTAGACGTACAACGCCCTAGAAAACTTGACATTCCGACCACGAGAACCTGACCAGCGTCTTTCAAATACGCAGTTATAGAAGCGAGTTACCAAATAGCAACAGTCCGAGACGCTGCGAGCAACGTTTCTGGTATTTTCCGTTTCAGAATGGATGCGAGCTCGGTCAAGAAAAGCCTGTCCGCGACCGCCATCCGGCGACCTCTTACGGAATGCACGATCGACTCGTCCGAACTGGCGTCCCCCCAACTCCTGTCCTCTTCCTCATCGCCGTCGCTGCGACGGTCGCGCTCCTTGAAAGCGCTGCGTCACGTCAACAAGAAGCGGGGCAGCGGTGCGTCGTTCGCGAAAGCGCGAAAACCGTCGTCGTCATCGTCGGGGGGGTGCGCCGCGCTTTCGCGATCCTCGGACAAGTCGTCGACACACGGCACCTTCATCTCCGATTTCATGTCGGGCAGCAGGCCGGGGGGCAAAGTCGCCGGGCGGAAGGGGAGCGGCGGCGGCAGTAGGGGGGAGAAGAAGCTCGCCTTTATGACGTCGTGCGACGTCGCGGACGCCAAGGTTTTCTGCGCCGGCAACGGCTTCAACCACAACGCGAAGTTTTCCGCCAAGCTGCCGACGACGCCCGGCTGTCGCAGCGCGCTGATGCCATGGCAACCGCGCAACACGCTCCTCAGCAACACGTTCTCGGGAAAAGCGAGATAATGGGGTCGCCGGGGCTCGGGTGTCGGCTTTTGTGCGGTTTGACTATGGAAAAGGCAGGTCGATGAACGGTAAGTGCCGCCTTCTTTATCACCACCGCTCGGCGGACGTCCGCTTTGTTCTGCTGCTGGTTTGAGGCGTGAACGCCCCATCCTTCGAAAGCTGCACTTCGGGCTACAAAACCAATACTGGAGTCTTTCACACCCTTGTGTGCGCGTAGCGAATCTCTCGCGAAGGTGCGGCCGGTTTGGCTGGCCCTTCATTCCGCTTCAAGTAGCAGAGGCAGGTGCAATTTGTTCCGCGATGTTGTTTCGTTTCCGTTTGTTTTTCTGTCTCGCGATTCTTTCGCACACCCCTTTGCGCCAGAAACTCGCGCTGTGGTGAAACAGCTTCTTGCCTTCGCATGTAAATATCACATTGTGCACCGACCGTTGCGTCCATGACCGCTATTCCTCCTCGACCGCGTTGTAGAGCGCCCTCCTCACCCCCCAAACGCACTGTGCCGCGTCGGCGATGAAGTATTTCGTTTGGTCTCGCGCTCGCTTTCTGTTTATTTAATTGCTTGCTGAGTGAGTCGCTGCTGCCGCCCTTCTGGCCTCACTTGCTTCGCGACCCTTTATGCGAACGGTCAACCAGTGTGCGAACGGTCAACCAGTGTGCGGACGGTCAACCAGTGTGCGAACGGTCAACCAGTGTGCGAACGGTCAACCAGTGTGCGAACGGATGCACAGATGCCGCTTGCTGTTTGAACACGGACTGACTGAGAACCGGAGCGTTCCGAGGGAAGTACGAGTTTCTGGTGTTGTCTTAATTTCTGTTCGTTGAAAATCTAACCTTTGATCAGGGCCGTCGCCAGCCGGGTGGCCAGTGGTGCCCGTCTCCCCATTCAACATATGTTCCCCCCATTTCATGCTTGACCCCCCGGTTGGTACGTACAATCAATTTTGTTGCAAAATCCTGGCGACGGTGCTGCCTTTTATCAGCCTGTTTTTGTCGGACACATTTTTTCTCCGATCGCCCCCCCCCTCTTGTCTCAGGCGTCACAGCGGCGAAGAGATCTCCATTATTCTACGTAATTATTACGTAACTTCGTCAAGCGTTGTTGCACATGTATCCTTTCTTCTTGCAATGCGTTCTTGTTCGCAGTGGAAGGATGCGAACTGTGCGCTGCCTTCCAAATATTCAACGAAATTCAAGGCTTGAATTTCTTTTTTTTGCGAATGTATCGATGCGGACCCTTAACATCTCTTATGGGAAGTTTCATCCTGTACACGTCATCAGAGCGTGCCGTGCCCTCTTTCAGCGGATCTGTGATGAAAGAACTTCGGTTAATTTACACAGTTTGTCCTTTTAATAAACATTTTCACAGGCTGCTAGATAATCTTCTTGTTGTGTGGTGTCGGTTGCCACAGCAACGATTGTAATATCGCAACGACTACCATTGCCAGGCTCAACATTCTCTTCTTTCTCTTCGTTTTGACGTGTTTGGTGCTTGCTGAAGCGTGTCGTCCATCGGAGCAAGCAGCCTGTAATGATATGTTCCCAAACCGGATTTCGTTGTGACCCCAGTTCCTAAAACGGATGCCGTTGTGCCCTGGTCCCAGATCGTCTGCAATAAAGAGTTCAACAATCATAACCTGTCATTGACGCGATATTTTCCTGGTTGCTGCAAGTCGGAGCCAGAGATAAAAGGACTGTCTAATTTTGCAATCTGGATGCATTCCTGTATTTTTAAAACTCAGTCCAAGTCCAATCATAGTCCAAAAAGTTCAAGAAATTTAAAATCCAAGTCCAAAAAATTAACAAAATATAGTTTTTGAATGACAAAAATTACGCAATTCTTTTCCATAAACACAGTCCAAATCCGGTCCTGATCCTAAATTTATGAAACCTTTTACAGTCCGGATCCAATCCAAAATCTAGAAAATTCGTCATAGTCCGGATCCAGTCCAATGCTCATCTCTGGTCGGAGCTTGCTTTTATGCAAGTTCTCTTTTTAGGTTTGGGGATGACAAGGCTGATTCGGAGGGCTCATGCCAGGCAGATGATTGACAGATGTTGAGTCTTCGAGAGCGCAGCTTTTGGCACTGACCCCTAACGCTGTTTTTCAACTGATGAAACGTCACTCGTGCTGTGAGCAACGTCGCTCGGAATGTGTTCCGATTGTGACGTCAAAGTGATGTGCATTGTATACAGTCCTGTGTTAAGTCTCGTCTTCAGTATCCGTACCAAAGCTAGTGGTCATTTCGTTGTAAGTGCTTTAGCGACGATTTAGCTGGTGCTTTGCAAGGTTTCGGCCGCCTCTACATTATGCATCTTTAGTGTCGCCAATACAAACAATACTTCCTGCCTGATTTCCGTTCTGTGATTCACGAAGATGAGGTTTGTGATTTGGAATCGTTTCTTTCCTGGGAGATACTGTATTACAAGAATGAGTAAACAGCAAGTGAGACTCGACCTACTCAATATACAGTATGCACCAAAACTTGTGCAATGATGTTAACTTTAATTAGTTGGAAAACACACCTTATAAATCCTTTGTCTCCTTAAGCTTATGGCGTCAGTCTAAATCACAGTCCACACGCCCTGAGCAAAGGGTAGCTAATGCTTCGAAAACACTCCATTTGGTAAAAAAATTACACACTAAAAATAACGCCAATCAGTTACGTAACTATAGTGTGGAGATGGATCGCATTTCTTAAATTCAGTAAATATCGGAGTGAGAAAAGATAACAAGCAAAATGTGGTACTGGCGACGAAAAAGGACGTTTGCCGTATTTTCGTGACGAGTTTGTCTTTTGTGTTGCGGAATATCATGATTAAAAAATGACTTACTTCATTGCAATGTCGAAGTGCACCCGTTCCATTTTTAAACCAACATTCCTGCATTTATCTACATTTATTTGGTTGTTGTTTTTCGCGGCCGGGTAATGGCAGTTGTTTGTGACGACACACAGTGATTGCTCGGGTCCTGCGTGAAATTTAGTCAGACCGCGGTTTTGGTGGTAAAAGGTTCAGTTCGAAGCTAAGAAACAGTCGGTATAAATTGGAAGATTAATTTACCGCGCATTTCAGTGTGAGGTAGAACTGTATTATGTAACTGACAGCAGAGTTGAATTTATTTGGCGAAAATTAAAAATTTCTAAGACGAGAAAGAAACTACAGCAATTGCAAAAACGCCAGCGCACCGAAAAAAACGGAAGGTTATCGAGTCGTTGCTCCTTGACCGGTGGATAAAGGTGTATAGCCTATGTGGGAAAGAGCTGCCACATGATCAACACAGTTGCGCAGGGAGTGCTGGGTCGCAACCGGTCTCTCTCGGTGGAACAGGTGCTCAGATCCCCCAAGGAACGGGGTGTGGCAGAGAAAGTATAAACCCAGCTAAAATGAAACTGCCTGGGTTGTCATAACCCTTTCGCATCTGGCAAGCTCTACAAATGTTTCCAGCGCAGCGGTTGTAGAATAAGGATGAGTCATCCAATGCAGCCATCATGTTGTTGGAACGGAGAGGCTAGAATCTCCTGTGGTCGGGTATTCTGAAAGTCCCGTGTTCGAACTTCATCCACCACCAGAAGTGATCTGTTGCGTCAGGTCCGTCGTCAGCGGGGGGCAGTGGTGCCCGACCCCCATTTGAAATCTGTTCCCCCCCATTTCACGTTTGGCCCCCTGGTTGCTCCATACACCCAATACCGTATTATAAAAATGT
>JGI24159J19872_10004287_pt1 | contig 18111 bp, 12 predicted proteins | sample Ectturendosymbi4_FD_19872 | JGI IMG/M metagenome (IMG submission 19872) | reverse complement strand
CAGGATTTTGAAATTTGACATTTTCCCATCAATTTTTTGCAAAAAAAGGTTGTTTTCTTAGTTTCGAGTGGTGAAAATGTAATTTTGCCACTTTTGGCCGCCCCTTCAAACGTATTTTTGGCCCACCAGCAGAAAATCCACTTTTGGCCCCTCCCTGGGAAAAATTCAACCGGCGTCCATTTTTAGGCGTACACGCTCATCTATCGAAATGCTGAAGGGGTACACGGACGGGGAAAGTTTGGGAACCCCTGATGTAGGCGCACAGGCAATGAAGCGTTTTTGAGCGTTGAAAGGACTATACGATGCAGTACATATACGATAGTAATTTTTGAATGTTCCAAGTGCGCGAGAATGAGATTTCACTGCGCAAATGGTGTGGTGGTACTGCGCAGTTACGCGCCTTAGAAGGAACATTGTGCGTGGCTACTTTGCTCACGCTCTTCGTTCAGAATTACCACCATGCACTTGTTTGGTGTATAGCCCTCAGGGTGGCTTATTCTCAGTTTAAGCCACTGTGAAAGTCTTGTGCTGAATATAGAATGCTTCAAGTATTTGGTAGTTTCCGATTGCGATCCACAGGTTGCAGGTTCGGAACTCACGAAGCACCCTTTGGCTGCGGGTATGTTGCGAAAGATGACGTCGATCATACGCGAGTTTCGTGTCTGAACCCAGTTGGCTTGTTTGTCTGATATTTAGCTTCGTGACTTTGTCGAGTCCGTAAACACATNCTCGCTTTTCGCAANGGGGGGAGGTTATTGACATCTCGTCGACACTGTANGCGTCTCCAGAAAGAAGTTTTGAGCTTTAACTTACGGTGTCAACGTGTTCTCGTTCAACTTGGATAAATTTTTGCATATATTTAAAGTAGTGTTTTTTTACCTGTCAGATACATTTTGGAGGTTTGCCGACCTGACCATCAGGTTGTCGTGAAGTGTTTGGGAATCCTGAAACGCATCTGTCAACACTCGGTCGGCTGCTCGACAAAAGTGCTCGACTGTCCTCGCCTGGTGAACTTCATAGTGGAACAACACCTGCCAGTTACGTGGCAGATGACGGAAGCTGGTTTGTTTATAGTTTTAATTCCAACGTATTTGTTAGTATTTTTCGTAGAATGTCGAACCGGTGACAAATACCGGCTGCGCATATCTCTGAGACAAGTGATTGCGGTTTCGTTCCTGTTCAGGGTTTTTTAGACCAAAAGGTTCGGTCGGAAGAAGTTCGTGTGTCGCGCAATGTCTGTATTATTATTCGAATCTCAACCTCCTGTTTGCTGCAAAAATCGCTCGTTCCAATTCATCTAAATATGTGGTGCAGATCGTAATCTCTTCAGAATCTAATGATAATAATGATCCTTGTACGTTTGTTTAATGCCTCATCGTAGATTAATGAATCAAAACAAACTTGTTATCTCTTGCTCACTCACGGTCGTCAGGCTTGTGGAGGTCACTCCAGAACATAGAATTAAGCGAAATGAAGGTGTGTAGTTACTGTACTTTCATTTTATAGAAAAATAATTTTGATTTTGTTGTACTTTGGAGACTATTTTCATTTACTGACCAGATTCAGTGTTGCTACATGTCAGAATTTGAAATTTACGAAACAGCATAATGTATATTTCTTCATCGTTTTCGAATGCTTCTTTTCCAAACTCTGTTGTGTGACAAAACCTTTACATTGGCGCTTGCTTCAGAACAACGACATTTGCTGACGTTAATTGTTTTTTTTAAATAACTTTTCTTCGTCCAAAAATTATAGTTTCAGAAAGAATTGGTGGATGTATTTATCCGAACACTGTGCTTCGTAAAGTGTCAACTTTTGTTTTGAAACGAAAAAGAATTATGCGCAAAAACAACCGGTCAAACTATTTACAAAAAGTCGAACTTATAAATTTCGTTCTAATGAAGTTCGTTTTTTGATAAAAGTTGTTTTTTGTGCCTTTTACGCACTTTATCTCCTCTGCGATCTTCGTCAAAAACTCATCGAAAATTGTTTGGACAACATCAGCAAATGAGCGAATCAGCTAGCGCTACGCGAACAAATGTATCTGTTACATCACAAATAGTTCGAACAGGACCGCGCCGCGTTTACCTCTAACTTTGCAACCTGAGGGTGTAACCACATTTTTGCTTTATTTATAAATTGTGACGTAGATCGCGGTGTTCACAAAATCGCCGACTCCAGATGAACTGGAGAGTACAAAGCTGGTGTCCGCTGGTGTAAAAAAACACAACTTTTTCTGTCGCAGTTCGATTCGTTTTCCAGTTTTTTTTCGAAACACTTCAGCGCGCACGGAATCACTCGCCGAGCAGAAAACCAGTACGTGACTGCCCTTGTTTTTGTTCACGTCTCATGCTGCACCAGTTGCTTTCAAGCATCTAGAGTCTGTGAAGTGCATTTCGATTTCGACTGTCAGCCGCCCGCGAATTGCTGCGCAACATTTCACTTGAAATAGATTATCTTCGTGTTAAGGCGTTTGGTGCAAAAGTTGTGTCCAGATCAGGAATTCGTTTATTGTCTGTTGAGGCGAGGATGCACACGTCATCAGAATTGCGTCAAAACCTAATCCTTCCGCATGTGCTTGTCTTCCAAAATTTTTACATGGATGTTGCTGCAAGAATAAGCTCAATGCATCGCTTTATTCTCTGCGTGAATTTTTTTGTGCTTTAACTTTTGTTTTTCACTTATTGCTGTCATTGCTTCTCAGGCGATACTGCCAAGAATGGCTTGCCCGTACCCGAAGCCATACAAGTGCTCAGAGCGATATGCCAGTCGGGCAGGCACGCGTGCGCGAGATTGCTGCTGGATCACCAGAGTCTCGTGGAGTTGATGATGAGGTTTGTCGCCGCGGTTGGCGGGATCGCGAACCAAGGTTTGTGACGTCGGGGGCGAGCGCGGTTTTTGTTTCTCTGTCTGCTGCCTCTCCTCTTGACCACCAAAACAACTGTTTACGTGTGAATGTTGTGGTCAGTCCCGTCGTCACGGGGGAGGTTGTGGGCTTACCCCCTAAGCAACGCTCCAAGCCCCCCAAATCGAAGGAGTTCTACCAAATTTTCAGAATGTCAAGCCCCCCTGCACGAACGTAAAGCCCCCTTTTGAAAACATTCTGGCGATGGTTCTGGTTGTGCTGATAGGGCCGGTTGGTTTGGTAGCTGCTGGTTCATCTCCTGACGATTTGCTGCTGGCGAAATGTCGCCTGAAGTGGTTTTTGCCTCAAGCATTTGATGGCAACGTGCTTATGAAGTGCGCTCTGTATTTCCATTTATTACCTTCCCCAGACGTGTTGTTTGTCACGCGTGCAGTGGCTGAAGCGTATCAGCATAAACCAACATAAGTGCGTGATGCTGTCCTTCTGTTCAGACTCAAGTTCGAATGCGCTCTATCGATCCGAGCTGGAATGCCTCAAGCTGTGGAGCATTTGCGCGTCGTACGGTTATTTGCACCCGGAGTTCAGGTACGGATGCACGCGCGATATTTTAGATGCACGCGTGATAATTTGGCAAGGGCGCGTTTTGCACCTTCCATTGCTTGCTGTGTGTCGAAACTTGCTTCGTAGTTTTTCCTCACGATTGCGACTGACACCGCAGCAGCGCATGGCGTGGCTGCGAAAACAAAGATTTCGTGAAGACCTCGATAATGCAGCGGCTATATTCAGTTTGCGACGCCCATGCCATTGAGGTCAAGACTGTATCGGCCAATACGCTGAAACGTATCATAAACCGACGCAAAGATTTCCTCAGCTTATCAGTGTTTGCGCCAAACTTTGTTTCACGCGGCTGTGTTGCGCACACCTCGCATTTATCGCGCGTGCTCGATCGAAGGGAACCGCACCGAGTCACTTCAAAAGCAATTCACAGCTCAGGCTTTTGATCGCATGCAAATTTCCCAGTGCAGTGTACATTTTCCTGTTGCCATTTCCGCTGTCAAGCGAAATTTTTCATCTCTTCTTGCATGTCAGTTATTTCGCTTCTCAGGGTAAAAGAACAAAGTTTGGCGATTAATTTTTTGATGTATGTTTCGAAAATAATAACAAGCGGCAGATTGGGAATAACTAAACACTGAAAAATATTTGACTTAGTCTTTGACGTCAATTATATTTTTCTTCTTTAAACCCTAAACCTTAATCATCAGTTCTCAGCATATATCGAAATCCATGACCTGGAATATCACTCTGCGCATGCGCAGATGGCGTAAAGCAAGCGACTTCGCAAGTCAGAAATTTCGTTTGACGCCGGTCAAGCGGTGATGTAAAAGTTTTCCATGTTTCAAAAGCAATTTCGCTCGACACCGCCTCAGTCTCGCGCCCTTTGTGTGCAGGGAGGTCGGGCAGCCTGTTCTGCTGCAGCTGCGCTTTTGCGTCACACTTGTTGCCAATGGCAACCGAAGCTCGAGCGGCCTCCTGCTGTGGGTGGAGCACTTCGTCAAATTTGTCTCGTGCGTCATGTCCAGTGTTGCGCGTCAGAAATCTGAAAACCCGTCGATCGAGTTGAAAGACTTACGAGGCGCTTTTGAACTCGTGTCAACGATAATGAAGGAACTTTGCCAACAACTGAAGTCGGAAGAATTCGATGACGGCGGAACCTACAAGGCGAGTTAGTGAAAATCTTGATTTCCAAGGCCGCAACCAGCTGGTATTTTTGGGTGGGGGAAAATGATTGTAACCTCTTGTTGGGTCTAACAACTAAACATGATTTTGAAAATTTCGGAGGGGGCATCTGCTTGGTTTTCCACTCCCTGGTTGCGGGCCTGTTCATTTCTATACTTAAATTTAAGCTTATCATCGGAACAGAGTTTAGTTCATGGAAAAAAATGCGCATTTTTGACAGGAACGAGGGGGACACGAGGTGAATTTTTATTTCGTGAAACACTGAGCTGCACTACACGTGAGTGACGCCGGCAGGCTTTTTACCCCCCGGCGACCTCACGTTTGTTTTGACCAGAGCTTCATTCATCAACAGCGCAAATGGTCTGTTGTGTGGCCCCATAGGCGTAGCCAGGGGGGGCAGGGGGCCATGGCCCCACAAAATTTTTGGCATATCCCATAGTCATTTTGTGCTTTGAGAGGCGGTATCCCAAACAAAATACTGTTGCTCGCCTAAAATCAAACGTTTTGGCCCCCCCAAAATTTTGGGCTGGCTACGCCACTGTGTGACTCCATCATGAAACAACCGCTCCGAACTGCTGGTAGTGTGCAGTTATATTCCTGGCTTGTGATGCAAACCCTGGGGGTGGTAATTAATGTATATTGGACGTTCAAGGAATGTGCCTCTGCGCAAACCGGGCCGTCTCCCCCATGTATGAAGCTGCCACACCCCTTTAAACTTATAGTCCCGCACCCCCAGGTTTCCATCTTAAGAATCGCATCCGTCACTTTCGACGTCTTGGCAACCTATTACGCTCGACTGCGCACCAACCCAACCGTGACCGCCGTCGACCTGTCTGACGAAATCGAAAATGACGTGTTTCCTGCCCTCGACAACCTTCATGACGTCATACTGGAACTGGGGAGGTGAGTACGCACCTGTTTTGGGGAGGAAGTATGGTGACCCGTTTGCGCCATCTGAAGGGTTTGTTGTATTATAAAAAATGACTGTAAAATTTTTTCTTCACAAAAAGATGTGTGAAAAAAAACTACTGTTTTAGAAAAAATGCATTGAAACTGAAAAAAAAAAATTTCAAAGGAAAATTTTATGAAGAATTTTTTTTACTGATCCCAAAATTGCTTGTGCCTATACAAAAAATTGATATTAAGTTTACCAACACATGGTGGGCAATGAACCACTTTCAAGCATAGACGTGGGCCTATGGACTGAAGAAGTTTGCTAAACCACTGGTTTACGCGACGCATTAAAAATTTATTTCTTTTCGAAGTACAGTACGTATTATTTTCTCTTCGTTCCGCGTTGTCCTAGAACCACTGTAACTTTTTTTCAATGAGTGAAGTTTTTTGTAAAAAGCGCGTAAAGCGTTTTATGTCAGAAGAGGTTCGGCCCAGGCCGGGCCACGTTCGTCCCAGGCCGGGCCACTTTTCAGGCACAAGGTTGAAAGCAGTTGATTGGTTGGAGTCAATATTAAATGTAAACTCAAACGTTGGAGAAATTTATTTCTGTGTTGCAATCCACCAACCTCCCAGCAAAGCTGATGTTTATTAATGGAAGGAAAGCAAGTCTAGCCTCGCTTGCCACGAGTACCAGTTACTTAAAAATTTTAAGCAAGCCTTTTCGTTTTTCTTTCAGGCAACGCCCGATGTTTCTGCGTAAGATTTAGTCCGCAAGGGGTTTCAACCTTTTTTTACCCCACTGTAGTAACCCAATATAACCTAAAGACCCCTGTCCGCGACTTTCATCGTCCAATCGCAATGAACGTGTGAGGACTGGATTCCAGTAGACACAACTCAGGGGCTTTCCCATCCCTACTCGCGACACCTCCGAAAAAGGCTCGCAAGCCCACAAGGGTCGCAACCCCACAAGGGTCGCGGCCCCAAAATGAAAACCACTGACAAACAAAACGTACCTTGCTGCAGCATCCGGCACCCTGCCATCCCGAAGCCATCATCGCGCCACAGCTTCCTTCTCGATCTCGGTTTGAACAGTCTGCCGCTAGACGACGTGGATGAGCTTACCCACTACGTCATTGCGCAACGCTTCGTTTGCTCTTACGTCAGAACTGTCGCTACCCTGTGCAAGTGAGTTGGTTGCTTTTTAGAACGATGTCTGCGCAGAACGATGTCTGCGCAGAACGATGTCTAGTGCTTGCCGAGAACTTTAAACCTTCTAGACCAGGGTTGGGGACATATTTCCTATCACGGGCCGCATGAATTGTTGATATTCTCTGGCGGGCCGCATATAACATTGAAATTCATTCTGAAATTCTACCTCTATCGTACTATAAAGGAGGCTTCTTATTACATACTGTCTAAGTACCTGCTTATCACGGAGATCGGTTTTGACGCAATCTTGTACTCTAAACTGGGTAATAAAAATTGATGCGGGCCATATCAAATGTTCACGCGAGCCGCAGGTCCTCCACCCCTGTTCTAGACGGAGACTTGCTAAAAGCTGCATACGTTTTCATAGGAGTGCCGACGTGCAATTATTTGCTTTGTCTAAGCGACGCCATCACGCTTATTATTATTGCGCTATAACTTTGAACGTCTTCATGCATAGTTGCCATGTTGCAACTTGTCGTTAGTTTCCATCAACGAACCACTGTCTTCGACTCTCACAGATGCTGCAAGCGGTTCCTGGGCGTCGTTCCGCTGGTGCGAGCACTGACCCAGATCGATTACCCCCACTTCTTTCAGACTCCCGGCCCCCACGCGTTGCTGTCTCGACTGCCATCGCACACCCTGTACTGGGCCACGAAGCTTTCCGTGACGATGGTAAGTCACCGCTATTCTCACTCGCTTTATTTCACTTCAAAAGCATTTATCCGGTAACGCACTTCGAACTGCGTGAAAATTCCTATCAGGTCTAAACCCGCCATCTTGTTTTTTACCGTGGTAAGATTTTTATCGACTTGACAATTTTATCCGTTCTTCACTGCCCTGCCTTTTATTTGTGGGTTGTAGCGAGTTGAATGAGGACCACTGGTTTTGTGTGTTTTTTATTTTGATCTTCAATTTAAAATTACTAGATGTTGCTCACAAAACGTGACCTGTTTTGATCATGCACCGCCTCCCCGCCACCTGAACTGACCACAGCCAGGCCTGCATTTAGCACCACTCAAGCGGAACTGCACAATGCTATGCAATAACGACTGAAGCGGAACCGCACTATCTCAAATAAACTTTCTCAAATGACCGAGAGATTGCTAAACGTATCTTAAGCGTGGCTAGTTAAAGAATATAGCTTGAGCCAAACAACGCGAGCCAGGGCTTGCCGACCATCCTTTATAGTTCACTATCGTTCATTGCATTANGATCGTTGATGCTTTTACGGTTTAGCTCGGAATTCCTTGAATCCGACATTGCCGGCTGGTTTTGTTGGATCAGTAACTGTCAGTTTTGAAAGAAAAAAAACAATTTAAATGTGTTTTTCCTTTGCTTAACTAAAAGCTTTGCGACAGAAATGAAATGTCATGACGGTTTGGATTAGGATCGGCTGTTGTAGGAACATTCGCGACTGTATCGAAATCGTTTCCGATTCATTTAAAAAAAAATTTTTCCCAGATCCCACATCAGCCGGATTTGCTTCAGTATGCGCCTGTCTTCCACAAGATGGCGCTGTCGTGCCTGCCACAGCTCCCCTGCGGAGACGAGCATTACGGCCACGACTTGCTGAGCACTGTTTTGTTTCACACTGACCTGTTCTGGTGAGAATAGTTTGGCGTCTTCAAAGGTTGTCGTTGCACTGTACTTGTTTTCACGCGCGGGTTGTGTCACGTGGTTGCTGCCGCCGCAAGTGGGAAATGTTGTTCTTGTTATACGACTAAACCATAATAATTAATNAGTGATTAAAGTGACTTTAAGTGATTTAGTGATTAAACNAAAGACTAAAGTGACTCTCGCCGGTGGTCTACCTGGAATTTCTAATGGCCCAGAGAAAGTTCCATAAATCCTTGATTATTTTGTTAAGGACTAAGATTGAACATGCCCTTGAGTTCGCTGACTTAAGTACAATGCAGTTTCGACAAGTTACTGTTCATGGGGCATCAGCATAGCAAAGTGGCCATCAATTTTTCGGAGAAGACAGTCCGTGGGCCGGAGAAGGTTGAGAACCAGTGGATGAAACCGCATGTGCTGGAAACGAGGAGTTCAATAGAAGATGCTGCAGCTCATGCTTCTTGTAACGTCAGGACGCTGTGAAATACCTTTGCACACGGTTTGGATGCGTTAGTTTCGCGCAGCAGAAAAAACTGGAGCCCACACAGCGAGCTCTTTGTTACGCATGAACCGGGATTAGCACGGGTCCTCTTATCAGCGGTTTCCTTTTCTTGTTATTGTTACCTAGCGACGCCATTTCTATCGCTGTTACTTCACCGAATTAATAATTCATTTAATTTCGCACATTCATCGGTGTTGGTCGATCCCGTTTGTTTCATTTAATACGTTGGACTTGCGATTCCAGCGACTGCAGAAATCACAACGACTCGTGCATTGCTGACTTCTACCAGCGTTTGGCGGCCATCAGAACGACCTACATGACCAGCATGACCGTCGACCCTAAACTCCTGAGCAGATCACGAGCGTGGTAAGTGTTTCCATTTTGTTTTTGTTTCGGGCGAAATCAGGCTGGTGGAGATGTGCGCATGATGCACGTGCAAGTGTTTCGCTTGCCTGGTTGTTTGGATGTTACACTTTGAACAAATGACTTTCTTGTATTTGCATCGTGGTTTTCAACGAAACATTGCCTGTTCGTTTCTGGTTTAGCAAAGTCCATAAATTGTTAATGTTTTGTGTATTATCAGGTACAACTTCGATTGTGAAGAAATATCGACCTTTTTTCTGCCCCCCGACACTTCCCCCCTGGTTCCTGCTGACTGGCCCTTCCTCCCACTGGTGCAGCTCTACGATGTTTGCGTACACCAGTAAGCTCATGAGTTCCACTGACTTAAAATAGCGGGGTTAAGTCGGAAGAAACAACTTAACATAATCTACGAAGCAATGAAATGTTCTTGTTTTACACTTCTCCAGACAGATAGCGTCGAGTTGAATTATATTTTTATTTAATTTTTATTTAATGTCTTTGTAAACTTAACGGAAAACGAAGTTTCTTGTACTCAAAAATTTGTAGAAAAACAAAATCTTTTAACTGAAAAAGGATTACAGTTAAAATCAGTAGCTCGCGATCTATCTGACTTGGCGAATTCTTGTGTTCATGTCCATGTCATCTCAACCACTTGTGGACATGTTGAGCAAATCTGGTGTTTTCGTCTGTCAGGGGAGATATCGACAATCAGGAATTCGCCAACTTCACAGTCAGCACCGTTATATCCACTCTTCAATTCATCTACGCGTTGGAAGTTATGCGCCCTGGCGTTCTGGACCAGGTGCTGTGTCCCGAGGCCAAACTGGCCAGACTTATGTGTGTTTATCTGGCAGGTGAGGCCTGTTTCAAGACCGCGAGCGAATTCCTGATAAGTTGAAAGAGGGTCTGTCGGAAGCATCGAGCTGCGGTGTTTCACTTACTCCCCCTTATATTTTCTACAGGAAGTGACGTTTTCCTCGAGTCATACGTGCAACTTCTGATGCGACAACTGTTCAAGAAATACTGCGTCACTTCCCAGCAATTGGACTTCGATCAACCCATACCTGGACTGACGTCATTCTACGACTTGTGAGCGCCCCTGTTGTTCATCGCCTACTTTACCGTTTTTCTTCTTTCTGAGCCGCCACACGGCTCTTTCCTGTCCAGAGTCGTGCTTGCAGTGGTGTTGTTGGGACCATAACCTTCGAGACCGAGACTTCATCAAAAATTCCAAGACCGAGACTTGAAAATTTGTGAGTTTTGCCGGAATTAAAACAAAACTGTCGTCGCCACTTAGTTAAAATTACGGTAATTTCTGGCATTTTTCCGACCTGTTTTGGTTGTTTCTTACCTGCAAACGCAACAGAGAAGAAACTAGTTGAAATACAGAAGCTTTACTCATCCATATCCTTGCAATATTAAAAGTCTCAAGACCGGGGTTGTGACCGAGACCTGTAGCCTTCGAGACAGAGACTCGCAAACATGGATCTCGAGACGACTCCATCGCTGCATGCTTGATCGTTGTTTTGAAGCAAGTGTTCGTCGTGTAAAAATAAAGTGTTTCACGAGGGAAGAAAATAAAGCCGCCGCGGTGTGTATTGTTTTTCAAACTGTTACACTTCGCTCGAAACTGCGCAGTGTTGTTCAAGTCAAGCTTTGCGAAGCTTGAAATGGTAAGTGATGACGTGGCGCCCTCTCGCGTTCCAACAATAGCTGTTGGTTCTTTGCATCGATTTCTGGTCGATGTTTCGGAATAGTAGCATTACCTCCTGTCCAGGTAAGAAGTTTACGATAAAGGCCTTGCGCGGTTTTGCTTTTGGTTGACGACAAATTGTTGTTTCTGTGTCGTAACCGCGTAAATTATTCACCACTGAATCGCAATGTTACGTCGCCAATCAAACCTTCGTGCCTGAAATGTTAGAAATGAAATTCATAAATGACGTCGACAACCGTCGCTAACACGGCGACGAGCCATGGCAACCGTCGCTAATACGGTGACGAGCCTTGGCAACCGTCGCTAACACGGTGACGAGCCTTGGCAACCGTGGCTAACATAATGACGAGCCTTGGCAATGGTTGAGAATCGTTAAACCATGTTTTTCTAGTTACATTTCCCTCCTGGAACAATACGAAGCTGTTTCGTTCGGCGACTCACTCTTTTCGGCGGTCCTGCTTCTCCCGCTAACCTCCCCATCTTCGAAATACAAGCTCGCGTTGTGGGAGGAGCACCGGGAAGCGCTGCGTGCGATTTCGCTGAAGCGAAGCGAGGTACGGGTCTCATTGTCGCAGTGACGCGAGCAGGTGGTTGGTTGGGTTTGTTCAAGTCACGCACAAGTCGCATTTACGTTTTCGCTCGGGGACAGAAAATGGCAGAATGATCATAAAGAGAACAGAGTGACAATGCGTTGTTTAACAACGTGTCTTTGCAAAAATCACCTCCTGAAGAAAAAACGCGTGTGTTTGACGATATATGGCGCTGACACGTCAGTGACTTTCACACACTACAAACAAAATAATAATAGGCTTTGCCCTGCTGCGGATAATTTCTGTGTGATAGCTGTTTGTATAGTTGTTGTATGAGGCTGTCGAGGATCTGGTATTGCCTGCGATGCGATCCTTAATTTGTATTTGGCAGTATTTAGTCATTTAAAGTCTAATGTCCAGGTCCACACCCAGGGGGGCAACCGGGCAATCTCCCCCCCGAAATTGTCAAAAACATGTTTAATTGTTTGGCACAACAACACGCTACCCGGAAATTTTGCCCGCCCCGAAAATAGTACAACAGAAAGTTGCAAACAGTTTGATTCCCCCGATAATATCAACTGGTTACGGCCATGATAATGTTGTTGAGGAAATTCTTGCTGGTACACCTCGTATTCATGTTTCCGTTGCCGACCTCATCTTCGCAATATTTTGGTGAGCGCATTGCACTTCTATACTAATTCGTTTGCACTTGTGGTTGTGGAGACGGGGGCTCAGTTTGATTCGCACGCGATTGTTGTTGTGCTGTGTGAGCCATCAGCTCCTAGTTTCATCCATTCTGTCACGTTCTCATCCCTCATTCAAGCAGCAGACCACGTGCCGTGCGCGTGAATCGACATCACCTGCGCTTATTATCTTCACCCACCAAACATCGTGACGATAATCACCTACCACGGCAGCCTGTGTGTGCTGCTATGTTTAAGATAAACGCAGTTTGCAGCCGATACGTCGTAAGAATGCCACTTTGTCATCGCTTCATTGTGACGTAGCGTCAATGCAAATGCCGCGGGCGCTGCGTCCTCACCAGCGCTTCACAACGATTCAGTGCGTTGTTATTTTCGTGCAGGTCCTGCTCGGCGCTCAGTCTTACTTCGTGCGCGAGGCCACTTCGCGCGATGTGGCGCGTGCGTGTGTGCGAGCGGTCGCGCACGGACACTGCGGGCAGCGGCGCAACCCCTTTCTCTACCAGTACGCCGTCCACACCGTGGCCACCTTCATCTTCGCGCAGGTGAGGCGCTCGCCGAAGCTCGCAACGCACGGCGTAAGGTCGTTGAGTGCGCGTTGTGAGGCTTATGTGGTTTGATTCGGGTTTGAAACAGCTCGGACTTCGGCGCAGCATTCTTGTCGTCATGGTAATGTTTGAAAGACGCATACGTGGCTTGCGCGCGCGTATACCTTTCATTACAACCGTGCTTTAGTTTTGAACCAACACCGTTTCTTCGGGCATGATGGCCTAAACTGGGCCGGCTTACCAGCAGGCCATTGTCCTAGAAGCCACTGGTATGTGGGGGCACTCACACGTCACAAGACTGCTGGAGTGAAAACCAAGATGTCAGGGTACCAGCAATGTTTGTTACGGTGTGAAAATACTGTGGTGCCGATGTGGGCGTTGCCGGCATTGATGAACCTCCCTCTTTTCCTGGTCACTTGAAAGTGGATAGACTTTTGATCAGTTTTCTACGCAATTTTCTACGAATTTGTGGGCCCACTGATGAGTTTGGTCCTGCTTTTTTTTCGCTGAGACATTTCGGTCATTTTTTGCTGAGAAATTTTGGTCACTGAAACATTTCGGTCATTTGTCTCACAGATGTATTAAAACTCGCCGTAACAGTGTTTTTTAGCCTATATTTTCAGACATTCTGACCGAAATGACTTAAATTTTTTCGGTCAATTCGAAATCATTTCGGTCTATGACCGGAAAATGACCGAAAAAAACAGATTCGGTCTGGGGCCACAAACGGGCAAAACCGGCCGTGGACGTAAATGCTGGTAAGCTGCGGATACTGCCGAGCTGTGGAAGTCAAATGGCTTCACGACCACTATTTGTAAGCTTTGAAATCTGGATTTTCTCATGAAGGTTTCCTATTTTTAGAAAAAAGCCAATAAGGATTATTTACGTCACCAATCGCCGTTTGTCACGTTTCTCACGTAATACAATGGCAATTGTTTTAATATCATCACCGATTAGCACTTAATTACCTTGCTACACGTAAAGGCGGTCTGGGTGGGTGGGATGTTTTTTTCCTCCCACATATCATTAAAATTAACACATCAATGCACTTTTCGGGCAGCGCGAATAGGGCCAGGTTCAACAACGGGTAGAGTTGGCCATTGGCCTACAACTCACAGGTATCTGGGGGGTCACTGACACTGATTTCACAGCTCAGAATGGTAAAAACCTGAAACACGTTAAATTCCTATGTATGTGGATTGCACAGAATATGATCAGCTTCGCTGAGGAACCCCAAACAGGTGAACCCGACCTCGCACATGCGAACTTCTAAACTGTGTGCCCAGTTATCAAAAACATCGGTAATTTCTCTGCTGGCTTCGGGCTTGTGCGGCCCATGATTGGGTCCAACGCTGGCCAATCTTCGTTTCATCACATTTCAGGCGCCCGAAGTGAACGCCGCGGCGCGGATGAATATCGTCAATCTCGTCTCGTTCGCCAGAAACGACGTTTTTCAGAAGCACGTCTTTAATTATCAGGCCGGCTGCCTGGTGGACAACGACGGCCTGGACGTGCCCGATATCTGCCCCGAAAGGAATCAGACAATTATACGTTCGTTTCTTAAGTCAGCCACGTGACCCCCTCGCAACTGGAACAATCACTTTTAATCGCGGCGCTGGCGTCCGCGATGTCGCGCGAAGTCTTTCGCTCGAGGCCGAAAGTTTTCCTGCTCGTTTTTCGCCGCAGATTCGATTGAAGCTTAATCTTCGTGACAACAACGACCTTTGTCGACGCTTTATTATAGTAACAGTGCGGGGCGCGAAGGGCTCGGAGCAGAAAATTACCGAAATAAATGAATAGCGGGGAATGCTGATGATGCGAGCGTGGGCGTGGCTTGCTAAAATACCACGCAATCTAATGTTGACTGATGTGTGAATCATTCGCTGATGGCAGTGCGCTTGACAAGGGGATCACGTTTTAAGTAGCCAGAGCTTTAACCTGCTGTTTAGAAGTTGTTGTTTTTGTTGGTTGGATACGTGACGATGACATGAAACGCTCACGCGTCTGCGAGCATTCGGCGATTACAGCCGGAAGTATTCGGATTAAATTCATTCGCACATGTTTTTGTGTGTGTTGTGTCCGACATGGGTGCAAACAGCTTCCCCCACAAGAACACGTGCTCAGTGCAGCGGCTTCACGCAGTTACAGTTCACAACGTGAACATCTCGTCGATGAAAGAAAGCAGCATGAAGTGCGGACGCCTGTTCGGAATGTTGAAAGCCCGGCCACGGAAGCAAAACGAACGACCTTGACGAGCAGCTCCTGTGCGATACGATCTCTCTCCGGGTGACAACACGCGTAACGTGGCTCTTTCTCGCAGCGCCATTCACTGAAACACGAACCGTCAGATGGAACTTGATATTGTTGAAGAGCCGATGTTATGTATGGAATCCCACATGGTCCTGGGCTATCTCCGTCTTGCCCATACTGGTGAACTGTTGAAGCAGCAAAATGGGGCCAAGTATAAAATGTAGATATTTGCCCAACCAGCAAGGTTTTGTTGACGGTGACTGTTTATTATCGCATTCTTCATCAAAACTCTGAGCAAGACCGTAGCCCCTCCCCCCTGTTTTGAGGAGAGCCCGTGATATCCATACATGTAGTGCTAATTACCTGGCACTAGAGTGGGGGGGTTAAAACATGTCAGGTGTTGATTTATAGCCTCAAAAAACAAGCGTCGTTTACCTGCGATGGCTGCAAAGTGTCCACGAAGCTGCTTTTTTTAGCTTTGGCGCAAACGCCACGTCCAACTCTAAAAATAAGCGTGCTGATGGCGCGCAAAATGCTGCTAAATGCTGGACATTTTCCGCAACAAGACCTCTCATGTTTCAATAGAGTTTTTCCTGGTTCTTTTTACAAAATCACTGCGTGAATGAAACCTATTACCGTTGTTTCGCGATAAACTTCCCTCTGGTCATTACGCCGGCAATTCTTTTCATAGACAAGACAGAGGTTGTAGCTTCCCACAAGCTTCCTGCACCCGTTTGACCTGGACGCGATTTACACATGAAGTGAGATCTTTGAAATTGTTAAATTGTGAAGATATCTGAAGGAAAGTTTTCTGCCAAAATGCGGTTTTAGCTACTGCTTCATAGGCGGGAATTCTGCGCGAAGATCGCCTTGCTGCAACAAAGTGTTTTCTTTACCTCTTCGAGGAGCGAATAATAACTGCATAGCTTGAAGCACAGATGTGCGAACCACAGGGTCAGTTTCTTGAAGTAACTCACGGTTATTTTTTGCCCCCACCTTTGAACAGGTTGCGCNAAGCAATGCGTTTATGCAGAGTTGTTATAGAAGCAATGAATCACAAAAGCAAGTCTACACGGAAAAGCAGGGCAAAACAACGTTAGAGATACAAGTTTTGTAATATTTTGGTATTTTGAATAACAACGGTTGTCTGCGATAAATGCGTGGAGTAAGCCGGAGGTTGCAGATCAGGATTGAGCAACTTAGAACTCGCCGGCGTAGTGCAGACTGCCAAAGATTGTCACGTCGACCGACGAAAAGTTTTGCTAATACGCAGTTTGGAGACAAATTGTTAAGTCAAAATGCACGGCGTGTACATGTCTTTTCATCGATAGTTTTTGATACAAACCGTGTTTAATTCTGCCGGCGATATTTTTTATTCGATTAGTTTCTATCAACTGAAAACGTTTACCCGGAATGCTGTTCTTCGAAGCTATCTGACAAGAGAAAAAATTAAAGACGAATGCCGTGTGTAATAAACAGTTAATTGAAAGTTAATTATCCCCTACCTTTGCAGACAGTCTTATGTGTAGTGTATTCGAGACGACAGAAACCAAGAATTGTCTCAATTTTTAAAACCGAAGCTTATTCGAAAGCGCCGAGACCGAGACTTGAAAGTTGTCAGCTGGAAACTGAAATCCGCCTTCATTTCCAAAGCTTCAGAAAAAGATTCGAACGATATTTTGCGTTTTCTTGCGGAAAGAATTCATCGTGGCGATTGTATCTACGTGCAAACAGACTTGTCAACAGGTTTTAGTTGACTATCGAATTCCCCCGTGCGTGACCAATAAAAAGGTCATCAGAATTATGGCTTTCCACCTTGATTGAAATTCTGTTAACTTTTCCAACCTTTTTACTTTTTAATTGCCCGAGGATTAGAGTAACAGCAAGTAGGTTGAGACACAATAAAACCAGTGGATGTCATCTTGGGGTCCTTGAAGGTGAAACAGAGGGTCCGCAAGTTTCAGCCTCTTGAATGGCAACAGTGGTCAATAGAATTTTGGTGTTTGGTAATGGCAAAAATTACACTACAGGGATGAAATAATTCGCTGATACCGCAACTGAGATATATGTTTCCTCATCACGTAACATTTGGTCTAACATTCCTGAAAATTCGAAATCTTCTTCACCTTATTCATTTGGAAAACAATATAAAAACGTCCTGCTATCCTGCCAAAATTCCTGTTGATTTTCGTTTTACATCCTTGTCACTTTCTGTAATATTGTGTTGATGCCCCTCTTTTCCCTCCTATTTTTCCCCTACAGTTGCTCACCCCACCCACTGTACATAGGCATGCTTTTCTCTCACTATTTTTGCTGTTGTTTTTTTGCTTATTTTACCTGACGTTGATTCGATGCAGTTTGTTACTTTTTTACTACTTGTGAACAGGCCCGTAACCAACTTGGGATACCAGGGGTGGAGAAGAGTTTTCTGAGAGGGGCCCAAATTTTTTAAACCATGTCCAATAGTTTCAAACTATTTCCAACACAATTTTCAAGGGGGGCAAAAAATCTGGCAGGAGGGGCGAAGTTCCCTCCTGGCCACGGGCCTGCTTGTGAAACGTCTTAAATTAAATATTGATTTGTCCTAGCTACACGGCTGGCTGAGAACCTGACCCAGGTGGTCTTTCACCAATCCTTTGTGATTCAACATGTCAGAACGCGATCATTGAACTATGAAAGCTGAAACTTCTGATATTTTTATATTCTCATCAAAATGAAATTAATTTGTGATACTTGATGGTATTGTTTTCCTCTTGCTGCATTCGTGTTATTTTGTGATTTGAATCACAAAAATGCATGAATAAACCGTAGCAGTGGCGCGGCTAGCCCAAAATTTTGGGGGGATAAAAATGGTTGACTTTATGCGAGCAATAGTATTAATTTCATTTGGGGGCCACTTCTCAAAGCACAGAATGACTAGATATGCTAAAAATTTAGGATGGGGGCACCTCCCCATAGTCCTCACATGGCTACGCCTATGAGCCTTACCATATCACGTCAGATTTTCAAGATATTGCATTCTAACTAACCAATTTTGCGTTTGGGGGTTAGCGAAAAATTAATGATCACAGAGGTACGTCAGCAGGAAATTTTAATTTAATTTAATTTATTTGTTTGTTAGCAGACACGAAGTCCATAGTATGAACACACACACTCTGCAGAACGCAGGTTGATAAAAACAGA
>JGI24159J19872_10004283_pt1 | contig 18125 bp, 17 predicted proteins | sample Ectturendosymbi4_FD_19872 | JGI IMG/M metagenome (IMG submission 19872) | reverse complement strand
AGAAGATTGTCTGATCCGTTTGAGCCCTTGAACAGCTCTCTAGCGCAATCGGCGGAGGAGCTAGGGCGTTGGTAAGGCTACTGACAACTGCTGGTTTTAGGCCCATTTTTAATTACGAATATATCGTACCCTGGCTCTCAAAGTGTTAATAGTGCTTGGCTAGCAAGTGAACAAGTTATTTTGAACAAACGTAGAATGTAGATACAGCTAGAAATGATTTACCTACAACACACCTTTCGCATGACATAAGGTGTAATGTTACTAATCAGGAAATTCGATATTCTGTGCATTTGCTTTTTCATTTTCACAATTGTTATTCATTTTTGGTCTGCCATTTTCAGCTCAAAATAATTTTGAAGTAATATATGTTTCAAATTTGGTTTTGTAGGAATGAAATTGATAGAGTGAAACCAAAATGAAAAAAATAACTTTGTTGATGTTAGTTTCTTAGACCTAAATCATCTTGTTTGCTTGGTAACTAGCTGCAATGACAGGATTCAATGAAAATATATATGGTATTGTAACTGGTTGTTCATCTGTATCTTAATTCAAATATCATTTTGTCTCACTTTACTCAGCAAGTTAACATGCTGCTAGAATGACTTATGACAATATATGGTTAATAATATTGAAGCATTTTCATGTTTGTCAAACATGGAACACGAAAACATGAATTTTAGCCAAAATGAAATGGTGAAATTGCTAGCATTCGTAAGTGGAGTAGTTCTTTTAAGGAAGCATAAACCTGTAATAACTATTGGATTGTCATCAAGCTGCAATAAACAGGAACTTCTAAAATCAAATGTGTCTTGCCAAGGAATATCTGTTGTAATACTCACTGCATAACTTAAGATACAATACAAACATACGTCATTGGTCAAAGTCAAACAATGCAAGTTCCTTGAGTGCACATCTTTGACTCTTCATAAAACGTAGACCAGTTTTCAGGATACTTTGGAAAAAACAAATGGCATTGGCTGATGTCTTGAAAAATCAAAATATGCATGTGAAGTTTTATGGCTAAAGACACATGTACATGGGAATTGGGAACATTTCATGAAGTACCACTAGTGCTGAATAGCTATTTGATTGAGTATTTGTGCCTGTTTTGAATGCCAAACTAAGTCAGATGTTGTGGATATTCAAATCTTCAACCAGCTTTTCTTTGCAGAGGATCTCAGCAAATGTTGACATTTTCATGCAGACTAGGAGAAAACGTTAAAGATATCACCCTGGATGACTCCAGTACAGTGGGTAAGTTGTGACTTATTTGCAGTCAGACCTTGTTTATCTAAACTGCTTTGTTTCATCAAATAATGTGCAAGGTACCGGATAATCGGAATAGAAAGTATAACGAGCAAAATTCTTTCCAGAGCAAATGCCAACAATGTAAACAAAGGTGACGATGTGCAGTACAGTAGAACTCACGTAAGTGAACGCTCTGAGTCTAAAGGTAACAGAAACAAAACTGTAGAGTTGTCAACTAAGACGAACTGTCAACTTAAGCAAATATGTAGACAGCATGTGGAACATGACTAAATGAAACACTCATGGTTATTTGTTTATTAGCAGATCCAAGTGATATACATAAGCTAGTATGCATTCAGAATGAGATTAAACACGAAAAAGAACTACACAAGAGACCTAACTGCATCATGCAAGTTCTGCCACTGTTATATTCATTGTGTGTAGAAAATTCCGCACTTCCATTGTGATTTAATACACAGCTAAATAACAGTTGGCGTTTGGCGTAATCCAGTTAACTGTTTGTTTTCTATTGATTTGACATATCTGTTCGTAAATTTCTGTGTCAGCGTCAGACAGCAAGGTTGCCAGATTAAAGGAGTGAAATGCATTGGGAGAAATCCGTTCTTAGCAGTTTTGTGTTGGATAGTAGGGATTCTGGTTGTTAGAATTCAGATAGATGAGTTCTGACTGTATAGTGGTACAGTATCATTTGTAATTTTATAATGTTTGAAAACTAGTATGACTAAGGAATAAAACCATCAGGAGTGTTTTTGTTATTTTGGGTTATTAAGGATTATATATGCAAGCATTGTGAAGGTTGGGCATTGGGTACTCACCATTATTATGCACTAGTGAAATTGTGTTATCACTGCTTTTAGGGGTAGAACTGAGGATGATAAACAATACAGGTATCAGTCGTATATTAGCTTTTGGCGAGTTTCGTGTTTTTGTCATTTTTTTCATCTTTTATTGGAAGATACTGGAATGAAGATTTTCATTTCTGGCCAGAAACAATGTGGCTGGAATTCTGAATAGAACCAGAATTATTTTAATACTTTGTGTTTCAGCCACAGTTTTGTTCCAAATGCACTAACACTAAAAAGCTTAAGCAGTAATGTTATAGTGTAATATAGGAGCTTTCCAAGTGTAAGATTTGAAGCACAAGCAAATTTGTAAAAAGTAGTAAGTTTTACCATTATGAACTTTAACCACTTTGTTTAAATTAATCTTGCTTTGTTGCAAAAAATTTCCTGTAAACTAATGTGTTGCATTGTCAAATGTAATCTAATAACAGGAGCAAACTTAAAAACTAGTTGAGTGAAAATAATTTTAAAGTCACACTTGAATTAATTCATTTATAGCCAGAACTGGAAATAAATCATGATTTCCCACAGGAACAGATTTCCAGTACATCTCCAATATTTATGGATCAATTGTTTTTAGGTAAAGTTATCTTCAGCAGATTTAGCATTAAAAATTTATTGAACAGTTTTCACTGCACAATTACAAAAATGTAGTGATCCATGTCAGCCACACAAGCATTTCTGGTGCCTTGGTGAATAGGCACTGTGTGTTGTTCACTGAATCATGTGTGTCATCTGGTCGTTTTTTTATGTTGTTTTGGTTGATCTTTGTTGTTGTTACATATTTGCTTTGTGATAATGATTTAGGATACTGCGAAACATTTAGAAGTCCAACAACACCTGTTTTAATGGCAGCAGACAAAAAATACAATCATATGGAACTTCAGTTGGTTTCACTTTTTAAAAAGTACCGTATTTTTTTGGACCATAAAACACACTTAAAATCATTTTTGTTTACTCAAAAATCGAAAGTGTGCCTGATAATGTGGTACGCCTAATGTATGAATCTTGTTGTGCTTTCTCACCTAGAACCAATTTTATGTGGTAAACGGTGCTATTTATTTAATTGCTAGTTACAGCTTAACTATGAGTGCTGCATGTGTTTGATTTCGAAGACTGCCGTTAGCCACGTGACAGTTTTGTCCACTGTCTTTACGGAGGCTTTCGTGTGCCTTCAAAATCACAACAATTTTTTTGTGAACATCATCGTGCTCTGTAATTAACCAATAACAATTGCAGTGAGCAGCACGTGTGGTTCTGTCAGTAGCTAGCAAATACCTTTAGTGTTGAAGCACAGACTGTATTACTCTGGCCAGGAGGGTCATGCGCACAGAGTTGTATGTTGTACTGCGCGAGGCTCCTGACTACACTGGCGCACATCAAATCAAACATGCGCGCAGCTTTTAGTTTATTCGTGTCTAGCCGATTAAGCATGTGTGACAGATGAAACTCCTTCGTATGTAATGCGCTTAAGGTATGAAAATAGAACACTGAACATTCAATCATTGATACTGTGCCTTATAATCTGGTGCACCTTATGGCCCAAAAAATACAGTAAATTTATGTTATTTTATGGAAGTCTTGTGGTGTGGGTGTCACTTGTGCAGTTATTTGAAGTCCAGCAGTACACACTTTTACCAACATCACTTCAGTCGCTTTAAATTATATAATAGCAGCACTGTCTTTATACTTTGTAGGCGACTTGAAACAGATGGCCTCAATTGAACTGGGAGTTTTACCTGACGAGATCCAGTTTGAAAATTGGGCAGAAGTTTCACCTGTTGTGTCACCTGGTGATGGAACAGTACTTTCTTCCATGCATTTGCCACATTTTGTAAAATTAACGGTGGCTATGCAACACCCACTTCCTGGTGTGTCAGTTGGTGTTGATGCACATGATTCAAGTCCTTTGTATATACCATGTTCTGCCATGCAACAGTAAGTGCGTCACAAAGTTTTGCAGAAGGTGTGCTGTGCATTTTTAGTGACAGATATTGAAAATAAAATGCCGGATTTATTCAATTTTATTTGCCATTAATATTTTCACCAGTGTGATCAAGAGCCATGCCAAATGTTAGTTGATTTGTTGACAGTTTGGGATGCAAACTCTTTCGGGGCATGAAAAATTAGCACAGTATTCTTCTTCTTTTGAGCTAGTTGTTCAAACCACTGCTTGGCCGCACTAGATCTCGGGGCAGATGTTGAGCAGCCATTCGATTGTCTCATCGTTCAGAACCATCAGGCCATGCAGTCCATGAGATTGATGCATTGGACATTGGAGGACAACGTGGTCGACGGTTTGTTCTTCTGCGCCACACTCACAGGCCACAGAGGAGGCCGTACCCCATTTGTACAAGCAGGAATGGAAATGTCTGACACTAGTGCAGAGGCGGTTAAGCCACACCCAGGCTGTTCTTGGGAGGATCATTCCAAGGCAATGGGTGCCAGTGTCGGGGATGAAAATGTGGAGTCTTGCAAGGTTGTCCACCAATGCTGCATTCTATTGTTGATCTGCCCACTGCGCCACACATATGCTGTTGTTGTCAGATAAACTGATGAGTTGTTATGCGGTGGGTACAAAGGGGTGTCTTGATTTGAGGTGCCGTGCATTTGTTCTCGATGGACAGGTGAGCGCAGAGTGGAGCAGATGTCCAGGCACCATGGCACGGCGTGCTAGAGACAGTGTGGCTCCGTTGCGATGAAGCTCAGCAGGTTGGATGCCTGCGAGGATTGGAAGATTGTCCGCTGGTGTAGGACGCAGACATCAAGTCACAATTCGCAAGGCATCATTGATGACAGGGTTGACGAGGCGGGTATGAGCACTGCGACACCAGATAGGCGCGCAGTACTATGCGGTTGAATGTACCAGGCCTAGGGTGGCTATTCGCATAGTTGTTGCTCCAGCACCTCGCCAGAGCCAGCAAGCCGCCTCAGGAGCGCGACGCGTGATGTTAGCTTCTTGCGAAGTGACTCAAAGTGTCGGCGATACGTGAGCAACCTGTCCAACGTTACTCCGAGGCATTTGGGCTCGGAGCAGAAGTGCAGGGTTTCGTTGTTGTATTTGACCTTCAGCTCACGTTTAGCTTCCTTGTTATTAAGATGGGAGGCTGCCGACACCGTTTTTGTAGTGCTGAGCTTTAGGTTCCAAGTCTGGAAGTATTCACCTAGTGTTGCCATGTCCTTGCTCAGCACCCCTTCCGCTGCCTGCCAATCTCCATCAGCATGCTTGATTGCTAGATTGTCAGCATATGCATACTTTCTGGAGACGGTGGTTGGCAGGTCAGAGATGTAGGTGTTGAAGAGAAGGGGCACCAGAACAGATATCTGAGGGACGCCGTTCTTGAGGCATCCTAACCGGCTTCTTTTGCCATTTCCGGTGGTAAGGGTAAAGCTGCGATTGCCAACCATCTCCATGATCATGCGGTCCATGTGTCTATCAGACAGCAATTGCGGCAGCTTGCAGGTGAGGCTGCAGTGCCATACAGTGTGGTAGGGTGCTGTGAGGTCGACAAACACAGTTCCGGCCTTCTTTTTAGCTGAAAAGTTATCCTCGATGTCCTGTGTCAGCAGGGTAACCTGGTCTACGGTCGACCTCCCGTGTCGAAAGCCCGCCTGCTCCAGAGGGAGCTATGGGTCGATGATTGGGTCGACACGAGCGTAGATAAATCTCTTGAAGATTTTAATGGGGACACACAGCAGAGATATGGGACAGTAGCTCTTTGAGTCCCCCGATGGATTTTCCTGCTTAGGGTTCGCAGCTATTAGTTGCGATCCCTAGTTGCGAAGCACGGTATGTGTTTGAAGATTCTGTGATTCTCTGCTTTTGCTCGTGCGGAAAATTGGACTGACGACTATTTGATCAAAATAGCTTACCTCCTGGTCGATGCTAGGAGTTTCTCCTTTTTTGCAGTGTGTGCCAAGATTAATAACTAACTATTTTTCCGCCCTTGGCAGTTGGTTGCATAGAAGCCACGAAAGTAATGCTCAATTGCTGGGCTGCAACTTTATCTTCATTTGTGACTCACAATGCACTTAATGAAACAACACTTCACTTTTTTCAGATAAAAGCAACTTTATGGTTATTGTTCGTTTACAGCCATGACAAACGCATTTTTTAACTTCACTGCTTGCTTACCTACCCAGCTTGCCTAATTGAAAAGGCCATTGCTCTACGTCAGGGTGTTCAACTCGAATGGGATGCACGCTAAAGTTTTTCATATAATTTAGTCCCCTGCCATGTTCAAATAATTGCTGACATTGTAAATGAACTTCCTTGTCGCCAAACTAAACTACTTCAAATCAGACAGCATCACTGCAGTAAGCTACTTAGTTACTTTATTGCTAGTCTGTGACAACAGTTAGCCTAGTGTGTACAAATTACTGATGTAAGCTTTTACTGCATAGACAGTAGACTCGATTTATCCTGACTTACATCAAATAGAAGAATTACATTTTTACCTAAACGTAATCGCTCACGTGCGGCTTACGAGCCAACTGCGTGCCAAGTGGGGCGTGGGTGCCCTGTGTTGTGCACCCCTGCTCTACGTACTAAATTATATTGTTTGATACTAAGTCTATTGAGGTCGTAAGTTATTTCACAGTGAGCGGTTGGTGAGAACCCTTGGATCGAAGATGCGACAGTCATATGATCAAATATTTACAACTTACAGGAAAGAGGACTAAAACCAGCATTTGCGTTTTTGCAACGTGTTTTCCGCAGAAATCAGCGCTGTGTATTGTTGACCGGGAAATATTTAGATTGAGGTGTCCCAGTAGCCTCACACGATGAAATGATAATGGCAAATGTCAGTGATCCAGCTGTGTCTGTATACCTCCTTGCGCCGTGTTGTCAAGTCAACCCAGGCTGTTGGATATTATCGCATACAAAGTGAAGTATGTTCTTGGAAACAACACAGATACGTGACCTTTCTTCTCAGCGAGCAACAAGGATTTCTGTACAGTAAACATAAGCTTAGGCAGTAATGAAAGTTGTGCCTAAGCATTCTTTAGTTTGCGGCCGCTTTCGTCAGTCAGTAGTTTTAAAAGAGTTATACGCTTTCGCCACTGCGCAAAAACAAGCTTTGTTTTCATGTGTATATTGTCTAGTGGTGAGTAAATCGCACGAAAAGCTGTGAAATTCAGCACACCATGAAGTGCTTTTATGCGTGTAGGATTTTATCAACTTGTAGCCTTAATTCTCTCAGCACTGGATTCTTACAAGACGGTTGTTAAAGAAAATTTTCATGCAATGCGGTTCGTTGTTACTATTATCAGGCACGTCAAGGTAGCTTGCTTGTTTGTGGGTTTTATTTATTTCTATTTTGTATTTCATGCGCTTCGCAGAGCTGATGATGCTTACCTAGTAGGCGAAATATATTCTCTGTGAGATCTTAATGTTTGATTTCGTAGCGGTGAAAGCATTCCTTTCGATAGACAGTGGACGTCAGGTACTTTCGATTTTTACGGATCAGTGCTTCGATTGAAACCTTGCGTTTCTGTACGGATTTGTGTGTATTTCTTAATTGCCAGTTTATATGAAGTTTTGTTTTCTGCAGGGTACCCGATTCTCCTTTAGAACGCCTAACAAGAGTGTTTAAATTGCGTATCAGCACTGAAGGTTGCTCGAGCTTCACAATAGAATGCGAAGGCTCCAAAACTGTCAAAGATTTGAAAGATGACATACATCGGCAGTTAAATATTCCTCCTAATCTGCAAGAACTCGATGGCTTTCCTATTGGCGTCGTTTCTGATGATGATGTATGTGTATTTTGTATGTTATGTCGATGCTCTGCGCTATGTATAAAAAACACCAAATGCATTGATGATTTAACTGCAGACGATAGTGTGGTCCATTTTATGTCTGTGGAATGTCACAATATGTAGTGTTATTGTTTGTGACATCATAAAACAAATGATCTGCGGTTCATGTGGGCTTGCTGGATGTTTTGAGGCTTGTTTTTAAATGAGATAAACATGTACAAAAAAGCGTATCGAAGGACTGCAAAGGATTTGATAATGGTTAGTAGTAATAAAGCCCGTAAATCTGCTGTGAATAAAACAATTAAAAAGCGGAAACAACCTGCGGTAAGAAATGATCGCCAAAGAAAGAAGCCAAAATGCAAAAAGTTTGCGGAAGCAAGGACCTCCAGCCGCCAGAGTATACGTTTGCAGTTATTGCGCAGAAAAGGATTAAGTGAGTTGCATAACATCGTATTTTGAAAAAATGTGTACATTTATGTATCAATTAGATTGATAGTCAACCATTTCTTAATTATACGCACATAATGAATTTTCTTAATCTATCATACCAAAAGGATCTATACAAGACCATGGTGCAACGTTTTGGTGTTATTTTCTAAATATAGTTGCTATTGAAACGTGTTTGTGTTTGACATCACCTTAATTTCTTCTCTTTTTTCACCTTTTTTTTTTATCTGCCCATCATATTTCCCAGTGCACAATCGCTAGCCTTAACCTAAACCACCCTTCACATGACCTGACGGTAAGAAAGGTTAACCTGTCAAAAATTTCCCCCGATTCGTACCGTCCTATGAAAGGTGCAAAATCAAATTGCATCTTGAAACCCGCAAGTAATGGTTCTTCTCGAGCCAATACCAATGTGATGGAAATATCGAGCAGCGACGAAGATGATTCGGCTGATTTTCTCCACGATGAGTCCATTTTTATTGATAAACAGCCAACAAGGAGGCCGCAGAGTCTCAGTGAGTTGATACGTTGGTGGTCTTTTGAATATAATTTTGCAAATGTGTCTTTGCGTTTCAAAGTTTTATTGAACCATAAGGCCTTTGCGCTACAGTTAACTTAAGATCTTAGATCTTGCTTGAACATACTTGCTTTGATTCGTGTTGTTATTACAGTTAAAGCAGGGAAAATGAAACTGCTGGCAAAAGTTGCGCTTGGGATCAATTCCACATAGGTTTTGTAAGGTTGTTGCGAAGTTACGTCAAACTATGGGATTTAAAGGCGAAGATTCAAAACGAATCCAGATTTCATTGTGTTTCAGAGCTTTAGTCTTTGTGCAATGCAATATTCAACAGCGTTAGAGATAAAATTGTGTAACACTCGTTGATAAGACTCGACATATTCAATGACAGAATTATGTTGATCAACAGCTTAAACGCTCATAATTATTCTGTCTTGCTGGAGTACTGATTCCAGATATTTTGTACCAACAAAGCTGTCCTCATTTTCTTGTATTCTTTTTTTATTTTTGAGAAACAAAAAATACGCAGAGGTTAGTATACCACGTAATAATAACGCGTATAGTACACATCACACACTCAGGATGTGATGGGCTTTAATTTGGCATATCTTACTATTTTCGAAGCGTTTCATGTTGGAGACCCTGTTCTGAAATTGCAAGAAGCTAGAAATGCTCTTGAAAAGAGCAAACAGTTGATCTTGTTCTCTCGGCTATGACCGATGTCCAATTATACAGAATATGAAGAAAAGTGGTGGCAACACTCGACCTTGTCGGAGTCCAACACACACGGTGAACGATTTTGACATAACGTTGCTGGCACTGACACGAACACAAACTTCTGAGCCGGAATGCAATGACTAGACGGGCAATAGCAGGTGGCCGTCGACACCGCACTCCTGCAATACTTGTTTGTCAAATAACCCGGTTGCATGCTTTTCCGAGGTTGACAAAGCAAACATAGACACCTTTGTCATACTCCCAAGATTTCTCAAAAATATGTTGGAGATTGAAAGATTTGGTCTGCGGTGCTACTGCCAGGGCGAAAATCTCATGGACTTCCTTCCAGCTTGCTGGGTTGAATTTTCTCTCTGCATCCTTTTTCAAGGCACTTAGCATACTCTCTTCCACGACGGCTAAGGATGGAAATGGCCCGTGAGCTCGTGTTTTACCTCTTTCTCTCTTGTGTATAGGGATGACTACCCTTGTTTTGATAACTTTCTAGATAGCAATGCGACCTGGCACACTTGGGTTTACCAGATAAGTCCGTGTCTATTTGGAGTAAATCATAACCTGGCATCTTCCAGCTTTTAATATCTTGACAACTAAGGAGGCTACAGTCGCCAATTATAGTGTTTCTTTGCCGATTCTTGTTTGTCCAATGGATGTCATAAGAGTGACTAGGTTCAAAAGATATTTGACATTCTCTCCACCTGCCAATGATATCATCATCGCTGAGTAAGACATCGCTTTGTTTTTGATGGATCTAGCCGTATTAGGTCTTATTCGCGGAGACGAGGGATGGTTTGCCAGAATACTTTGTTGTCTTGCCAACAGTTGGAATCTAATTTGTGCCCGAATTCCTTCTAAAATGCATTTTGGGCTTTCTTTACCAGTTGGACTGCGAACTTTCGCGCTTCAGCGTAATGCAAATAAGCTTTAAAACCACAGCTGCTTTGACCAGTCGTAACTCCTCTACGTAAAATGCGCATCCCGTAAGCGCCCGGAACAAGGACAATACGCAGTCAGCGAAAGTCTTTTTTACATTCTTGTTTGGCAGGGCCACCCACTTTATTTAGTAGGGTCTCTTAGTCCTGCCCTTCCGTGCAAACCCAATTGTTTTTTTCAGACGTAAGTTGCAGACAAATACAGAATGTGGTAATTGGTCGACAGTTATTTCACACCTTTTGACACGAACGTTTAACACTGAACAAGTCATTTGAAACGACGCAGACATTAATCAGTGATCGTTGACCTAACGAGGCTCTGCATCAGGTGTCCTGCGCAAAATGTTTGTGTTGGAAAAATGTGTTTATAATGCGTAAGTGTGCTGTTACTAAAGAAACTTTCCGTTACCATTTAGGTTAGCATCAACATGTTGGCGGATGACGCCCTTTCACACACAAACGTCGTTTCCAACGTGTACATTAAAAGTCTCCAGAAAGATGATGGATTAATTAGCTTTAGGTCTTCGTAAGACCTTAGTTTCCACGAATTCAGGCAGCAGTGCAGTTGAGTTTGGGCCAAATACCTGTATTGAACGCTGGGAGAGCTCTATCAACCTGAACATGCACATTCTTCGCAGTGGGATCCATTGATCAACACAGCCTGCCAGCAGGCGACTTGCGGGATAGTCCCGCCCCAGCCTGGGCAGGCAGTGTTGACTCAACACAGGAGTAGAAAAGTTTCGTTCCATCGCTCAGCTTCACAGTGTTGGTGCCACGACGCTTCCAGAGTCGATGAGATGCCAACATTATTCCGGCAGTATCGCTTGGTTTCCTTAGCCGATTCGTGCTCTTTTTAAAATTTTTCGTTTCAATTCAGGATTTCTGAGGTGTGCGCCAATATTCCTCGACAGAATGTGGTTCGAACTTTTTTTTTTATCTTCACGCAATTTTGGAAAGGCCTACATTCACATGAAAAAAAATTCAATCATAAATTCATATGAAATAATTTGTAAAATATTTCAACCTTTGTGTTCTCATCAATGAATCGCAGAACAGACAACCGCTGTGGACACGAACCTTCGTAACGTTCAGGCGGTCTGTTATTTATGGCCAGCGCACAACGCTTGTATGACAATCCCACTAGGGCAGATGGGACGTTGTCACGCCTCCATCTACAGCCGGTCACGGCGTCGATTTTTCAGTCTCATCAGTCAATTTGAGTAAAAAGTGTTCTCGAACCAAATTAAGATCTGTAGAACATGTCTTTTTGAAACTACTGTTTATTTGAAAGAGGATTTAAAACGGCCCGTTTTTATTTGACGCTGTCTTTGTTTCCTAGTCGATGATTTGTTCCCACAGTGCCCGAACGAGCCGACGATGTTGTGCCAGCGCAAGAGCAATTCCACACAGAGTTTGTGTCCCGCTACGGCGAATCGCCTTTCTTCTACGCAGATGATCTGCCTGCTGCTGTACAAGAAGCATTCGGCTGTGAAGCAAGGCACAGAAAGCTGCTAGGTAAGCACCATACTGCATTGTGCTAGAAACCGTGAATTTGGAATGTTTACGCACATTTTTTGTTAGATTTTCCACTGACATCGTTTATAAACTGTAAAATTTGAGCAGCGCATAATTTGATGTTACACAAATTCTGAGCTTGCGTATTGCTTCATCTAAACCGGAATAATAAGGATCACGCGAAGTTGATCACTGTGGTTCGCGCTATCGGTGTTATTTTATCTAAAATCGCCTTTAGTCTTGGGAATAAAACTGGTTCTTGTTTAAAAAATCTTTAAACATACAGTATATTTGACACAAGGGTGCTGCCATGTGGTTGTTTATGACGTGAAAAAGTTAAAGCTGTTGCTCATAACCAGTGATTGTAGGCCGTAGTATCAGAAGAAATTGGAATACCGAACTTACTTCGTTTTATTTGTGCTGATTAAAGAACATAACAACCATTTGATGGTTTTGACTCTTCCTGGTCAGCCTGATATTTGTGTGTATATTTCAGCTGTTTATCTTCATCATGATGGCAGCATTCAAAGCAACGTGTTTTGCAGTCAGCTGTTGGCAAACCATGCTATTATCGCATACCTTTCTTCTCATTATGTCACTTGGGCGTGGGACGTCACCTCGGACTATAACAAAGAAAAGTATGTTTAATATTCAAAGTGATTTGCTCTTTCGTCTTTACTCCAGTACGATTTTGCTGCCTAAACCGCACTATCTGTGGATATCAATTTTGTCTGCAATAGAAATTTGAGCAATACTTGATAATGTACTTGGTGGAGTATATTTTGGTAACCTGCAAATACTTTGCATCTTGTCCTCGTTTCCTGTAAAATTACGCCAGAGAACACCCGAGTGGTTGGAGCATTGGGTTAAATTTAACTAAAGTAATCCACCACTTCAGTCACAGTTGCCAACTCTAGCGATATTTTCTTAGCATTTCCGTCTGGTCGGTGACGCACGGAAGTGCTAATGCACGTTTCGCTATGACATAGTTGTTGTTTGCCGTAAACCCAATACGTTCACGGCGCGAAACCATGTAGCAGCACCGGTAAAACGGCAATGCTCGCTTAAAGAAACGGTAGCGGAAAAAGCGTATGCGTTATGATTGGTAGTTGTGATGGTGATAATGTGATAAATTTTGACGATGAAAGTAAACAGTGACACCTATAGACGTATGAGAAGACGATTGACAAGGCCCGAAAAGCATCTGTTACAGTTACGCCTTACGCCAGACATTATTTTTATTTTCTTGGTGTGATCATAGGTCACTTTGTTCTAATACTTATTTTGCTCACTTTTCACACCCGCTTTTCATCTCGGCAAGGTCGTGGGGGCAGTAGCCCTTGTAAATGCTACTGTGGAAGCACTTCATTCATTTTTCACACCCCCTTTTCCTCGAGGGTGCAACAGTCCCACTCCCAGGAGGCCTCAAAAGTAGTAGATGCCCACTCGAGTTTGGGGGCAGCCCTTGCAGATCTCGAAATACCTCACAGTTTTCAGCAACCTCCAATAGTTGACTCCACATCAAAGCGCAACCAAGCCGGTCGAAAATGTAGTCATGTCACATAGTCCTTGGTCGGCACAGGGTAGCATTCCTGTTGGTGTAGTTGATAGGACACGTCTTGCCAACCTCTTTGCGCTGGTCGGAGTCAAACACCCACGGTGAACACTTTTGACTCAACGTTGCCGACACGGACTCAAACTCCTGAGGAGGAATACAATGACTAGACACCTGAGGAGGACATACAATGACTAGCCAGTGAACTCCTGAGGAGGAAATACAATGACTAGCCAGTGGTTCGCAACCCTGGGTACCATTTGCAATGCTTAGGGGTGCCGCGAGCTAATGCGTTTTTTACTATGCCATTAAAAATACATTTTCAAGCTGTCATCAAAACTTGAAGCAAATTTGTATGGGTTCCCCACTGGGTGCCGCAAATTATAATTGTCTTCTGTAGGGTGCCGCAAGCCCAGAAAGGTTGGGAACCACTGAGATAGGCGGTCAGTAGCAGGTGGCCATCAACACCGTACTGTTGCAACACTCCCAGACCGTTTGTAAAAGAACTCGGTTGCACGCCTTTTCGAGGTGGACAAAGCAAACATAAACATCTTTCTCATACTCGCAAGATTTCTCAAAAATATGTTGAAGAATGAAGATTTGGTCTTAGGTGCTACTGCCAGGACGAAAATCTCACTGAATATCCACCAGATTGGGTTCAGTTTTCTCTTTGCATCTTTTTTCAAGGCATTTGGCATGCCTTTTTCCACAACGGATAAGGATGGAAATGGTCCGTGAGCTCGTGTTTTACCTCCTTTCTCTCTTGTGCATAGAGATGATCCCCCTGTCAGCCAACATTTCGGTATTTCTAGATGGCAATGCGACCTGGAACACACACGAGTTAACCAGAGAATTCCATCCAAATCTTTAAGCATTTCACGTTGGGTTTCATAAAAACCTGCAGCCTTCCCAACTTTCATGTCTTGACAGCTAAGGGTACTTCGGCAACAGTCATAGGGGTACTTCAGTCACAATCTAGGACAGCTAGGGGTACTTCGGTCACAGTCACAGTATTTTCTTCCCCAAGATGCACCTCTTGCGTGTCTGACAAAAAGTTTCAGATTATCAAAATGTAGATAACGATTTTAGGTCTACGTGTCATGGACTTTATATCCAGTCAATGTTAAGTGAAAGATTTGAGCTGTATTCACAGTGTTTGAAACAAAACCAGTCCTAAAAATTCAACATTAAGTTGCTCCATGCTGCAAACGTTAGTCTGTGTAGATATGCATCTTGGATTCCTGCGGTATAACATTTGATGCTGTAATTAACACGTTTTGAATTTCATTTATTCGTTGCGTTTGTGGCCAATCACATTTTTGTGCAGGTTTTTGCAAACTTGTTCCCAGTTCATGGGATCGAGTGTTGCCGATACGATTCGTCGTATCGCCAAAGACAGCTTTCCGGTTCTCATTCTGGCTTACGGAAAGGGCCGATCCTGTGAGGTCACTTCCATCATACAAGGCAAGTTTTTGATGTTTAAAATGAGTGTTTGGGACTAGTAAACATTGTTTAGGGTTATTATGGAGTTCGAAGCATGTTGCGAGTTGAAAATGGGATCTACTCCAGATTTGTGGAAGTTAAACCGTTGCAGATGGATGTTGGTTTAGCATTGCGCGAATAGCACTGTTTCAAAATAACGTTTTTCTCATCAAAGTGAAATATTTGCTGTTCGTCATTCGACTTACATCTGTTTTTGTGGTTACAATGTTATATCGCCGTTGAAATTTTTTAAAAGACTGTACCCTGCCTTACATTTGCTGAACAGGACGAGCATTCAATCCTTAAAGAAGCCCCAGGCTGTTTACTTCATTTCTGCGTAACTCTCTTTCAGCAGAAAGGCAGGTGTTGTCCTATAATGCACTTTGTCGTGGATTGTAACGTTACTTGCTGTTACTTATGCTAGCCCTTTACAGTTTCATGAGTGTTGCACAAATGCAAGTTTTACCAAGCGGAAAACGGCTGTGTTGCAAGGATTTTCGTCACTGAAGTAATTATTGCTAACTTTAAGACATATTTTTACAGGCAACAGCGATCTTAACGAACTTATGGCTCACTTGATACGAGCTGTGGAAGATGCCGAAGAACGAAAAGTTCAAGACATACTTGAAGAGGTTAGAACTAAAAGTGACCTCTTNAAGCTCTTTCAATGTTTAGTCAAGTCACTTCNTTCACATCCGTTAAGAATGCATGTGTTGATTTTTAGGAGTTTATTTTGAATTTCATCTGGATACTTCGGCACGAATTCTGCAATCTTTGTTGAGCATAACGTGGCTCAGTGCGGATGTTCTTATATCTGTAACCAGGGCCGGCCCTAGCAAGTGCGGGGCCCAATGCAAAACCTAGGCGCGGGGTCCTGTGAGCAATGGTGTTACGACGTCATTGTGCTCAGTCAACCGTATCACGACCTTTTTCTGAAGATGTTTCAGCAGAATAATTATATGAATATCAAAAAGGCGGCAATAAACAGCATGCTACTGTGGTAGACATTAGACAGTGTACCACTATACCAGTACCACTCGCAATTCAGGCGGAAATTCTACAATGAAGATCCGAGCCGAGAGCGCAAGTGCGAATGCAAAATTATGTCAATCAAACCGAACTGGCAAGCGAATTGAACTTGCAAAGCAATCAACGGCATTTTCTTTCGAAAAACAACTGACTTGGAGAAAACTGCTAATATAAACTGATTACCTTTCTCACTTTTGGTAACCATAAGCGCAGACGCGGTCTTGGTAACGTTTGGACGCACGATCAGCTATCTGCTTTGTGACGCAATACGCAATACAAGAGAGGCACCTGCCCAAAGTTCCCCCAAAATCCAATTTTATAGTTCTTTATGCATGGACTTGGATGTAAACTCTTCTTTATTAGTTTGAATTTTAATGCACAAAGATTTTACAACTAGCTCACCACAGACGTAGAAACACTTATCAAACGCAATATATAATGCGCATAGTTGATTGACGAAGTAGAAGCCTATAGCCGCCCAATATAATGATAAACTGGAACGAGTGTGCTAAATGACATTCACAATTTTTGCCTTGCCTAGTTAAGTTGCAGTGCAACTTTGAGTGCCCTTTACGCTCATGAACCCGGACTTTGAAGTAGTGGTTTCTTCCTACTTACGCTGGCAAATAGGCAAAGCAATAAAAATTGGTAGGGCGGCAAATGATAAAAGTTCTCGCACGACCGGGCAATGCGGAACAAGTTTGTGTACAAAGGAAAGAAAGACATTTTAAGGTGGAACACTTCACTAAATTTTGAGCTGGGTTTGCATGAGATTTTTGGCTTCCATTGGTTCAAATCTCTCGTCTTTTGTCATTTGTTTCAATCTCGCATTTTATTTAGACAAAATATTAAAATACGTAACCTATGTCAAAATCTTCCATGAAGCAAAACTGCAAGCCTTTGTCAAAATGAAGATGACCCGCAACCCAGAGTTGTGAACGGGCCTCAATTTGCAGCCTGAACTCGAAATCACAAGCCCGAACTCGAAATCACAAGCCTAACATTAACATTTATGTTAAAATCCGATTTAGACCCGAAATTCAAACTTACAGAATGAGTAAAGATGAGCACAGCTGCGGGGCATCAGTCTTAACTGCCACTAGTAACAACCAAATTCTATCCATAAAGAATGGGACGTGGTGGAGCGCAGATATAACGGTCAGCATGTGAATTGAGCACGCTTGATAACGTTCGATAATAATTAGAGGAAATTCATCGTTCATTCAAACGAGATATTTATTTGTTAACAATAAGATTTATAAGCCTTTTTACAATTCTCGTGCGAAACAAGTAACTGACAAAAAGAAACAAACTGCACAACCACCCTGGTGCGGGACCCAATGCAGCCGCATCGGCTTAAGGTCGCCCCCTGTCTGTAACTGTTATGTATGTCGCCTTCACGGGTTGAAAAAGACAATCGAGAAGGCTGTTGGTTCCTTGACTCCCACTTTTTAAAGAAAAATATACCATCTTTGTTTTACTAGGCGTAAAGGACAAATAAAACACGAAGAAAGAGTTTTGTTTGCAACAAGGTAATCTTGTGAAAATATTCACTTTGCAAACAAAGCCACCAAAGTTTTTCTTTGAAACTGGGGAAAAAGTTTTTCCCTAAGTAGATCAAATAAAAAAATTGCGAGGAACAGGACTCCACAAAAATTTTACGCACACAAGTAAGCTTTGGCCGCCACCAGTTCATCTTCCCCAGTGTCTGTCTAGCACAGTGGTTCTTAACCTTTATACGCACTCGTACCCCCTGACCTTTAATAAAATTTTCTCATACCCCTTGTCTGCAATCAAGAGTAATTGGTAGTGACACAATTTCATCGCAACGAGTATAACGATGCGATGAACTTACAAAGTACACCAAAAATCAGACACAGGTAATGTTTTTTTTGTTTTTTTTCAGTAATCCTGCTTTAGCATGGCCCTTCGTTTGAGATAGCTACTTGCATGTCATCATCGAGCTCTTATAGATTCCTGGCCTTAGTTTTGATGTGCAAGCGAGTTGAGAAACTGCTTTCACGTAAGTAGGTTGTTGAAAATGG
>JGI24159J19872_10004282_pt1 | contig 18127 bp, 9 predicted proteins | sample Ectturendosymbi4_FD_19872 | JGI IMG/M metagenome (IMG submission 19872) | reverse complement strand
AGTTTCCATGAATCTCAATGTGACGGTTGGTCTAGCCGCATGCCAACTATTGTTTCGATATACTCAAGCACGCTGGCTGCGTCCTGCGTTTGCTGAATCGTACCGATTGTTACGTGTGACTCTATCAAAAGAACTTGTGGCTGTTCGTGTTTGAGATGCACCTGATCAGCGGCATAACTGACGAATGGCAGGGGTGCGAACCGCCCCCCTACCAAACTAAATGCAAAAACTTGGCCCCTACCTAGCTTGTATTTTGGTATTTACTATTCTTTTCGTTTCAGTAGCTTTGCGTTTTTCGGAGTGTTTTCCGGTGATTTCGGGTTTTTGTATAGCCATTCAATACCGGATTTACTGTTGTTTCTCAAGTATTTTCTGAGTTTTAGCCAGTGGGTTCTCTTCAGCTAAGTTTCCCCATGGCTCAAACCTTTAGTTATGTCACTGCACCTGATCAAAGCAAGATTGTACTGCAGATAAGAGCTATGTGTAGGGCTAGCAGCGGTGTCCTATAATAAAAGCATAGTTATTTCTTAGGTGACTGAGCAATACAGTAGTTTTGTCAGCGCTTGTATCGCGTAAAGCTCGATTGGTATTTTTAGACGTGATTTTTTTCCATTTGAATTTTCTTCAGTAAGGTCATTCAGAATTCAGATTGCTGTTGAGTACTTGCGCAAGTTTGTACTGCTCCCATGCTAAACAAATCAGAGAAGTTTTTGATGAGCTTGTACAGCAAACAAAAGGCACTGCGGCAACTGGCAAACGCAGGACTCTTCCCCAACGGGACAGGAAACAGCAAAAAAATGACAAAAGCACGTTTGGTTCTGATGTCTTAGATTCGTGGCTCTTAGTTTATGCAACCACGCGAAGCCTTATTTCTTAGCTTGATGGTCACTAACTGCTCAGGCGAAAGGTCCTTTTTAAGATTCAAAAGAATTAAAAATTAATTAAAGGATCGTAATACTCCAGGAGAGTTTGTCCACACTAAGCATTCGGTACATTAAAAGTGACAAACTTCGGCAAACAAAATGTAATGAATTCTCAAAAAATTTTGTTATGAAGAAGGCAGGACAAAACCATTTTCACTGTTTACTGTGTTATGTTCGGCCTTACTTGATTTGGTGGTTGTAGCTATTTATTTCTTTATACGTATTTCAATTCTTCTTCTTCTTTTGAGCTAGTTGTTCAAACCACTGCTTGGCCGCACTAGATCTCGGGGCATGTGTTGAGCAGCCATTCGGTTGTCTCATCGTCCAAAACCGTCAGGCCATGCGGTCCTTGGGGAGGTCGATAGATTGGACATTGGAAGACAACATGGTCGACGGTTTGTTCTTCTGCGCCACACTGACAAGCCGCAGAGGAGGCCATGCCCCATTTGTAAAAGCAGGAGCGGAAACGTCCAACACCGGTGCGGAGGCGGTTAAGCCGGACCCAGGCTCTTCTTGGGAGGGTCATTCCGGGGGGTGGGTGCCGGTGTTGAAAATTCGGAGGCGTATGGGATTGTCCGCCCACTCCGCATTCCATTGGTGATCCGCCCACTGCGCAGAACCTATGTTGTTATTGTCAGATGAACTGATGAGATATTGTGCGGCGGGTACAAATGGGTGTCTCGATTTGAGGCGCCATGCATCTGCACTCGATGGTCGAGTATGCGCTGAGTGGAGCAGATGTCCAGGCTCCGTGGCACGGCGCGCTAGAGACAGTGTGGCACCATTGCAACGAAGCTCAGCAGGTTGGATGCCTGCGAGGATCGGAAGGTTGTCCGCTGGTGCAGGACGCGGGCATCCAGTCGCACTTCGCAAGGCGTCGTTGATGGCGGGGTCGATGAGGCGGGTATGAGCACTGCGGCACCAGACAGGCGCGCAGTACTGTGCGGTTGAATGGACCAGGGCTAGGGTGGCTATTCGAAGAGTTGTTGGTCCAGCACCCCAGCCGGAGCCTGCAAGCCGCCTCAGGAGCGCGACGCGTGATGTCAGCTTCTTGCGAAGTGACTTAAGGTGTTGGCGATACGTGAGCGACCTGTCCAACGTTACTCCGAGGTATTTGGGCTCGGAGTAGAAGGGCAGGGTTTCGTTGTTGTATTTTATTTTCAGCTCACGTTTAGCTTCCTTGTTGTTAAGATGGAAGGCTGCAGACACCGTTTTTGTAGTGCTGAGCTTTAGCTTCCAAGTCTGGAGATATTCACTTACAGTTGCCATGCCCTTGGTCAGCACCCCTTCCACTGCCTGCCAGTCTTCATCAGCATGTATGATTGTTAGATCGTCAGTATATGCATACTTTCTGGAGACGGTGGTTAGCAGGTCAGAGATGCAGGTGTTGAAGAGAAGGGGCGCCAGGACAGATCCCTGTGGGACGCCGTTCTTGAGGCGTCGTAACCTGCTTCTTTTTGCGTTTCCGGTGGTGAGGGTGAAGCTGCGTATTTCAATAATGACAGCATAAGCGAAATTTAAACCACTCCAGTCGCTACGGTGGGCATTGGTGAGCTCAACCCTTCCAAATTTAAATGTGAAACACTATAAATCAGTAACGATTTTATCAAATTTTCAGAATGTCAAGTCCTCTTGCGCAAATTTAAATCCCCTATTCAAGACATTTTGGCGACGGTTCTGGTTTTTAAACCTCCCATTTTTTCACGAGACAGTTTAGTTGCGTTCGATTCTTACCAATCTGCAAAGTAAGAAACACGCGAATCGTGAACGTAACAGTCACAACCATTTGAGTGCATTTTACGTGACGTGTTTTGCTCGTGTGTGTGAGATTTTCACAGCCGTGGTAAGCGAGCTGCAACGTGGTCCTCACGTTGTGCTTTAAAATCTTTATGCTGCCACACATACTGTATAGGTGCAGTGTGTTTGTTTTTTTGAACAAAGATAAGAAAAAACAGATGTGATTCTTATAAAAAACGTAAGCCATGTGTCTTGTCAAATATTTCAATTGTGGCGATTTCGGTTGGTTTGCTTGCGGCAGTTAATAATCCTGTTCCCGCCAGCCAAGTAGGATTTCAACAATTCCGTGTAATTGAACGCATTTGCGTCGAAGGTAACAACAAGCGCATTGAACGTGGGCACTCCAGTTATGATTTAGAACTTGTTACTGACCGTACATTCAGAGCGTCATTTTCCGATTTTGGCAAATTGATTATCGCTTTCCATTTTTTTCCTCGCAACAATGGGAGATGGGGCCACACATGTGGATTAGCCAAGGGCCTCGCATCAGTTAAATCCGGACCTGGGTCGCGACCCGTAGTTTGGGAACCGCTAATTTAGAGGTTTTGAAATATTCCGGAAACTTTATTTCGAATCCAGAATATCGAATCCTATTCCGGAATAACTTGGTAGGACCAAAATGAGCTGATCGCGTTGAGGTGTTTAGAATGCCCACCAGCGATCACACGACCTGTTGATTAGCTCGTTACATCACAACACAGTGCCGTGAGCTTGTTGAGTGTTTCTTACTTTCTCTTACTCAGGAGCGCAGAGTGCCACTGCAAAGCTTACTAAACCATTTGCTTTGCCGACAAATTTGCAATTTTTCACGTTTATTTAATCCAAATTTATTTCGAATCGAATTATTCGAAGAAACTCTGATTTTTGGATTCGATTGCTAAAGGATTCGAGTCCATAGAATTCGACATTCCATTGTATGCATCCCTAGTAATAACATGTTTCAGTCGCTAACAGTGACATGCAGTGGCATGGTCCAGCATACCGCAGGAGGCGTTTCTCATGTGGTAGATTCTCTAAAAGTTACAAAAAGTGTCTTATCGCGCTCCTTGCATAGGCATTCAACTGCTCCGACAGAAAGCATTATTTAGACTTCGGCCTACCGCCAATTGTCCTTGAACAAATCTGTCGCATTGCATGCGATCCAACGAATAATAGCTTTTGAAGTCAATTGTAAAAAGCAGTATCCACAAAAGTCGATTGTTTCTTTTTCTGTTTCGATATGAGAAAATGTACCAGCTTTGAAAAATAACGCGCTTGATTTGATACTCAAGCAACGAAACAACGACCGTATGATTTAAAAAGCAAAGTTCAAACATTGCCTTCCTGTCACAGTTCTTCTCTGACAGCGTGTATCGAAATGTTTTGATGCAAAATATAAATAAATTTAGGCAACTTTCATGGCACAGTTTGTGATCTTTGATTCCTAAAAATAGAAAAGATGTGGTCTGTTGAAAGAAAAAGAATTCCGTTCCAGAGTAATGTAATCCGTTTGCATTTTAAATGACCAACAAGTTCAATGACAAGATGGAATGCACTTTCTGTATCTGTTTTAAATAAGTTAATTTATCAAACCTTTTTTATTTCTTTAATTGTGATTGCGACTGGATGCGTGCAGACAAGTTATTTTAGGCCTGTGGTTTTCACGTTCACAGGACGGTGAGCAACTTGCAATTTCGAAAGTCAAAAATCTGGGAGAGAACTTGAAATACCCCCCTCGACAAGATATTTACTGCAAGGTGAGTGAATAAGTGGAGTATTGATTGTGTTTTAGTCTACGTGAACATGCACTAAGTCCTTTATGAAGCTTTCATCTTAATTTCTGCACAGTGAACTTAAGCCATTATCGAAAAAATTCTGACGCTTTGCTAATCAAGTTTTTCAGCATCGTCGAGACGCTCGACTTAAGTCATTTTTGCAGATGATTTGGCTTGTCACGAAAATGAACGACAAATCTTCTGGATTCGATGCAGTCAAACAAACGTTTCGTGGAGAGTGTAACAACAGTAGCAATGATATCTGTCCGTGCGAAAAAGACTGTATAAAAACCGGTGTGCCGGGAGCATTTCGAGCGACTGCTCTTGTGCAGTGGTTACTGGATTTTTTGAAAGTTGATTCGTTTGAAGGTTGGTGAAATTGACTTGCTTGAATGGAGGTTAGAAGAGAGGTTTCGCTATTACGTTGAACACCTATAATTCGATGCTTTGTTACTGTACTGAGCATTGTACTGAGTTCCATCAGAACCTGCCTGACCACCAGAAAGGCTCGATCGTACTTGCTGTAGCGATATGCCCCATATCAAATTATTGCACATCAAGCCTCACAGAAGTCTTCCGCAAAAATCTGGCCGCACTTATTAAAACAGGAGTATTAATTTCGCTCAAAGGAGCATTGTTAGTTCCACAAAATAAAAGGCGAAACCCACCCATGATTGTTTCAAAAGACGATAAGCCAGTCTTTTTTGAGTTGGCATTCACATATCTTTATAAAAAAGTTGATGACTGACCAGGCAACCTACTTAATGTTCCTGCTGAATGTGCAAATACTCACACTGTCACACTGTGCGCGTTTAGCAGACTTGCTGCAAAATTTTGTAGAGTTGCCAACTGTTACTTATCTAATGTAAAAAATACATAACAATTATCATTTGTAATATTTGCAGAAGCATGCCATTTAGCAACAATGATGTGCAAGATTGGCTTCATTTACCCGTGTCGAACCGACTGGTCAACGAAAAACTTGAAGCTTTGTCAAAATGATGAAAACGTGCTTTACAGGTTTCAGGTGGGCATGTTGTATTTGTAGCATTTTGTTGAAATAAAATGAGATAGTTAAGTTTAATTCGTTTGTAACGCTGATGGAATTAATTTTTCTTTTGATTAAAAACAGGTTTCCTTGAAATGCATTACTTCAATGAGCCTTATTATAGCGCATCGTTACACCTTTAAAAACAACGAACATTTTGGTACACAGTTGCAAATTAGACACGAAAGCTTCAAAGCAAATACTGTAGCATGCTACCGATTAATCACTAATCACTGATTTCACTGATTAATCGTTTGCTTTACAAACGAATTCGTAGCAGAAAAACGGCATGTAGAATTGACTTATCATTTCACTTCTTGCAATTTAAACGTGCAACAGATTCAAACAATATTTAGTACATTGGGCCCAAGGATCATCTGTTGACCACATAGATCCTCCCATGCAGCCAAACTATCATAACAAGGCTTATCGCTAAGCTTGATTTAGTTGAAGCGAAGTTTATACATTACAGTACATATTAAATTGCCGAATTTGTCAAACGATTTCTGTGAAGTAGCAATTTAATCACCTAGTTCTAGAAGAAATATGTGCGTTAAAGCTTTGCAGAAGCACGGCAAAATGTTTTACAGAATAAATACTTACGGAAAGCAAGAGCAGTGTATTATAAAAATATTTAAACTACAGATTTTTCTTCAAAAATCTGTTCATTTTTTATTGAATTCTAAAATCAGCTACACATTTCCAAACTATCAAATGATTTTTTGTGGACGCCTGTCTTATTTTAAGATGTTGAAATGCTAAACGGCTAATGCTAATGGTGAAACAGTACTTCTGAAAATGATAATTTTCAAAACTGTTACAATTTTGAAGACGTTGGCAGATTTTCATGGCTACGATTGCATTTGTAAAAAAGACAACCTGAAGAAATACTGTGGGAACCTTCAGGTTGCATATGTTGGACATTGAACGTTTTATTTATACTTTCTTGTTGCTGTTGAACGTATCACAAAATCTTTTTATACTAGGACCCCAGCAAGTGGCCAACAGAAAACATAAATCCACAGGAATCGGAAGTTGGTAAGATTTGCGTAGGAGTTATTGAGATCATTTTGTAATGAAACTCAAAACTTGTTTGAACGACTCGACAGTTATTATCAGCCTGGTATATTTTTTGTATACTTCGCTCACAAATAAGAGATTCATTGCTAAATAAAAGTGGAAACTAGTGTTTACATGGAAATGCTTGATGCAAAAACCTAAAACTGTAACTGCTGACAAAAGCNATGCAGTGTCACATTACTTCTCTCCTGTCCCGATGCATGTTGGTTAGCCACAATTTCGCTCTAAGTGAAGAAGCAATAAGATGCAAATTTTCTGCAGCTATTCATCTCGTTAGTCGAAAAAAGGATACCGCATTTCTTGCTCTTGATGAGTACGAAGCGGTAAGTATATGCATGGTTTGTTGTCTCTGACCGTCTTACTTTGCATATTCTCGTTTTTTTGGCAGGCAAATGTGTTTTTTGTACTTAATGCGTTTGCACATTGCGATAGGTTGCTCATCTGCAAAGACTTCTCCCGGTTAAGAAGGTTGGTTGTCTTTACTTTTCAACAAGTTAAAGAGAGAACAGAAACTCAGAAAAACCAATCGCCTACACCCCAAACAGCACTCCAAGCCCCCCGAATTCACTTATGAGAGTTATAAATCAGTGGAATTTCGGTCAAATTTTAGAATGTCAAGCCCCCTTGCACAAAAGTAAAGCCCCTATTGAAGACTTTCTGGCGATGGTTCTGGCAGCTTTCTGCCGAATTGTGACTTTCATAGTTCTGCTTTCAAACCGTGATTGGTGCAAACGTCGAATTGTCTTGCAACATTTTTGAACCCTACGCTGCGTTAGAGTTTTAAAAGCAAGGACACAACCAAAGTTGCAGTGCACGTATTGCTCATGTGCACCAGATAAATGAAAGCAAATAGAAGGTATCGAACATTATGAAGCGTGTTTCACCAGTCCGACGTTTTGCTAAATTTTAACTTTTCCACAAGAAAATTTATTATCTGTAGAAAAACTGACTCTGGAATTAAATTGTGGATTACAGCGATCATCTTGTGACAGTTTTTAACAAAATTGATTTACCATTAGGCAGACTAGCTCAAGATTTCCATTGCAAGTTGAATGCACTTTATTGTCATTATAACAGAGGATGAAACTCCGAACATGCTGTAAGCTAAAACTAATCACGAAAGAAGGTATAGTAGTCTCAACCTCCTCTTCCAGTATGCTCTTTACAAACGTGTGTTTATTGCAGCGTTTTCGTCAGTGCTTGACGGATTAGGTACACATAACTTTTTAATTGTGATTCTGTAATAAAACGATACGTATTTTGTTAAAAAGAAAATCTAAGGCTTGACTGCAACACAAATTTTAATTTAGAACTGTGTGCCCTGCCATATTTCAACATTTTCAATAATGTAATCTTACACAAAACGTTGAAGAACATCTGCTACTCCCGTGTCAAATGTTGTTGGGAGCTTGTTGCGAATTATTAAAAGCAGTAAAAAACTGCAAAGCTGCAAAATAGATATCTGTCGAGGTTCACAGCAGTGCAGTAGATGTGTACTCTCTCAGTAAGAAATACAAACGTGCAATAAAAAGAGTACGAGCTGTTAGTTGAGCAATTCAAGTGGAAAATACTTCTAGATGCTTTCGCTTGCGTCACATGAAGCACAAAATCACGAAAATTTTCAGCATTATCAATTCTATTGTTTTGAGTCGCTAATAAAAAGTTTTGAGTTTCTTCTTTCAGACAAGAGAACCATTGCAATTCCTTCTTTGTGCACCATGGCTCGCACGCGTCAACTAACTTTCCACAAACGCAGCTGCCATGAAAGTGTTGTTTTTCTTCTTCAATTAGTGCAACTTGTTGGTTACGATTTTTCAAACAGAAATATTTGGAAGTGCTGAAGAAGATGTTGGTCCATATGTGGAGCTTCGTTAGTGACACTTCAGAACATCTGTATGGGTAGGGAAATAAAAAAGTTTACGCAAAAATAAAAACTGCTTCTTTAGAGAATAACTGGCTTGTCAATAAAAAACGTAACATTGTGTAAAACTCATGAAAATGTGCAATGCAGATTTCAAGTAGGCATGTTTTGTTTGCAGCGTTTTTTTTTAAATAAAATGAGATACTTAGACTTAAGTAGTTTGCAAGGCTGATGCAATTAATTCTTTTTCGCAACAAAATACGTTTTCGCGTATTACTGCAATACAAAGGTTGAAGTGGATCGTTGCACATTTAGAAGCAACGACATTTTTGTTGTACAATTGCAAATTCAACGCGAAAGCTTCAAAGCAAATATTTCAGCTTGCTACTGATTAATCATTAACCTTGTTTTAAAAAAGAAGTAGCAGAAAAACGAAATGCAGAATTGATAGATATTGGCACATGTGCAAAGTTTATAGGTAGGTAAATGAAAAAGCAAAAAAATAAAAACTGCTTCTTTAGATGAAGGTAAGGAAAACACGTCTTGGGATTTTTACCTCACCCGGTATTCATCGAAAGGAAAAATGTATACGTAGAATTTGTTGAAAATTTGGTTCATTTCAAATCTGAAAACAGTGAAAAAATTATCCAATATGAACGTTCCTACGAAATGGCGCTTGAGGGCGTTTTCTTTCTAACGGTTAAGTAAGAAGTGGTATGAGGGGATATATTGAAATTTAACATGGTATTGTTCACTGGCATTTTTCAGGTACCAGAGCAACAGCTGCATTGCGGAAAGGTACATACAGCGATGGCAGGATCTAGCGTTCTGGAAAGTTAATCGGCCTCTGTGCTACCACAAATGTATTGGAACTGCAAACCCTGACAGTTGGAACTTCTCGTTGCGAGGGTTGTATCGAAATCTTCCTCCTATTTATGATTGCGAAGAAAGTTCTGGTAAGTGAAAAGGCCATAGCATTAGGACCTTTATTGACCAGAGAATGTTCTTGATCTTCTCAAGGTAGATGCCATAAGTTTGTTTTTCAGTCATGCAGTAAATCATTTCTTGTCATGCAGTAAATCATTCGCTTCTTTAGACAATTGTCATCTGTTTAGCGAAAGCGTAAATAATAAATATCAAAAGTTAAGTGAGTGGCCAGAATAAAACGGCTTTTCATTATTGAAAACGCTTGATTTTTCTCAGTTCTTCATTCTTTCCAGTGTAAGTGGTTTTCGAATGAGACTATTGTATTCTTTTTGTGCAGTTATTCCAGAGAAGAAAAAAACTGTGGTATCGCCCTCAAGACGTGTTAAGTCAAGCTGCAGCAGGCAAGTATTTGACTGATGCCCAAATTTTAGGATTTTCACATTAGTAACTTGAACCTTTCGGCAGACTCGGCATATTAAGGTAAATATTTTTTAATTTAATACCGCCTGTTGCGATGTATTTAGAAGATTAAACTACTAAAGTCATCAAATTTGATTACACGCACGGTGAGTGTCATGACCAGTACATGCAGCTGCAATGAAACCTGAGATGCACACAGTCATTTAAAAAGTGCCCACAAAAATAACACTTGTTCCACAAAGAAATATATTGTGAAAATAAGAATAGCACAAAAACAAGCAATGAAAAAACCACAAAAGTGTTGGAGCTGCAGTTACGCTTGGATCATGAAACCACAAACCAACATGCTATAGCAGCTTCCAGCGAAAGTGATTTAATAGCTTGTCATTATTCGGATTTTTTCCTCTATTTGGCTTTGTCCCTAACTCCCTTTCTCGCGCCTTGCTTTCTACAATTTTGGACTGCTGTCCATTTCAAAAGACCACCGCATCACTATAAACCAGTGCCGGATTAAGGTAACGCGAGGCCTGTAGCATATTAACAGCGCGCGGCCCCAAATTGAAAATGCACTTGAACAAGAAAACAAGGACTTCTCTTGACTTACTTCCTACGTGTGTGATTGTCATGGGGTTTCGTTTTGACGCGATGTTGTGTTCTGGTTTGGTTAACGAAAATTCTGTTGCGGGCCATATTAAGTGTTCACGCGGGCCGCAGGTGCCCTACCCCTGCTCTAGAGCTTCATTTAATAAACTCCGAAGCAAGTCATTTTATCAAAGTAAAACAAAAATTATGTACAAATGTGCCAAAGGGGCCCCTCAACAACTTTAATGTGTAGACAAAGAACAATTTAAAATCAGATGACTTCAAACAATTTACGATGAACAAATAATCCTCGACGAACAGGAGGGCACTGCATGGAACTGCTATGAGTATTGATAATACGCAAATTCTAAGCTGCAAACTTATTCAAATAGAATTCTAGTTGATCAAGTTTATGATGAGAAACGTACTTTCACGCAGAAGCAAATTCCCAGACAAAATAAAAAATTTAACATGCTTTCAGCGAATGCAGTTTCTGTATAGCATATGCAAAATAGGGCCCTTTTCTGGGAGTTTGCCTCGGGCATCTAAACTCTACAGTAATATCCACCCTTGCATATGATAAAGAACGCATTTCGCACAAAGGACCGCGGGGCCCGTAGCAGTTGCTACATTTGCTACTATTGTTAATCCGGCGCTGCTATAAACTATTTATGTTTGACAGCAACCAACTCTGCCCAGGTGTAAAATTTGTGAAAACGCTTGATCGAATAATATTTTGCTCAAAAGCTTGTAAATAATGCTGAAGGAAGTTGTATTGCAATGCATATCGCTTTTACCAAGCGTCAGAACCACCTATAACAAGTACATCGGATATTCAGAATCATTTCAGCATGCAAAGAACGAGAGTGTTTTGATCCTCTTTTGAATCAAGACGCAGACTATCAAAACCCTTGGAAAATGGACTTTTCGGAATCTGCATGGCCTAAAGAATCAACAGAGTAATTTACTTTATTGTTCATCTGTTTTCTTTATTGATGTTTTGTGCTTGTTAATAGGAATTAACCATGAAAAATGAAAGCATCTAGGCCCTCAACAAACTGACACAAAAAATTTTGATAAACGTATGTCAAAAACGTAACAGTAGAAATCGGGAAGGCAGTCCAGAGGTCGTCCAAGCGACCCGGTGGAATGACTACGTTTCCAACCTTGCTTGTTCCCGTCTTGTTGTGGAGCCAGCAGAGCTGTCTAAGATTTCTGTTGACCGTGAGGTATTTCAAGTTCTCTTAGGGCTGCCGCCATGATCCTCCTGAGAGGAAAAGCGAGCATGAAAATGAATGAAAAAATTTTAAAGATCATCCCGAAAATATAAAACGAAACAAATGTCATCGATAGTCTTCTCAGAAATTTCAGTCCCAAAATCCCAAATAGTTCTCCGAAGATGGGCTTGGGTTTTAAACACCTTTTTCTGTAATGAAACTGGTTTTACGTCGGACGATATCGTGCCCTGAGGTACAAGCAATCTGAAATAAGAAAGGTTTGGGTGGTACTATTTTAAATTATCACTCAGAAATGCCTAAACCAAACAAAAACATGTGTGTGTGACGTAACCTCTACGAGAGATTATGATCGCTTTGAAAAATTCCAAAACGAGTCCGGGAAAGAGTTGCTGAGTTGCCCAGTCATCAGTGGATCACAAGTTGCCTCCCTAAGTGAGTCCCAAGGAAAGAGTTGGCCAATGCGTTGAGTCCAGGTTCAGATCCAGGAGTTGCCAGAGTGGAGAAATCTCTTCCACCTCTGCATAGGTTTCTCACACTTGGATTGATTACCTTGCATTGCTATAGACCTCAGTTGATCCTTATGCAAACACTATTTGATCCATAATTGGAACTCCACGACTCTGGGAGAGAGTGGACCTGGCAATAATGATGGTTTATCTTGCGGCTCCTTACGGGAGAAGCGAACACGCAACAGAAAGAACGTCAAGTCTGCAAATGTAACGGGACTGGCAAGCAGCAACAAAGATTCCCCGTTCGATCAGGTTCACTCTATTGTTGCTTGTGCGCATCCACATGCTTGACGTACTTGGGACTGCACGCTCTAGGCATGTGACGCAGTGCGCCGTCACTAGTTGAACTTCAAAACTGCAGACACGTCACAGATTGCAGTTTGAGTCATGCCATGGATTACTCAACAGCGTAGAGGATTAGAAACTTCCTTAAATCTTGGCAACTTTAAGAAACAAGAAATTTACTGTCTATCGAAAGGAATCTTTTCACAACCAAGAATCAGACACTGCGATCTCATTCGAGTATATATTTTTCCAACGAGATAGGCATCATCAGCCATTATTCAAGCAGAATCAACAACGTTTGTTATGATTTAACCATGTTAACAAGTACAGTTGATAAAACTTTTGAGTTTATTTTGATGTGTTGCCATATAATCTTCTTTTGATCGAAACGTTGATAAAATGACTTGACAAAATATTTATGGACATAATTAACCGGTTTACAACCAATCTAGTCGGATCATGTCTCTCATCAGCCCTCATATCACCATAAGTGCTTCGAAATGGTTGTCTTGTAGCTTTGCAAAAGGTAAAGTGTGTGTGAAACACAAACTGTTATACTTTAAAACTCGTCATATCATCAGTGAATGTTGTTTAAGAACTTTTTGCAGCAGAGATATTTTTAAACTTTAGATTAGTTTATTAAAATCTATTCAATGAAAAATTTGTCTCTTAAATTTCACATAATCATAGATCTTCGTGTGCCTTTATCTTTGATTAATGTTCTTCTGAATTTCGTTATCCCAGTGTAGCCTATATAAAGATTGTAATTTATTGCAGAATGAGTGGTCCGCACAAAATGCAGTGCAAAGAATGGTCTGTCGACTTTGATCTTCTACTCAAAGATGATTTAGGTCAAGCCTACTTTGAAAAACACATTCAGAAGGAGTTTAGTGAAGAAAACTTGGCTTTTTACAAGGAATGTGTGCGTTTGAGAAGTGCACCAAAAAGCGAAGTTGAGAGTTTGGTCAAATCTATATTTGAGTGAGTAACATCAACAATTTTAAGATTTTCAAAATTTCAAGTTAACCTAATTTCGATAAATGTTCTAAAAATATTTAATAATTCAACAAGATTGTTTTAACTTCTTACTACAAGCTTGTAATATAGTTTCAAAATCATGATGGATAACTTCAAAATCAATAAGTCATTAGATAATTTCTGAAAAAAGCTAAGATTGAAATAAAACAAATTGCTTTGCACATTCAAAGGAAGCGCTCAAGGTCAGTTTGTTTCTATACTTGTATTATTACAATTCCAAAGTTTCGGTGAAATATAAATACTGTTCCGTAAAGCTTGTTGTAAGCCTTTATTGATGGTTGCTGAACAAACAAAGGCGAAGAACGTGATAGTTTTAATTTGCAGCTTAGTTGCAGATGATTCAAATTTAGTTTCAGCAAACCTGTGGCACCCACAGGTTTATAACATTGACGCAAAACACCAAACGTTTGCAAGTGCCAAATATATAGCCGAAGGAAAGTTTCATGTTCGCAGTTCGCACTCATTGGAATACTAAAAGAGCATGAGCGTTCATTTTCCTTATTGCAGTAAAATCTTGCTTCATTAAGCATGCAGTCGTCAAAGAACTGCTGTTCGTTATTATGTTGAGATATGCGGTTGCAGTTGCTTGGCAAAATGCAGTCAAGATAATTTTGCGCAGAAAAATACGAAGTTGTTTTCTCATAGCCTGCGTATAATTTGCGGGTGTAATTAGAAGCACTTCGCAGTGGAAGATGAGACATTTGCATTGTTCCTGACAAAAGCAATTCTTCTCAGCCAGTTCATATCAAGCAGCGCCGCCACGCCAATCAACATCGACACTGAAACAGCGAACAAAGTCACAAGACATGTGATGGAAAACAAAACGCCATACGTCTTCGACGTTGCCCTTGAGCACATCTACATGTTGATGAAGAAGGATTCCTATAAACGTTTCCTCAGTTCGAAACCGTTTAAAGAAGCAATGTCTCAAGCAACCCACCCAGTCATCCGGCCTGTGTAAGATTGAACTTTGTGACTTTTCGTGACTGTTGCAATCAAATGATCAACTGCAGTATTAACTGCGGTCAAATTGTTGATAAAATATTACAAACGTAATGCAGGAGCAACCTTCAAACGTTGCTAATAATTCGGGTTACGAGTTATTTATTACAACAGGAGTACTTTTGTTCGTTTTGATCAATTTGTGCCTTTATTGATAGAGATACAATGGCATTAGCCACTTTTCAATAAAATAGACGCTATAAGCTAATGGTTTGAATGGGGAAATCAAAACTATAAATGGAATTTATGAAATATAAATGAGTTTTATTGCTGGCAACAAAATCCCAAAGCAATGTAATTTTTCTTTCCGTAAAAAATAGGTGTTTTTTCAAGACTTTTATGGTTGAACAAAATCGATTGTGAGCAATAAAGAGACTTAAAGTTTTTCTTAATAGGTGCAGTAAAAATATTTATCCCTTAAGTTCTGGCACAATTGAGTAAATGATGGGAGGCACTTTGAGTTTGGAAACCCTTAAATGGCTTTTAGGAAACAAGGTGCTTATCAGAAGTGCTGCTCGAGAGCGATGGAAAATTTTATCACTAGATTTGCTATTTCTGTTCTTAACCATTTACTCACAGTGTTTTCAAATCATACCACAACACTTCGAGTGATCGTTTCGCTTTGTTTCATCAACCGTCTCTTACCGAAAATTTGTTGCAATGACAAGAGCGCATCATGGTGCGTTTTGGCGAATATTGCTGTTACTTTAATGGTTTATTTTGTCCCACTAACAGAAATCTGCAAAGAGATCGCGTTTACCAAGCCGTGTGGCAGCAAAACTCCAGCGCGTAATTTGGTGTTGCGTTTTATACACACTCAAGCAAACAATCAGAAGTATTTCTAAAATACCTTAAAATTTCTTGATTCAAGAAACACCCCTGTAGACATCATCTTAGTTCGTTGATGCTGATCTCGAATTATTGTGGTTTTCTTGTTTTACAGGAAAAGCAAGTCTGGCTTACCACGGTATGTTTGCAACGAAAAAATCTAGAATAAGTCGTGAATAGTTTGTAAAATCATTTGATTGAACGAAAGTTTGCGTTTAACAGACTGTTTAGTTTACACTTGGCGTGAAGAGCACTTTGTCGTAATTAAAGTCAGTCTGTCAATTAAGGAAAAATGATTAGATTCTTTATGTCAAGAGACTGTATCGGAGAAATCTAAGTGCGGTGCAATAAAAGAAGAGACATTATTTTTTTTGTTTAATTGCTTTTTTATATTTAGAATTTGGAAATTATCCAAGTTGATACCAAAAGACAATCAGCAAGAAAACTGAGGAAGGTAATAAAGGATAAAAGTAGAAGTGCCTGGGTAATCCTAATAGTAGTGTGAGTAAATTAATTTTTGTGAGGTTTTCCCTTGCTTTAAAGTGATCACGCAATCCAATAAGGTGGGTTAAAAACTATCAGACCATGAATGCGTAAAACATCACGTTTGGAAAGAAACCTCAGTTAGATTTTCCGGGATGCTGTTGCCTGAAAATGAGTTTATTGATCAAAAACAGCTGTTTGTTGTATCGAAAATCTGTTCGATGGAAATTGGCATGCGTATGTGACACAAAAGTTTTTGTTGATCTGAGACATTTTATTGGTGGGTGAGGGGCAGTTCACAATTGTCAAAAAATATCACGAGCGTGCAAACCTTACGCTTTGTCATAATCCTCTCCCCTGCCCTGGAAGAGTACAACAAAAAGGTTCTAATTAATTGTAAACGCAATGTTGTCATATGTCCGATCACGCGAAAAGTTTGAACTCTGCAGCACAACAGTTTATGTGCGTTAAAGTCGCCAATTATTCAGAGTTCTGCCAGTGCCACTTTTATCGTGGACTGTAGTGAAGTTAGTACTTGAACATTTCTTAAAAATGCATGTCACCAGCTCAAGAGGGTCTCTAGGTTGGGACTCGGGGTGTCGGTATGTATACCACGGTTGATCCCAAGTTTGTATGCTCGCGCAACCATTTTGCAAGGAAAAGATCAATATTACCAGAGATTACCTTAGTCAGCCAGCATACCTCTTGGAAACAACGGAAAGTTGCCACTGCAATTTCGTATGCAGGAAGCTTCTACTACTGCCATTTTTCCAAAACTTCGGAAAATGGTTTACTTGTTGCGAAATCCTGTGAAATGCCGGCATGGAAATACTGGCAAACGGGGTTATTGGAATCGTTTAACAAAGAAGTGTAATCGATCGGTGCGTCTCTAGTTCACACGGTGAACGCAATATATTTGTGCATGCATTCCTTGTGTTTCTTTATGACAGAAGATACAGTGTAAGCCGCAGGGGCGTAACGAGGGGGGCAAAGGGGGCACAATTCCCCGAGCACAGAGTCACTATGGGAGCGCCGAATCACTGCGGGGCTTCCGAATCACGGCGGAGGGCGTAGAAAAGTCCCAACAATGTCACAAATACTTCCTTCAATACAGTACATTTGCTTCCGACAGGTCTCAGGTTCAAATATGGGGGCGACAAACTTGCTTCTTGCCCCGAGCGCCATCTAGCCTCGTCACGCCCCTGGTCAGCCGGTTTTTACATCATCGTCGATTAGTACGTGGGCAGCTGACATCTACGCAACCCCAGTTTGAGGTTTTGTGGTTTTCACGCAACACACATGGCTTAATTGAAAAAAGCCAGTCAAGCTGAGAAAAAATCATTGTAACGTAATCACTAGGGCAACCAAAAGTCAGTAAAGTTCAAATTTTCTGCCCTTAATAAAGCTTGTGAAACGTCCACAAACCAAATTTCATTCTCATACCATGAGGGAATCCCAAGTTATTAGGTCAAAAAAAGTCAAAATTCATAATTAGGTCAAAATGTATCATTAGGTCAAAATTTATCATTGAGTCAAACGTTTCTTGCAGCACAGTTTTTTTCTCTTTATCGATATTTTATTGAAACAACAACAACAGATATTGATATGCTTTCGCAAGTTTTGTTGCAATTCTGCAGTAATACTGGGTTTGCTGGGAGTTTCGACGTAACAATGTTGTTTTGTTCACTACTGGACGATTAAATACTATGTAGGATAAGCGTGGTAAGGCAAGAAACGTGGTCGTGCAGTACTTGGTTGGGTAAATGCTCAGTCCATTATGCATATAGTGTTTCAACTTTATGATGTTCTCAGGTTTAATTCTAGTGTACGTATTAATCTACTTATCAAATATATCATCCCCAAAGTTAAACAGCCATTTTTTTTATTTTGAAGCATAGAGTGCATGGATATGCTTCTGGGTTAACCTCAAAACCTAAAGCTGGACTATTTTGCATTGCAAACCCAGAAAATTTATAGGTCAAAATAAAGTCAAAATTTGTAAATTATAAAGTGAAAATTTTAGGTTCTTAGGTCAAAAAATTGGTTGCCCTGGTAATCACATTAGTTGCGATCAGCCTTTTGGACAATAACAGTATTGTTAGGTTGCCAGTACAAGAACCTGCCTGCAACCCATGTTTCGAATTTTCAGTGGCATTTCTTCGTTTCGGTCATCGATCATTCTGCGGACATTGCCACTTTAAGAATCGACTGTTTAATTTTGAAAAAGCGCACGCAAGCTTTTATTCCTCTCCCTACTACTGGGTTCCACTCGTTTTCGAACGCAGATCAAAAAATACCTTCTTGATAGTGATTAACAAACTTAATCCTTATGGTCTTGGATATACGCTACGT
>JGI24159J19872_10004281_pt1 | contig 18129 bp, 9 predicted proteins | sample Ectturendosymbi4_FD_19872 | JGI IMG/M metagenome (IMG submission 19872) | reverse complement strand
CATAAGGGCAACGGTGAAAACAATCGGAGGAACGCTTTTCGCAGCTGATTTTGGCACACCAGCTTGTTGTATCTCACATAACGGTGATGTAAGCTTCATTTCAAGACCATCGCAAATTCCTCTCTGACAATCGTGGGTGTTACAAATATAAACTATATTCTTGTTTGCAATGTGAGCCGTAGCCTTAAATCAATATCTTAGATTTTTGCTTTTGTACAGTTCTGAAAGAAAATGCGTGAATATGGCAGTGATATATGTTTTATATGTCTTGAATCTCAAACTTCTGCTAAGAAGCGATTCAGTTTGAATGTCTTATTCATTGCGCTATATTCACTGTTTAGAAAAAATAGTATTCATTCTAGATATTATTTGTGATGACATGTATTGTGACGGTTCAATCACAGTTATGTGGAGCCTTAACGTTTTCATCAATGATTCCCTTTACCTTACCGGCAAGCAAAAATCAGTCTTGTAAAGATGTTAGAATTTGACCTGATGTGCAATTGGTGCATAGTCACAAAGATACTTTTTATTTTGTAAGTGCTGAAGCGACTGACACTGCCATTTCTTACAGATACTGAGATAGCTTGCACAGGGGTGGATAATAAAATTTAGGGGCACACTCTCAGAAATGGGGCTCCAAAACATCGCCACTGCGAGAGGTAGATGTGGCACCAGGTGGATAAAAGAGTTATATTTGTTTCACATTTCAATTGCAAGCTAAATTAAAATGCATAATATACATACAAAAGGAATAAAATGCATACGATTTGTATAGTTTTGCAGCTGGACACTCGAAAGCTTCCCCTTTGGCACATTTTCCCATAATTTTTACTTTATTTTGAAAAACATATGACTTGCTTCAGAGCTTCTTAAAACGTGGCCCTACAGTGGTGCATAAACTTTAACAAAATAATACAAGTATTAAGTGCAAAACTCTCAAAGGGTGGAGCACGGCATCTCCGATAAAGGGGCGACCCGAGACGACTGCCTCGTTCTCCTTCCCTAATATCCACCCTTGAACTTGCAATCTCTCTTCTTGGCAAAGTGTATGTGACTAAAATGGAACTAAATTTATTTTTTTTCCATTAGGGCTTCAAAATCCGCGGACAAGTTATTGAGTTTTCTAGAAGCTCGTGATTCGTACAAATTTAATTACGCGTAGTGCTAAGCTATCTTTACATGCAGCTGAGCGTGGTCAATAAGTTTTGTAATAGTGCGGTTACAATTGTGTTCACAGTTTAATTCCATTGTATATCTCAATGAAGTCAGTTAAATATAGCAAAGTTTCGTCAAAAAATTTAAAGAAGTATGTTAAAAGTAGCTACAACGGTTTTGTCTCAATAGTTTCTAACACATAATGACAAAAGAGCGTGTTATGACGTTTGAAGTTCAAGAGCTACCTACATTTTCGATTAATAGGTTCAACTTGCAAAACGTACTCAATTTCAATAATACCAGACTGCAGGGGCGTGCAGAGGGGACGAACGAAGCGACGACCTCGGGCATCCTAATGCAGGAGGCATACAAAGAGTGAAATTAAAAAAATTCCATTTTATTAAAATGCTGTAACTGGTTTCTTCTTCGTATTGTAAGGCTACATGCATTTAAATTTTTCGAAACTTGTTTTTTTATCTACACTAGTTTTTACGTATTTTAAATGCCGACATTTCTCACATTCCTCCATACTAGAATCTGGTAGGGGGAATACAATCAAGCAGTTGCTCCGGGCATCACCAGACCTCTTTAAGCCCTTGCCAGGCCGTGACCCCTTAAAATTCCTTCCCTGACCCGCTAATGAGCCATGGCCCACAGGTTGAGAAACCTTAGACTAGACCAGGGGTTCTCAACCTGGGGTACATATACCCCCAGGGGTATATTTCCCTATGTGAAGGGGTACATTTAAGGTTGACAATAGAAGAGAAAAATATATTTACATATTCTTTGTTCCCAAATATCAGGGAATGTTATTTTCAAAGATTATTATATGCTTATTGTTGAATGTATCCGTGAATAATCATGACAAAATATTTTGTCAAAAGAAATTATAGGGGTACATGTTCATCTGCCGAAATGCTGAAGGGGTACATGCTTATCTGGTGAAATGCTGAAGTGGTACATATTCATCTGTCGGAATTCTGAAGGGGTACATGGTGATGAAAAGGTTGGGAACCCCTGGACTAGACTGTAGAGAGCTTCTGGAAATTAGCCAGCAAAGATAGATTTCGTAATAAAAATGCACTCTATCTTTGGAAGCACATACGTGTGTGGGAGTACATTTTGTACTATGAAGCAAGTCAAATCTAAAAACAGAAATCGAGTGGCAGACGAAACAATGGACGATAGTCTCCGACTTCCTACCGCTATCATTGGTATCGATGTATATAGGATCGATAGCGTCATAGAAGCCTTAACCACAGGTACCCCACTGATCTGTAATGAATTGTTTTTTGCTGTTGTGTAATGGTTTCAACGATGGTCTCACTTATTTTCCTATTTTTAGTTTCAAACATTGAGATTCCGTTGTTTTATACATCATTTTGTTATACGTGGCCCACACGTTGCCACGTTTTTGTAAAATGACCCGCAGGTCAAAAGTACTTGGACCACACTGGCGTAAGCAGACCTAGAGGTTGAGGTACGCAACTATAACGTGGCAATTTACTTTTCAACCCCTTCTTCAGCTTATTGTACAACACAGACAACGAATAAACTTAGGCTTAAGGGTTTTGTTTGAGCCGTATGAACGTGAAACGGCGTTCGTGAGTTTGTGGTAAATTACATTTTTGGAAGAGGGAAGAGTGAAGGTTAAGACAAGCATGAAAAACACCAAAATGCACTTCTGATTGATTTACTAAAGGTTTCAGAACACAGCATAAAGTAGATAAAATATTGTGTGTGTGGTAAGCTTCGTTAAACGCACATCATTCATACCGCTAGATTCTTCATGCCAGCATCCACGTCACAGACTAATTCCAAGTGAATTGCGGCTGCCACAAGTTCACACTCGATGCAAACAATGTAGGATTGAACTCGCACTCGTTTGCACCATTATAAGTTTCCAACAAGCGTTTTACAGTTTAAAGTATGAACAACCGAGGTTAACTATGAGCCACCCGCGACGACTCAGGTTGTCTTTTCAGCGAATTCATTCATGGGACGCGAAGTTACAAAGCTTACTCGTCCATCAAAATGTCAGACTTGTTTATGAAAAAATGGCATTGGAGATCTGCACGCCCAGCTTTGTTTACACACGTTAGGTATGCACTGTCATCTTCGCAGTAACTCCCCCTTACTCAAGAAATACAAACTTATGCATATTTCGATACGGCTATTCGACAGAACGCTTAGAAAAAATCAGATACTAAGGGAATCAGGTTAATAAGCGTATTTAAAAGTCTTTTTAAAATTTAGTTGAAAACTGAATTACGCATTTTGTCAAAAATCACGTGGACCTATTCATGTCAAAAGGCACCTGGACGGGCCTTAACGCCCGCAGACCTATAACTCGTTAACCGATAGAGCTAGAGAGCAAATCGAACCCTCTAAAGATGCTGGAATTTTAAATTAAAGAAATTGGGTAACTTGGGTTTTCAAATTTTTGTGGGGCAGCCTGACGTCACGGGGTGATCGCCATGACGNCACCGAACGCTGAGAAAATTTTAAGTGGCAATTTTCCTGTTTTTTTCTTTAGAAATAAACCAGGCGAAATCCGCATCTTTAAAGCTCTTGATTGGCCATCCAGCGTTAGCAGTTGGGAAGTTATGGCCAAAAATTGATTTTTTTGTTTTTTTTTTATTAGAAATTACAAATTAGAGATTTGCAGAAACGTTTCAGAGTTAATCAGATAAACTGTACTTTTACACATTGTGTTATCCCATGGTCGGAAGATACAACACGATCTAAAAATGCTTACCTCAATAAATTAAAAAAATTAACTGCAAAAATATCACAGCAAAACAAATCAAATAAACATTCGAAAGTTTAAAGTGCCTTGAGATCTTATTTTCAATTTACTTGGAAACGGTGCTCAAAGCTTTCAACTCCGTATGAAAGATGCCTTGAACTAGAAACGTTTGCGAATCATTGATTTAAACCTACCGAACTTAGTTTGAAAGAATTTTGGAACTTCTTCAGGTCCTGGAGCAGCAACGGGAGCAAGCCTGTTCTTCCGAACTCGTCGCACAGCTGCAGGCTTACGTCTGAATAATTCCAGCATACGCTTCGCAGCAGCTGATAACATTCGAATTTGTATCTGAAAATTTTAGAAATCAAACTGTGAAAGACTTCTAACTACGAAAGAGAGATTTTCAGATGTTACCGAAGCTCCAACAGTTTTAGATAAAATTAGAAAGACGTTTTACGAGGAATTTCTAGGGTTGCCGCGCATGTTCATGCAGAGCTGGACAGAACCACTCAATTATACCCTTCCAGCGGGTATGCTTGGCCATCCTCTGTGAGAATATTCATATACAGAACAAAAGAGGAAGAGGCGCTTTTCTGGGACAACTCGTTCCCGATTAATTCTCTGTGTCCCTGTAAAACATTTGTACGATGTCCATATGAAGCTGACGTGAAAGGTGGAAACAAAAATGAAGTAGTCAATTAGAACAGAAACATTGCGTTTTCATTAAATTCATTAAGTAAAACATATTTTTCAAAGTTTGTCGCTCACTCTCTCTGCACAGTCAAAATAGTAGTTGTACAGCTGTTCCAAAGATTTGGTCACAGCTAGGTTCATTGTTTTCTTTAATATGTCTCCGTCTTCATATTGTTTCATCAATCCAGCAATTTCGCTCACGTGGTCAAGCACATCTGTAGCACAAGTGGATCAGGTGGACCTTAGCGTAAATCCAAAATATTGTTTAACCGCTGGACCAACTCAGGGCACCAAACTGACTTGATTTGTGTTTAGATGGGAAGGTATTTCGCTTGTTGCATTATAATCGAAAATTTAGCTGTAATAAGATGTCTGGTTAAATGTTGTGGACATTTCATTTTCCAATTTTTTCTGTGCCACCTTTGCAAAGGAGCAACAACTTAAGCTAAGGACGTGATACTTGAAAGTTCTCCTTCTATGTTTGATAACTAAAACAACAAAACCAATTCCTCGAACAATACCCTTATCCGCAGTTGTTGCACAAAAAATGAATGGCAAGGTCCTGTTTTGTACTGTACATCGTGGAAAATTTTTATGTGCTTATACTGTAACGTAAGGTCACAATATAAATTGCAACGTTTTATAAAATGATTTTACTGGAGTTTGCCAAACCTTTATTGTTTGACAGAACATGAAATCTTATTATGTAGGCCACCCTCACTTCTGAAAGTTTCTACTACACGTGTGCTGTCGGTCTGCCTTCGAATCACGGTACGTCTAAATCTAGTACAAGTTTAGTTTTAATCTGTTGGTTCAGTGTTTTTTTAAGGTGTTTTGAGAGACCGAAACTGCTCTCTAAAATTTTTCCAACGGTCTCTCAAAATAGAGTAGAACTTCACTATACGACCATCACAAAAATACATTAAAATCTCGGTTTATGACCATCTCGGTATTCAGATGAAATAGCTACGGTCTCTCAAAATGTCTTCACGGTCACTAAGAGCCAACCTTAAAAAACCGTATGTGGGTTGATTAAAGCGGAAAGTTCTGATCAGAGGAAACATTTCGTGAGGCCTCCTGACTTTACGCTGGTTGAGTCATGAAATTCATTAACTTATTTGCTGCAGAAATTTTTGTGATTGATACGCAAGGAAGCACAGCCAAGAATAATAAAGTGCAATGGAAAGACCTTTTTCAATGGGAGACAAGTACGACAATATCTGTGAATATATGTCTACAAGAATCGTGCCTTTCGTTAAACCAGTTGTTTGCCTTTATTGCTCAAGCCCGAGGCCCAGGCATACGCAACATTTGCATTCGAAATTTGCGTGTTTCTTTGTTTTCAAATTGAATTAATAAATACTCAGTTCCATCAGTCTCTGTTGTCTGAAAAGAGTGAGATGAAAAACTCAACCGGCAGCGATTTAAAAGCACAAAATTTTAAAGCATTTTAATCCCTTTTCGTCGCCACATTGCTGCGAAATGTTTTGTCTTTCACCGCGACATATTCTCTAAGATCAGCTATATCCAACCCGCGGCCCGCATGCGGCCCAGTCGAAGGTTTCGTGCGCCCCAGTTTAAGTTTTCGCTATAGTAAAAGTATCCTACATACTGAAAACCTGTCCTTTTTGATAATCTTGAATTTGACATTTTTGATGCAAGTGGTCCTCGGTGCCACTTTAGCGCCATTACAGTTAGGAATCCAACGCTTTCAGTGCAATAGTTTAAGCTAACTTTAGTTTTCTATGATCAAAGTAAGCCATATGTGCGGCCCTGGTTTAAGAAAGTGACATAAATTTTGGCTCAGCAAGCCATTTGGGTTGGACATAGCTGCTCTAAGTGATAGGCTACCTATGCCGCAAGTTTGTTGCTGCTTCGATTCTATTGCAGTGATTAAGCTCGCAGTTATTTGAAGGTCTTTGCCATGCCGTTTGCTTCATGCGCTTTGGCCGTTATTTTTTTCTACAGCTTGCGGCAATTCCTGTCTTACATAAACTTACCTTTAAGCATTGGATGTTCCTCAAGTATTTGTTGTTTAGCTTTGGCTTCTTCTTGTAGTCGTTTTTGACGACTGGACATCAAATCTATCAAAATGCGTGAAAAGGTTGACTACGCTGCCGCAACGAACCAACCACACTTATTAATGTCAAATCTGCAATTTGCTGTGATCTAAGAGTAGAACAAAGCTATCAAAACATCTACGATTGTAGTCAAATAAGTGAATGGCACGGACTTCATTTGCATATAGTGCACCACTTCACTGAATCATACTGCTTGTAGAAAAATATACAAAGATCATCGAGTTCCATGAAGTAATTAAATTACCATTGCAATTTTATCAAATGCTGAGTTATAGCGATAGATAAAAGAGCTCTTGGTTAGGCATTGAACATGTTGCACAGTAACAAGTGATGTGTCGACAGGTTTTTGAGTTTTTTAACCAGATGTGTCAAGAGGTTTTTGATAGGTGGTGGAACAAAACAAAAATTCGGAGAGAGAGCAGTCACACGATTACTAAAAAACGTCATCGTCCATTTTTAGTCAAGGAGCACCAACCGCAAACCGGGGCATTCCTCCGGATGCTCACTGGCAACGACCCTGAAGTGGAAACATTGCTGAAAGGGCACTTTAGTCAAAGCGCACCTTTAACTCATCTAACCACTGCATCGATGGTGCGACTGACCTCCGCAATGTGTTTCCTTGTTGCGATATTTCAGCTAATTTTTAAGAAATGTGCGAAACGCTTGATCCTGGTAAAGAATAGAGTGGCTGACTTCAGTCAATGTTTATAAAATAACTCCCTAAAATTTCAACTTTTTACGCAGGTTTCTGGACTCTAGTCGCGCTCTGAATATACTGCATGTACCAACATGAGGCCCAAAGACAAACCAAAAGAACCTCCTCCAACTGTACAGGTGTTTCCTCGCGCTTAACCTCAGTTAAAATGGCATATTCACTTGCGATCAAGATTAGTCACTTAATCAAAATATTTAACCACTGGGATCATCAGTTTTTAAAGGTTTCGCTTATTGGTGAAAACTCGATATGGGTTTATTCGTTTGTGATTGTGAATTTTTTCCTGGTCCCGTTCATAACAAGTGGTAAAGCAAGAGAATGGTTTCCACACCAAATACCACGCTCGCTGATAGTCTCTATACTTTGAGGAAGAAGAAAATGAGATACGGCTAAAACGGCACACCATCTGATAGTTGAGCGATACATTTTTCTGTTCGTGTTAGCTATAACACCGGCTAAAAGTAGAATCCCATATCTAAAAGCTTTCGAATTACAGCTGAAACGTTTTGTTTGAAAACTGCAATGTATAGTGGGTCTTGAGACACGCAAGTTCAAATTGCGAGAAGCTTCTCGAATATAAATCAAAAGTAGCAGTAGTTTCTGCTTCATAAAAGATGCAGGGATGCTCTTCACTTATATGTGGCTGAAAGAGTCGGTAAACTTTAAAGAAGAAATCTAGCGGGCACATCTTACAAAAAGTGTGCCTTAATGATGAGTGAGGTCCAAGTTCCTCCAAAGCGAAATTAAGTTGCAGACTGAGGACAACTTGTGCTGTTAAACGTTAAAAATATTCTTTACAGGTCGGTGTGAGGTACCAGAAAACCTTCCTTTTTAAAATGAGGTTGATCACTACCCTGCTGGTCTGTTGATAAGATTAGCGAAATATTGCGTGTTTTTTAACATTTATGAATTTATTTATCGCCAGTTATACTTATCTTGAAATGCATAGATGTTGCACTACGTAGTTTGCGTACCTTTACTTTAACACAGGGTTTGCGGGGCTGTTTTAACTTTGCAAACAATACAGGGGTCAGTGGCGTAGCAACCCACTGGCTGCTCTAGCTATAGCCAGGGTGGGCACGTTCCTGGGGGCGGAAAAATCCAGTCGCCTATTGTAAGCAGAGATAATTGAAAACAGGTGAGGAAATTATTTAGACTGATAAAAATTTATGCTTTCTTAATTTCATCTGCTAAGACCCACGCTCCATGAGAATCTTCTTTGGTAAATGAGGGTGACACAGCCGATATTATTAGCGCCATGGTTACAGTCATGTTATGCTCACCACCACTTTGTCGCTACCTATCTCTCAATATTATTGCGTAAGAATCACCGCTATTTCAGGAATCTATTCGAAACACGCCTACTCTAGCAAGCTGCAGCATCGTTCGTTGGTCAAGGCCCAGCCCAGTGGTTCTCAAACGTTTATGAGCCGTGGCCCTTTCTAAGTTTAACTGGCGAACACTTAATATATCGTGACACTTGGGTTATGCAATATCACGGCAAAGCTACCTAGTGACGGCCTCTACTCGTGGCCCCCTGATAACAGCTCTGTGGCTCCAAGGAGTGCGGAGGACCCCGTTTGAGAAACTCTGGTCCAGCCACTACAGTTGCAGCTGGGCTTTTTAAACTAGTTGAAAGCTTTACAGTAGTTAAGCCATATTTCTCTGTTTTATTGATAGGAAAGGGATGTTGCTTGTTTGATTAATACTTTCGCTCATCCGCCGGATAATGTTTTAATAGATAACTGAAAAGCTGTTGATCTAATGGCATAAAAATACGCAGGTTTTGCTGAGAAAATGTGAATACTGTGTTGTAACGCTGGGCACCCAGTAATTGAAAACACTGTGTACCAATTGTTTTTAGTCTTATGTCGTCCAAATGAGCCAAATTTCACCCAACTAATCACATTAACGTTTACTACAGTCAGGCCCGTCGCCAGGATTTCGCAGCAGGGGGTGAAAAATCACAAGGGTGGGCATATAGTTTACACACAATATTGACTGTATGCAGCAACCACCTCGAAAAAAGTCGCTTGCAACATGTAAACCTTATTCACATTTACCCCGACCCAGAAAGTTATACAGATATGAACGCCGAACCAGCCGAGGATCGTGATGTGCTCTTTTGTAACTAGGGCAAGGGAAGAGAGAAGAAATGACTATTTTGCAAATCGTTAAAACTTCTGTCTCCTTGTAGCTGGTTCTCGGGTTTCATCTTTGCCCCCGCCTCTTCTTTCATGTCGCACAAGCTACAGTGTATCAGGCGGTTCGCTATGCAGCAGAAATAAAGCAAATAGACGATACAACGTGGCAATTGAGCAAAAACAGAAAGAATGTCATCCTCTAAATCTCTCGGCCTGATGCGATAGTGATAGATCATAGCTTTAGACTCGTTGAAAGTTGAATTTGTCAACGCAGGGCCAGAGAAGTATCAAAACAAAGGTCCTTTTGTAGCACCACCAGTTTGATAGCACGAAGAAATTGCGAAAAAGTCTTTCTAAAGAAATGGTTCTACAAAACACTTAAGAATGGGAATAGAATTTCGAGATCTTGGTTATTGTACTCAAAATTTGAGTTTGGGCTGTATTGTTTTTGCTGTAAGTTGGTTGGATTGGGTAATGATCATTCTTTATTTGTTGCAAAATCGTTGATAACTTTTTTGAATTTGTTTGGCTTGGGACTGGCGTAGCCTACTGCGTTTCTTGTCTACTGACAAAAGTGCGAAAGAATTTTTTTTGCAAAACGATTAGGAGTACAGTTGTTTTGGTCAAGTATATCGGTCATTTGTCTCAATGTAAATTAATTATTGTTGGTGATTTTCTTCCCAAGACACACTTGCTATTTGTGTTTCCACTTCGTTAATTTCTTCTTTTCTGTTTGCGTTTCGGTTTCCTGTCATTCATTTTGAAAAGTTTTGTTTGGCTGTTAATCGTCTTGGGAGTTGAGTAATGGTGACTTCGGTCATACCAACTTCCGCCCACTACAAATCTTATGTTTGTTCGAAAATACTAATTGTTGAGTAAATGCTACCAAAATCGTTGTTTTTTACTTTCATGTTTCTTAATTTGTTGTTGCCTTATAATAATTTTTTGGTTTGGAAACCGTCCAACTTAAGGTTTTCTGTTTACAATAGTTGTTACTTGTTCGAATACTCTGCTGACATCACCATGTAGCTATTACCAGCTGAAACTGTGCGTTGGGCCCCGCGGCATGGTGTTCGGGGAGGTTAAGTAGTCGACAATTTACGCTAAATTTGGCGAAAGTTCTTGCGAACAGGTCTTCAAAAAAACAAAGGATCATACTATGGCTGACTGAGCACGATGACGTCATTAATATAACATCACTGTCCACACCAGGGGGCGGCATTTTCTGCTAGGGCCAGGGGCGGCAGATTGTGCTCTTACGCCACTGACAGGGGTTATATTGCTAACAATGGGAAGGTCATTTTGTAGCAACAAAAGATGGCAATAAGCCTGAGGTAAGATATTGTGTGAGGAAAAAAGGTGATAAGAGTCATCAGCTTCCATCTCTATCTATGTTAAAACAAAACAAGTCTCAGCTCAGTATTTCAAACCAAATTGATTTATTTTGCGGCAGTTAACCACATGCCAGAGCCTAAATAAAACCCTTTGTCGGCTAATAACAATCAGACAGAGGTCACATGGAAAAAAGACGCACGAAAAGGAAGTAGAAAACCAACAACGTTCAAATCCCTCACCGAGCAAGAAGTAATCTTAATTTGGCGACAAACAGAGTTAATTGTTTAACTGCGTGATCATACTGATAAACGACAAGAATCTAAGATGAATTTGGCACCAAATAGAAGACAGACTAATTTTCGTACAGGAGGTAGAAATTTCATGTACATGCAAACTGACCAAAGCGTTTTCATAACTTGCGATGCCTCATATTAACAATTTAACAAAATATTGACAAAAAATGAGGCACTATGTGGACATTACACATGGCGTTTAGAAAGTTCAGATATAGATCGTCGGCAGTTGCATTGCTGGACCTTATTTTCAGACAGCTAAGCATGGGCATCGGAAGGGGGCAGGGGGTTCAAGAAACTCCCTGTACTTTCAAATTTGATATTTTGCTTTTAACTTTTCCGTAGAAAAATGTTTTTCTCTTAGTTTCGGAATTGATATAATGAAATTTCACCACTGTTGCTCCCTTTGGAAAAAATCCTTATAGCAGCCTCCTGAAAAAATCCACTATCGGCCCGTCTGAAAAAAGTTCTTCTGACACTCATGCATCCAAGAATGACCTTTGCTGCTCTTTATTTAATGTTTTCATGCGTTGTTGTAATTTATATTGCCATAATATAATATGGTACTGGATAGAAAACAGTATTAAAAATAGTAATAAGAACGAATCCCGGAACGAGATTAGATAAAACTTCATCGTGTTTACCTCGCGGATGGCGGAGCTACACATAAAGACAATGTGGCTCTTTCAAGTTAGCGATTGTGAAAGATTAGATGGTATTTTGTTGTTTACTGCAAAAACACCCGGGTGCGAAACAAAAAAACGCTGTCTGTAAATACTTTAAATCATTCCCAAGCTTGCAGTTAGGGGACAACACTTAGGCTGTCTAGTCGATACTCCAAGACACTCGCAAGACACAAACAAACAAACAAACACAGAAAGCAAGAAAACCAACAAGTAAGGACAAAAGTTCGACAACAATGATTCAGTAGATGCTGCAGAGGAAAACATAAAACAATATTAGTAACTCTGAAAATTAAACGAAGAATTTAGGACTGAGATAGCCAATAATTACACATAGCTTTTTATACTGGTGAAAAGGTAAATTGCTGTATTCCGCGTTGAGTTCTCTCCATATCACTGGTCCTTTGTAAGATATTAACTTTTTGCCAATATTACTATGGACACTACGAAGTAGGAATAAAATAGTTTTGTTTGCTAGCATATCTTGTAGTAGAGGTATGTACATCCGGTGATCTCTGGAACAGACTGTTCTAAATACAGGGCAATAACCCGTCATGAAATCTGTGCATTAATTTGGTCAATTCCAGTTTATATACAGTATATATCCTGCACTTTTAGAAACTTTGCAATGTTTTGTAAATGGGGCTTATCTGTGTATCATAATTACTGAATGTCATATTGCGCAATACGTTATTTTGTGTCACATAGATTGATTATAGATGGGGAGGAAGACAAATGCCTTCACAAGGCCCTCCCTGTTGCGGCATTTCTCGAAATACTTACTAAATCTGTCAACTTGAGAGCAACCGCTGCTACCCGTACTGGATGTGTTCGGCTCGGCATGGGGTGGGTCATCAAATGCCCTTCTCAGGGCGCGGCAGCAGAAATGCTGCCGAAGACCTACGACCCAACATACTCCAGCTGAACACTGAAGGGCTTACTGCAGACAAGATCTCTGTCATTGAGCAGCTAGCCTATAAGAACAAGGCTTAGATCATCGTCCTGCAGGAGACCCACTGCACAACTGCAGATAAGCTAGTGATTCCCAACTTCTCACTGGCTGGGTCAATCCTGAGCAGGAATCACGGCCTTGCCACGTTTGTCTACAAGCGGTTGGAACGGTCACTGGTCGATCAGTCTCCAGAACAATCAGAGACTGCGTGGTTGTGCGTAGACGTCGCAGGATACAAGATCGTCAACGTCTACAAACCTCCACGCTCGCGACTCACTCCAACGACCATCCCGGCCAGAGGCGAATTTTCATTTTCGGGGCCCTATTTGGGGCCCTTCTGGAAGGTTCGCGACGACTGATATCATACAAATTAACACTACACGTGCTCGCTACATTCACTAAACAAGTTGTTCCAATTCAAAACCATATTACAGTAGTTAATTCTGAATTCCCTCGACATTAGGAACATAAGTTGTCATAATGAAACTAACGAAAAAGCCAGCAGTGAAGTTATCTGACAATACTCCCATTACATACTTGTTGACTTCCCTGGGCAATTACACGGTTTGCAACTGTCAAGAGTTGGCTCTGAAGAAAGCACCTGTGCTTCTTACGACACCTATCAGTCTGTTACTGCACATAGTCGGCGATCGACGGTGTAAGCGTCTTGCAGTGCAGCACTTACATTGAGAGCGCAAGGAGAAGGGCATACCCGGCCAAAGCATTCCTTCCTTTGGCCTAATGCGTTGAGGCGCTTCCTTTGGCCTAATGCGTTGAGGTGAAGTAAAATAAAAATGGTGGAGATGCGGGTCACGCCATGGTGGAGGATGTGGGTTCGAAGGGTTCGAAGCCATGACGTGCAGGTAGCAGATGATCTTCCATACGTAGGCTTCGTCTCGTTGAGCATGAATGGCTCGAACGACTTCCGTGGGGAAGTGAGCTATGTGAGCGCCCTGCAGAGCAGCTCTTACATTGAGAACGCAAGGAGAAGCGCATACCCGGCCAAAGCATAGCATCCTCGATAGTGATATCACTATCGGAAGCTTCCTTTGGCCTAATGGGTTGAGGCGAAGTAAAATAAAAACGGGACTTTTGTCTGCAAAATTGCTAATAAATTTTGTCATACTTTATCTTTCCAGCAAAAGGGAGCTCAGCATACAGAATAGCAAGACTTTGCAGCATGCCCTCCCTCCCGAAACAAACCTGCTAAGAATTTTACTGGTGCTTTATATTAATTTTCAACTGTTAGAAAATAAAGGGAAGGAACAGTCGGACTCTAAACGACGTTAGTGACTGACGACGTCATTGACTGGCCCCTCCCGAAAAAAATTATTGGTGGCGATAAAGGTAAACTGAGACTGGTGCTTTCATACCTCCGTGCCTCAATGACTACTACTAAGTCAGGGCAGATTGTGTGATCCAGCTTTGTTGAGGAAAGGGGCATTTTTGTGTAATTTAACCGGAAAAGGCTGGATATATTAATGTTTCGATAGTATTGTGTCTTTCGAACACAAGTGATACATGACTTTAAATAATTTAGGCTATTTAATAATTTAGGCTATTGAACGATTCAATTTAAATGTGTTTCTTTTTAAAAGAAAGTGTCGTTTGCAGTGGCAATATATTGTTTGATTTTTTTCTAAGATGTAAAATTTTGTCAGGCAACCGTATGTAGGCCTATAAATTATTAAAACCTTGTTGTTTAAATGTTTTGATATTCTTCATAATAAAAATAAATGAGTATAGAAGTGTGTTATGGTCCTCATGGATAACTTATATTTTATTTGCTGAAAACTTCAAATAAAAAATAAATACAAATATTTTCCGTTTTAAAAATTTTACTTTCTTAGTGTTTTAACTTTCGTAAAAATTGTGTCTATATATAGTACATAAATTATTAGAAAGGGCGCACACTTCAACTTTGCCATTGCCGCCATTCAGGGCCAGATTAAATGAACGTGAGGCACCGGGCAAAGTCGTGGTCGCGAGGCCCCCAAAACGCTTAGCGCAACTGCGTAGCGTTTCACATACCCTCGTTTCAACTTTGCAGAAGCACCGATCAAAAACGTCAAAACTGATACGATTTGACAGCCTACACTTCAGAGACATTTGGGGGTGGCCACGTACAGCGGTTCGTACGTGATTAATTTGTTCAAAAAGAAAATTGTATCACAAAGAAACCATCTTTTTGCCACTGTGCCACTGCACAACAATCTTTTGTGTCATAGACACTCTGACCACCTTCATTGCACAAATCGTGCATTCACATATGCATTGAGGAAAGATATATCTACCAACTATCGCAGATGAAAACGTGCACGGTTTAGAAAAAAATGTTCTCAAGAAAACATCACTCAAAAGCAACTTGAACCGTACTGTCTGAAGTCTTGCGATGGGAGCTTTACAATAGTTACACCCATTAACTGTTTCGTGATCTAGTCAAGTGGACAACAGCGCTTTGTTTGATTTAAGACTGATAACCTCACGATCACGACGAGCGCTTCACAACTAATTAAATAACTCTTCGATTATCGTTTCGACTGAAATAAGCACACTCATGTTTTTGTTCGTAACACAAGCTTTCTGAGTTTTTATTGTACGAATATGTTTTTTGTGTACAATCTGGGTTTATTTGAAATCACTGAATGGGATCCCTGCATTTGACTGCTGAACACCGATATCTTGACAGGTAATGCAGCGAAACAGTGACTGCTGATAGCGGCAAGCCACGTTTAGTTTTATACTGTGTGAAAAGAAGCATGAATAAATCTGTAGCTGTCCTTCCACAAGTTTGAAAAATCTATTGTTAGGGTGAGACTGTGATCAACGTGGATAGCGTAATCAAACGACTGTTATGCAGGCTTTTTTCACACAATATAAAAACGTGGCTTGTCAGAATACGACTATGCAGACTTGTGGGATTACGTCTCTATCGTTAAGGTTTAATTCCGACTTCTTAGTGAATACTAAGTGCAAAGCTGTATCTTCTGTGGCAAGTTTTAGTAATTACTCTGCTCAATTTTTAAGCCCATGTGGTATTCTAACTTTAGTAAGTTGTGCAATAGTCTTGTCAACACGTACAAAAGTTCTACTTCTCATTACTTGCAACAGTTTAAGGAGTGTCTAACGATCTTGTTTTTTCATCGCTCATGTTGTTCTGGCCGTTGATCATTCTTAAATTTGGCCTTATTTGTAGAAAGTGCTTGAAAAATGGATATCGGACAGTTTATGAAAATAAAAAGCATTATTCATAGCCGAAGTGCATAAAACATATTAAACAAATATTGAGAAATGAGTTTCAACCACCACAGACCAATCGGGTAGAAAGGGTAAAGCGTTTTGTGAATGTCTATTTACAGTGCATCGTCAGCAACCTGAAAAGGATAAGCAAAATGTCGACGTTGCACGCAGGGGCGTAACGAGGTAAGATAGCGCCCTGGCCAAGAAACAATTTTGGTGCCCCCATGTTTGAACCTGAGGTCTTTGGGAAGCATATTGAAGAAAGTACTTGCGATATTGTTGGGACTTTTCGGCGCCCCCGCAGTGATTCGGCGCCTGGGGAATTGTACCCCCATTGTTACGCCCCTGGTTGCCCCCTTCGGAAAATTTTCTGTGGACGCCTATGGATGCACCAATTTTGATCTAATTCAACATGGTGCTGTTTGGTTCAATTCTTCAAATATCGTCACTCAAAAACGATAAAAGCCAAGTTGTCAGTTTCCTTAAATCTATATACTAAACGGAGTAATAAAAAAACTCTGCAATTNTCAAAAAAGCTCTGCAAGTAGTGTTTCTATATTCAAGGGCGAGGCCCCTAAATGCGCGAGGCCCCGGNCATTTGCCCGGTTTGCTCAATGGTTAATCCGGCCCTGGCGCCATTTCGCACAGATACGCCACTGCATGTTGCGCCATTGAATATTTGCAGCCTTAAGTAGAGTGCAGGCTAGTCGTGCCTTTACCCCGTATTTTACCCATAAAAAGCAACAAGAGATAGACTCGGGCTGAACGAAAGTATTTTACTACTGGCCGCATGTAATCTGAAAAAGCATTCAGGCGTTTTGTTCCTCAAATTATACATAACAATAACCAAGTCTCAACGCCATATAAAGAGAATGCTCATCGTCATTCACTTCAGTACTTTGCGCTCATTTTTCTATATCAGGATCTCCAAACTACGGCCCTAGGACCAAATCCGGCCCGAGAGTACATTTTATAAAGTAAATAATTAAAAATTAATTGACGAATAACATTTTGATTTGACAGAATGTAACATATCCCGAAACAATCACATTACGTAAGATGTCCAACCAGAGGCGAATTCACATTTTCGGGCCCCTAGGCTATTCTAAATTGGGGGAGTTGGGAGTTGCCCTTCTGGGAGAGTTGCGATAATTGATGTCATACAAATCACCACTACACGTGCTCGCTACATTCACTGAACAAGTTGTTCCAATCCATAAATATATTACTTTATTCTCAATTCCCTCGATTTCAGCAACAAAAACAGTGACAATGAAACTAACGAAAAAGGCAGAGGTGAAGTTATCTGACCACAGTCACTTTACATGTTAATTGAGCACCTCTCTCGCCTCGCTTAATCTAAGAAATTAATTATACACATTATACGCAAGAATAACCAATTCTCAACGCCATAAAAAGAAAATGATCATCGTCATTCACTTCAATCTTTCACGCTAATCTATAGAAATCTTTTGTTAGTGGTATATAGTAAAAATATGTGCGTTGATCCAAAACAAACATACAACAGAATTGCTGGAAATTGTCCTTACTTCCAAAATTTTGGGGCCCTCCGAAATCGGGGTCCCTAGGCTTAAGCCTATTTAGCCGAATGGTAAATCCGCGCCTGTGTCCGACCCTCGCACTGTTGTGTAATAATTTATGTGGCCTTCGGATGAAAAAGTTTGGAGACCCTGTTCTGTACAGATCTATTGTTTGCGGCATAGTAAAAAAATGTGCATTGAACCAAAACAAAAATAAAAATATTAATTGCTTGCAAAATTGCGGGAATTTGCTTTACTCCCGAAATTTTTGGGCCCCTTAAATTCGGGGGCCTAGGCTAAAGCCTTTGGTAAATCCGCGCTTGATCACGACGTTCCCACACCCCAGCCTGTACGTTGGCGACTTCAATTGCCAGCATGTCAACTGGGGTTACAACACAACATCCCTGGACGGTGAGAGCCTGGACTCCTGGGCAAACATCCAACAACTTTGGACTGTTGTACAACCCAAAGGAAACAGCCAGTTTCTTCTCTCGCCGTTGGAACGTCGACACCAACCCAGACCTGGCCTTCGCGAGCCTCGGCCA
>JGI24159J19872_10004280_pt1 | contig 18130 bp, 14 predicted proteins | sample Ectturendosymbi4_FD_19872 | JGI IMG/M metagenome (IMG submission 19872) | reverse complement strand
CTTGTCTAATCTACGTTCCTTCGCGTCTGCTGATTAGCAATCATCCACAGTACTTTAGTGAGCGCCTTGCCTCTCCTAGGCATTCTACAATTGGGTTTGAACCGTTTGTGTTTGTATTGTGTACTACGAAAAATACAACACTTTCCTTTGCTATATTCATAATCTTCGATTGCCTTTCTCTTTGTTCTTTTCAAGGGTTGGCTGGCTGNATGACTTCGCGGTCATTNCGCCAATCCTCGTAATCTTTCTGTTAAACCACGACATGTTTATACCCCTCGAAAAATACAATTGACTGATTTGGGGGAAATCGAAAGTGCCTGTTTTGCCCAAATAATGTACACTGTTGCTTTTCATTCGGTCCCAAAGTAAAAACGAAACACTCACTAATATGAGAAACAACCTGGCGCGTCATTTTCGATTACAGTGACTAATTTCACTAGTTTTATATCTAACAAGAAATAAAGCGGTTCGTTTATTGCTTTGGTCTTCACTTCAGTTTCAAGAGCAGTGCAATTGAAGATGGGAAGTTCGCAATAAATTCAGCAAACAAAACCAAAACATAGGTGATAAATTTAAACCAACAAAAGACGTTTAAAAATTACTCCCTCCTTCAAACCACAATCGATTTTTGACAAACAACTGTAAAAACATAAGGTTTTTATTGATTTCATTTTTTCACAGCGCTCTATTAACATTTTTGACGTTCCCGCTGAAAGGCTAGATTATTTTCTGAGCAGTTTCCTTATCTTTCCCAAATGCATTTAGTACTTTTACTTTAATTGTAAGATTTATTTCGTTTGGCAATAATTTTTTTAGAAGACATCCGTTATTCATCGGCTTTACTTTTAACAGTTAAATGTGCTTGTGATTAAACATTTTAGGAGCCTATGTTCAAGTAAACTTCCGAAACAAGTTCAGAGTGAGCGGGTTGTGGATTCAAGGAGCAAACGATGCGGATAGATACGTCACAATGTTCAAAGTTGCGTTTGCGAATGACGACACCTTCAGCCAGTGGACCGATTACACTAACTTTGACAAAGTCGTGGTACGATACGTATGATTATACTGTAAATTTTGCGATACAAAAGTTTTTAACCAGTCCATTTTGTTTGAGTTTTGGATTCTGGCGTTCTTCTATTGCACGTCATACTTTCGCCCAAACTTACGTTCCCAAGAAGTTAGGTTCATGAAAACAGCAGTTGAAACAAGTTTTTTTGCGACTTAATTTTTCAAATAGACTTCCGTTGTTTTTGAGGTGTTGCAGAACACAAACACACATGCGTGTGGATGAAAACACATCAAGACAGGAGCGTGTGTCTGGTGTGCTAAAAGTTTGACATTTCGAAAAGTTTCTCCATCGTGCCATGAACTCGTGCTCCCGACTTGAAATTTCAAGTACTTTTCCATTTTCATAAATTATGTGATGTTCACAAATGACAAGCATCCTTTTTTTGAAACAGGTAAATTTCACTGGAAACAGCGACACTCAGACTCCGGTTCGAGTCGTTCTTGCTGAGCATGTCTTCACATCCGGGATTCGAATCTATCCGCTCCAATGGTCAGGAGACGCGATAGGAATGAGATTCGAGTTGACGGGTTGTTACCCGCTACGTAAGTCGAGTTGACGGGTTGTTGTCCGCTGCGTAAGTCGAGTTGACGGGCTGTTACCCGCTGCTCAAATCCCCATCGTAGGTGGAAAACCAATAATAAAAACACGTTTGTAAACTGAAAACAGATGCAATGCGTCTTCAACGGTGCAACTCCTTTCTGCACAAACACGTTGCCACGTTGCATAATACAACCAGAGATATCTAGGAGTTCTGGATATCCCTGGTTATGGCCTCGCTGAAACTTAACCAACTCAATTTAATGTTTGGTGCAACCAATAAATTCAGTTTACAAACGTGTTTGCAGCTTTTGTCTACGTTCTTATTTACGTAAACCAGAGGCGGATCCAGGGGAGTAATTGGGGCGATTGCCCCCCCTAAAACCTGTGAAAGTAACTTCATTCACCATGATTTTGTGCAATTCCCAAAATAACATTCGCGGAATAAGGCCATTTTTCTGTCCATTGTTTTATCACAGCAGTGTTGTGAAGTATACTTCATCTCTCTTACAGTAGCGAAGCCATAATGAGATTTCACTAACAAATATTACTGAAATCGCCATCCCCCCTATTTTTACTGGCTGTACCCGCCCCTGACGTAAACCTGCAGTTGCTATGCAACCACTCTCAAGATTGTTTTCAGCAATGTGGATTCGTGCAATGACCTTTTGTGCCTCAGTTTTTCGGTAACGCATTTGGGTGCACGTTTCCAGAGGAACTTGGATGCGCCGAAATCGCTGACGTTTTCTTGCAAGTAGAAGATGACGACGGCACAGTAGTCCAAGCAGAATGTCCAGGTCTTTGTCCTGTCTTAGAAACTCCGAAGGTGTACGGAACAGGGATCTATGCTGGGGTATGTTTGACTGTCATGGTGGGACAAATAGAAACTGTAAGGCACATTGAGAAAAAAATGACAAGTTTCAGGCCATGACTGCAGCTGTGTGCAGAGCTGCCTGGTGATATCGATTTAATGCCAGTTGTTTTGGTCTTCCTTTTTCACTCTTTAACGTGCTTTTATTGCATATGGCTCAAGATTAAGTTTCATCAACATAAACGATGTATTCCGAAGACATCTGAACAAACGCTTTTTGATTACACGCAAGCCCTTGGGAGTGCGTGTGACTAGCCTGATCGAACAGACCTTCGCCGCCCGATTTCCAAGTGTACAGTTGCGTGCTCGCTCACTTAAGCGTTGAACGAGCAGTACCGCTTTCGCAAATCGAAGCAAAGAACACCTGGCAAAGACGACTAATTACTAATTTATTTATTTCCATCGAGCGCAAACTTTGATGAAACCGTGCCGGCTTTTCTGCTGAAGATGACTTTGCGCATTGCGCGTTGTTGTTTCAACTGGAATCTAACAAAACCATACCTAGAGGAGCTTTTTGTGGCCGTTTTTACCATTTCCAATCATGTGTTTTGACGAAGTCTGACCCAGACAATCCTTTCTGGCAAATACGCAATAAACAACAGCAGTAATTCATTGTCCAAATCTAGTTTTAACTTGCAGTAACTTTTGAAAAGAAAAAACGCGTAGCTTTGTCAAAACTATGTCGTTTCTTTCCAATACCTGTATGAGTGAGGAGCAGAATGTTGGCATCTAACTATAGAAGTTTATTTTTATTGTCTCTTATGTTCAAGCAACAAGCACCTTGCTAGTTTGAATTATTTCATTCACCTTTGAAACAAACGGGAGATATAGGACTGATCATGCAGCAACAGCAGGATTTAGTTTTGATTTTTCCACTTTTTAGACATTAATGCTCACTCACGTGCACAAAAGGAAATTGCCCATTTGCTAGTTTGACAAAAACAAGAAATAAAATATTTATAGGTATTCTTAAAATTGTCCCAGAAGCAACCGCAGTTTTCTTCGCATTATACTAGATAGAAACGGGACCAAAGCTGCTACGAAAAATATAGCACAGTGGCAAAACACGTTGGTTTCTTCTTTTTTATTTCGAGAAATGTTTTTTCTACCTTGTTATCCTAGTTATATTTATCTAGCATTGCCAGTTGGTATAAAAAATTTGTTAAAATATGCTGGCGCTTAGAAATGTGTTTATGCACCTGTTTATACGGTCTTCTGCTCATAGATATCTCAAATCTGCAGCGCTGCAGTGCACGCAGGCGTAATCTTAGATCAAATTGGTGGTCCAGTGACGATGGTCAAGAAACCAGCTCAGAGTATATATCGTGGATCTGTCAGCAATGAAGTAGTGTCTCTTGATTTCGTGTGAGTTAGTGATTTAATCGAAAAAGATTTCTTTGCATTTCTGCTTGTTTTAATCCCTTCTCTAAGACACGCTTTTTCCCGCAGTTCTCAAAGTTGCTGTTACAATTTCTTTGTGTCGCCTGATTGCGTCGACACGCGCAGTGTAGACATTTTTCGCTGTTTTTGCAGTTACTACCCGGTCGCCTTCTCGTTCGCAAACAACGAATTGACTTGCCAAGCAGGATGGATTCCTTTCAACCAACATTGCTACCATTTTTCAGGTGATTTCAATTTTTGGTGCAGGGCACGAATTCACAGGCGAATGTGTAAACATCTACCGCATCAAATTTTAGCGCGGCTACAATTTCGAGACTGGTTTTGTTTGACTTTCACTAAGACTTTCTCACTTTGGCTCGATTTCACTTTGACTTTCTCTCTAACACTGATTGCACACGGTGACACACAGTGGACATGCTAACGTGGGCTGAGGCAGAAGCACAGTGCGTATCGTTGGACGGCCACCTTGTGACCATCAGCACCAGCGTGGAGCAAGATTTCATTTCGCAGCAAATTGTTCTTGGGCCAGCTCCGTACGTTTGGATTGGATTAAATGATCTTCGTTCCACCAACGAGTTTGAGTGGGTTGATGGTACACCGGTACGTAAAAGTAGCTGTTAGGTCACGTGCCCATTGCTTGTATTTTCTCGTCATCTTGTATTGCCTACATACGTCCTCTGAACTTTGAATAAAGGTGGGCTTTGGACTTTTATCTTAGTATTTTTAGAAGGAACTGAATATCTCCTACATCTAAAGGTAACGTACACCAATTGGGAACCGTTTGCTCCAGACAACTGGGAAGGCAAGCAGGAAAGTTGCTGCGAGATCAACAGAGATACTTCACTTTGGAACGATTATTTGTGCGATGATACTGGGGTAAAGTGTCTGAGTTTAGAAAGGCAAACTGCAATAGATTTTTAAACATGATTTGTCCACCCACGATTGTAGATAGATCTGTCTTCTTCCCGCTTCGTCTGTCCTTACCGCTTATCACCCGGTCGCTGTATGTTCAGATCAAGTTGTCAGGCATTTCACAATGTGAGTAGTTAGATTCGCCTATAACTGAGTGAAAGAGAAGCGAGTATCACGCCTACATCACATTTTGTACGTCTACATGTCATCAATTTGCTATTCGGTAGATCGACTGCCAAAGACATGTTTGAAACCACAATGCGAAGGGTTTAGCGGAAGTCATTTGAGCACAATGAAATGCTGAAGGAGTTGCGTCCTAATTACTAAAGTTGCAGCAGCTTCCAAAGGAAACAACCGTTTTTAATGCGCATCACATCTGTAGATGCGAATCTTCTTATCATATCTAATAAGGAAATTAAATATTTACAATTTAATGCAATTTTTTGTGGTCTGTGCTTCAATATTTCTCTTATGCTTACTTTTTTCTGGGGAATTGCTTACGTGATTTGTTTACTGCACTTTATGGAATCGACCATTGCGCTGGTGTGCACAAAAATTACTAGTTGGCAAACAGAATTTTACATGCACTTGAAAACTTTTTTCACAGGGGTATGTCTGCAAAAAGTTCAAGGGTTACTACTCAGCAGGCGAAACTGAAGACCCAACGCCTGCTCCCGGCTGTCAAGAAGGTATGATTGATACCAGCCCAGCTACGATAGCATAAAATGAAAATATCGCGATTGCTTTATCTTTGGGGTTATGTGAAAAAATTTCATGATTTCATTCTTATACGCGCAGCTTCTCTCAGGAGAGTTTTGAGGGGCAGTTGCCCTAGGAAGTTCTAAAACTCTTCAAAGTTTTCAAAAAAACTTGATTAATGATAGATCTGCTGACTCCAAATCAAGAAAACAACTAAACCAGCTCACAGATGTAAACATTTTACCTAGACCAGACCAACCACTGAGGGATTTCCTGTAGGTGTAAGTTGTGCAACCATGAGAACTTGCTTCGTGATCATGAACTTGCTTAGCCGAACATTCTTGGGATTCTGGTCTTCACAAAGATTTCTGAGCAAAAACATATGATTTCACGTCGTGGTACAAAATGTGGCCACTGAAGGAGCGATTTGTGCTGTTGCCTTGCCTCGCTCCTTCAGTGGCCACATTTTGTACCACGACGACAAAAGTGTGTTACGTGGTTGATCAACAGTTTATAGTATTGCCAAGATATCGTTACACAACCCTGAGCACTTTTGGTGCCTTAGAATTCTTCTGCTATTGATCGTCATAAAATGACAAAAAAGACAATTTAATAGTAGTGTGCAAAAAACTTCCTTCTTTTTATTTTGATTCGAGTGGCAGAAAACCTTCTTATCTATGGTTTTTGCGTTGTAAAAACGTAAGAGAGTACTGAATGCATGGCAGGCTGGATGGCATACGAAGGCTACTGCTATTGGTTCCAGCGCACTCTCGTAACAGAACCGGACTCGGCAATCTACTGTGCAGGTTTGGGAGCTGTGAATATCCATATTAGGGACAGGTACGTTTCGTTTGAGTTGGATTTTATTGAAAAAGCCATGGTTATTTGCCAAAAAATTTGGGAATATTTGCATTACCCAATTGTAAATCGAAACCATTTCTAATTGTTTTCTTTTCATCTTGGTTCATGCAGTATCTTTTGGCTTACATAGGAATTGTGAATGGTTGTAGCGATAAGTTCGGCATTGTTGTTAGGAAGTTTATTTAAATTGTGTAACTAATTTATTTACGCATTTGCCGACTTTTGGTTTTATGATTTTATGAAAACAGGATCATGGTATTGCTTCATCTTTCGTAAACGCTTGCTGTGTTTTCTTGCTACCCTTCTATATTGCCTAAAGAGATCGCTCTTCAAGAGCAAAGCTCAAAATAAGCTGAAAATCCAAACTTGATGACAAGTTACCTAATCCGGGTAATTTCAACTTCCTATTGGCTGTATGATTTGATGTCGCGAACATACTAAGGCGTTTCGCCTGTCCCAAATACGCGGTAATAACGCTCAGAAGAGCAAGTTGTTCTATGGTACCCTAAGTGTTATTCTAACATGGAGCTTTCAAGCATTGTCAATCTGCTTAGCGTTTTTCCAGGAACATGGTATAATTTACAATAGCGTAAAAAGAATTATGCAGAAGAACGCAATGCCCTNTTTTTGAAAGTTACCTTAAAAAATTTTGGTTTGAAAAAAGAGCGCNTGTTCCGAGAACAGCCATGGTAAAACGTTTATTGGTAACCCAGTTAAACTCATCACAAACAGCGCTCACTTTCGATCAATATAATTGCGAGATTTTGCTTTCGTGGGATTTGTGAAACTTGAAAGCATGGCTTNTACATTAAACCTCGGAGTTGTCTTTGACTTCGCTGATGGCAGCATCACAACGTGCTCGTCCTAAACTTCAACAATCGGCATNTTATATTTTTAAAGNGCCGACATCTCAACTTCTTTAAATTGTGCCTGCTTTGATATTTACAAAACGTTGTTATGACCAGGGGCGTAGCAAGGGGGGTAAGGGGGGAAATTCCCCGGGCGCCGAGTTACCCACTATGGGGGCGCCAAATCACTGCGGGGGGCGCCGAAAAGTCCCAACAATGTCACAAGTACTTTCTATACATTTGCTTCCTAAAGACCTCAGTTTCGAACACGAGAGCGCCTAACTTGCTTCTTGCCCCCGGGCGCCATCTAACCTCGTTACACCCCTGATTATGGCGCTGCTAATAATGTTTTGTTGCTATCCTGAAATGTTCCAAAAAATCAGAGCAAAAAAATCTTTTTTCTAGATATGTGCAGAGTTTCATCCACACAATCGTTGGTTCTGAGGACTTGAGATGGTGGCTAGGACTCCATGCCCACGTTTCTGATGGAGGGGGAGTATCGTGGGAATGGGCAAGCGGTAACGACGTTACTTACGACAACTGGGCTAAAGGCAATCCAGGTAGTCCTTGTTAGAATAAATCTCGTGAAAGCTTAGTATTTGGTGATAGACCACGGCTATTTGCCAGGAAAAGAGACTATTTTAATGTTTGGATCATTAGTTTAACCTTAATTCCGGATGCCTTGCGAACCTGTCTTCTCTTGTCATTTTTGAGGACGAATTGTAGAGCAACGTATTGTGGACCTCTATCCCCAAACATGTAACGCACTTGGACGCCTTAATTCACAGATTGTATTCGATCAATGTATGTATATTTTTGCAAAAGAACAAAAATATCCCTAAAAACAATGTTGGTGCTCACGGGTCGTATAGGAACAGATGGTTCCTAAATCATTGCTAGCTCATGATCATCTCGCGAGTTAAGCAAATAACTTCAAAACCTTGTCTGATTTTGAGACGGAAAAATTTTGAATGGTAGTGCAGTCTACCAAAGTGCAACTCGGTTATTATACTGTTGGTTGCTTTGGCAATGAATCCGTACTTGTTAAAAGGAAGACATTCATTGAATGCGCAATAACAACAAACACAAGAATAAAATCAGGCCATTAATTCTACTTAACATCAATGTTGCTTGTGCCGAAATCAAAACTGTTAAAGCCGATACTCAAAAAGCTTCCTTCTCGTAATATTTTCCAACAAACGATGTAGTTTTGACGGAAACAATACATCAACTATTAATGAAACGTCTGTAACAAAAATGCTTATNCCCTGCTTTTTTAAACCTCAAGAATTATGCAGCAACTTTTCTTTGTTGCAAAACCAATAGTTCAAAATCTTGCTGCAGCNCCACATAGCCACCTTTTCGCACACACCTGCACAGTTTTCCGCAGCAAAGCAGTTTCTGCCCAACTGAGCCCTGTTTTGGCGTCGCAACCTTCTTTACATGTATAGGTGCAAAAATTATGTTACTTTTGTCTCGTATATAGAATGCTAGAAGCACTTAGTGACCCTTGAGATCATTTNGGCCATAACGCACCGACCGATTGCGCTGGAGAGGCAATCAAGACATCATAAGATANGTTTTTCAGTTCTTTCTTCTAAAAAAGGGGTAAATTGGCATTTGAAATTTTTTCACAGTTTGCAATAACATTACTAAAACACCTCGCGACGCCTCACTGCCCTACAAAATTTTAAACGCAATGGTACCCATTTTTTTCAAAACAAAAACGAATACACACGAAAGTCCTCATCTTGTGATACCTTCATTAACTCTCTAGCGCGATCGGTTGAGAGTTAGGAACGAAACTGCCTGAAAGTATTTAAGTTGGCTCACCCTGTCTGTGAAGGGTCCAGCTTGGACCACAACAAAGGGAAGTAGATTAGGCCAAAGAGCGCGTCTTCAGACAACGTACTTTGATGTGCAAACGCTAGCATTTCTCAGCGCAAATATTCATAGAGGCATCAAGTTATAAAGTTTTCTTCCAGTTTTGCTCAATGGAAAATTTTAAGTGCAATTCAGCACTGTCGGCGAAATTGCTTATTCATGTCATTATGAACTGTTACGATTTTTGCTTTCCGCAGCATGAGTTGCAGAAAACATACTAAAAATACCCGTTAGTTAATTTCGGGTTTNGACCATACAAGCAAAAAACGACAAAGAACTGTCACAAACTAATGGAACTAAATATTCTCGGGCGATTTGTCCGTATCTGTTATNCAGAAATGTTGCTTCACAGCTGCCAGATGGTACTTAACATTGACAACCACTAACAATACTTTTCAGACATCACGAATGGGCAGTGCGCTGTAATGTATGGCGGAATTTTCGGAAATGGCTTGTGGTACAGCACACGATGGGAAAAAAAGGCTTATTCAATCTGCGAAACACCACGGGATGGATGGACAACCCCTCCGACAAGTGTGTTTAAGCCACATTTGCAACGAATGCATGCAAAGATTGCATAAACTGTTGACTGCTCTCCCTTTGACGACGTTTTCCATTGGAAACAATTAGGAAGCCAAAAATGTTATTGCTGTTCGAATATATGAGAACATCTCTCTTAATTAGCAACTAAAATATGGTTCAAATAAACACCAGCTGCAAAATGGTGTTTTTTGTTTTGTTCAGAGTACGTAATTACTTATATGATATTCTACTTTGGACAGTGGTGCAGGAGCTGGAGGTATACGGGATGCAAGTGCACCCGTAAAATTTTGATTTGTTGAAAATTTGAGCAAAATCTCAAAACATTTGGGCACAGAAGTTCCGACATTTTCAACAATAAAGAAATTGTACTGTTTTGCTATTGGGTGTATAAATAATGGTCTATAATGCCATAGAAAACACAGTAACTATACAATACATTTGAATCAACACACGTTTTCTAGTAACTTTGTCTTTTAGTTTGTGAGAGTTTATGTGTAACCAGCAGCTACAGGAAATTGTTAGTGGGAGAGTTTGTCACATAAAAGTTTTTCTGGCAAATTTAGGGAAATTCGGGGAAAATACCCTTTACCCTCCAAAAAATTGCCTGCTCCTTCACCTGCGGCTTTGGACATACTGCACGTAAACTATTTCGTTGTTTGTCGTGAAGGGATAAAATTACTTCGAATTTTATAGCAACACCAGCACCATCAGGAGGATGTGCATGGGATTGGTCAACACCTGGAGATGATAGTGATTACTGCTACAAAGTTATATCACCGGCTGAAGTACAGTACTGGGAGAAGAAACAGGCTTGGGACAATGCGAGACACCAGGTAGGAAGTTTTAAGTGGCTCTTATTGTTTGTAACTTCAATGAACTTGAACGTTTTACAAAAATATCACACTTCGGACATTTTTTCAGTCTTTATTTGCATATTGCTCAGCTCCGAGGCCGCGATAATGTTTGGGCGGCGTTTGAAATAATCGCCATTGACACCATCAGTTGTCATCGCAAAGCCTAGCAAATATGTGCAAAAGCAATACGTAGCTTGTTATTGACGACAGAAATTTACTATTGTTTGCTTAGTGCTGTTTCAATTATGCAGCACCTATCCCACACACTAGGTTATTTGAACAAAAAAACATGAATTTATGTCGCAATAGGCGTTTGATACTTTTTTGTGAAAAATATGTTAGGCAATATGAATTGAAGATTCGGGAATGTTTTAATAACATTCTTTTTCCAACTAATAGAATCCAATTACAAACCACAATCTCTACCAAAGAAGTGGTAGAAGTGCTAGCAGTGTTTGCTAGAGCTCGCAACTTGCTGCCAAAATTTAGGGCGCAGTTTAAGCAGACTGCCATAGCTTTTGAACATTTGCTGTCGATCTTTGTGGAAACGCTAATATAAAAGTACGACTATTTATGCTCGAAGCAGCCTTTGCTCAGCAAAGGTTATGAACATGTTAAAAAAGCAAATAAAGGAAATTTTTCATTTTTTTGGCGAGGTTTAAAGGACTTTATTTGCTTCCACAAAAGCAGTTGCTGATAAAATTGAGAAAATAACTGCTGAAAAAAGTTCTTTTGATTTGTAGAAGATCGGTAAAAGAATCAATGGATGTGGATTTTTTACTATTTCTTTTTCACAGTGCATGTCGTATCAAGCTGACTTGGTATCAATTCATAGCAAAAAAGAAGAAACATATGTTATCAATCTTATCGCAAAAGATGAAGCCGAAAGCCAATATTTCTGGATTGGTCTCAACAACAAGTTAGTTTGCTGCCAAAATCTCTCAGAAGTAATGACATATTTCTGTGTTGCAGTAATGCACGTTGAAACTTGACCGCGCTGGTCGATATGGAAATATATCGACAAGAATCGAAATTTTAACGATCTCAAACTAAAATCGAATGGTTTCTCGGATAAAACCTTTGGTGACTTCTGCCCACATTCGGTTGCTTCTCGCGTGACTGCCTACATCATTTTAAAGAGTTTGTCCTATACGATAAGTTCTTTTTGTTACTGCTTGATAGATGAGAACTGACTCCCGATCCAAATGCATTCCACTGCTCTTTTGCGAAACTGCTTCGTGCCAAAGTATTTAATCAAGTGTTATTTTTAGTAAGAGGATTAAGTAATCTTGCAAAAATCCGACGATATTTCTGATCAGGGGTGCCGGCAGCTGGGCGTGGTCGGATGGTACCCCAACTGAGTACACGGGCTGGAACCTCGGAGCCCCGTCATCGACCAACGATAACAACTGCGTCGCGATGAAGTACGAGGCAGGTTACGGCACCGGTTANTGGGAAAATATAAACTGTTTCCAGGTAATGAAATGGTACACTCTATAAACTGGTTTTGCTACGGCACAGCTCTNAGCNCAAACATGTTAAAATTTNATCCATTTACATTACACCAATGCTAACAGTGTGGATTTTTTGTGGTGCTGGTTTTGCAAACATTTTGTATTCANTTATCAGCAGTTAAACGTTTCCACAACTCAGGTAAAAGCCAAGCTTAATAAAAACGATAGTTTTGAGCTCCACTGGTAATCTTTTCTGCTCTTTGAAAGTTTTTCTTACGATCGAACAACAGTCATTTTGTTTCTCGTATAACTAATTTTTTTCAAGGAACTTGAATGGGTTTGCAAGCGATTGAAAAGCCTCGATCCAGTCCTTCCAACCGACCCCCCGACAGGGGTGCCAAATCCTTCCTGCGGATCAGAAGCTGACGGAACGTGGCTCGAATACGAAAACATGTGCTATCTCTTCAATGACGTCAACCTTATTGATTTCCACGACGCGAGTGTTGTGAGTGTATAACTTTACATCGGTCGTGCGACAATTGCAGTAGAAGTGTCTTTTCAACAGATTTTTTCATTTGCAGCGCATATTGCGCTGGTATATGTAAAATACTACGTCTCTGCCGTGTTCACAACTGTTGATTTTCCATCTGCTTTCAGCTCATGAAACTGTTAAATTGTATGAAAACGTTGAATTCTCGCTCAGTTAACTGCTAAGAATAAAGTATTTGATTGTCATGAAAATCCTGCTATTATCAGCCATTTTCTTGCTCAACGAGACTTTATTGCTGCAGAAATGCCAAACTCTCGGTGGATACTTGTTGTCTGTTCACAATCAAGCCGAAAGCTCGTTTATCACCAATCAAGTTAAGGTAAAACTGCAAATTGGCTTTCGTTACAGGCAAGTTTTAACACTGTTAACGAACGATTTTTCGAATTAAAGTTCGTCAAACGAACCTTATCACTTGACCTTGTGCGCAGTGTTTTTCAAGTAACGAAACTCACGTGGACGCTTCATTTTGTTTTAATCGTTTAATTTGCCCAGATTTTTTAAGGTGTTTTAAGGACCCGATTCGGGTCCCTAGAATTGCAAATCGGGTCCCTAGAATCAAAGAAAATTATCATCGGTTCCCTGGAATCAGAGAAAATCGGGTCTCTACAATCAGAGAAATCGGGCCTCTAAATATCCATATCGGGTACCTAACATTTTCCTTAAAAAAAACCTGCTTTGCCTTCGCCAATATCGAGAATATCCGACAGAATGTTACGGTAAAAACACTGCTCTTCAAACCTTTTTGCTAACGCTTTCAGCATCTCGTCTCAACCTTAAAAGGTTGCAACGCATAATTTGGAAAATTTCGTTTGTTCGTGTGTTTGTCCACAGAAAATAAATAACGCTTTAGTGACAACAGTGAAAATCTCACTAATCAAACAAATCATAGCTTCAAGCCTTGATTGCTGCCAGTGGAAAAAATTATGAAACGTTGCCATCAATCTGTTACGCGTCGCTGCAAATTTTCTACAGTTTCCGGTATTTCATTTTGACAGTTCTGATTGTGTGATGTTTGAAAATTAAGAAAAAAATTTAAGTTCACTCAGACATGCCAGTAAGAATTGCAGTGCGGTTTCATGCATGGGCGCAAGAGGCCGGGATGCAGGGAGGGCTACTGTATACCCTCCTCAAATGTTTTCCTTTAAGGCGAAATCGTTTCAAACGTGATAAATTTGTATCGAAATTTTAACATGTGAAGTTTTTTTGTCAATTTAGCTCTTCTCTGGGATGAAAATTGCATTAGATGAGTCTTTTTGTTACTTAGAGAAATTGAATTGTGAAATCTGTAGAAAATTTACTTTTTGGACATGAACACACTTTTTCGGGTAAAACGCCGTACTCCTTCAGATTTTTTGGTCCCTTCAAAAGATCGATATCTCCATCTCCATTTATGGTGCACTTACAAACACCGTTCAGCAATGAGGTCCTGTAGGGCGAAAAAATAAATGACAGATCATCGCTCATTTGTGATGTAAGTTAGTTGTGAATTTTTGATCAATGAAACGGATTGAATGCATTGGTCTACCACAACAGGTTGTTTAGGGCTGCCTGGAAAAGAACATGTATGAATGATGAATCATTTAAAAATGTTCTCCCAAATACTGCGTCTCCATGCGTCTTTGTTAAAAGACAAACATTGATAACTACAATGAATTTCTGTACTTGCCATGAACGTGATCGGTGTCTGATGTGCTAAACAAAGTTTCAATAATATGGTTTTCTTCCAACAATGGAAATGTGTTCGAAAAAACTAACAGATCCAACAGTTGGGATCCCTGGATAATTGCGATTTTAAAAGGGTCGTCGCGATTCGCAGGAGTCAAGTATGGCAAACCTTTGAAAAGACTTGTAGCATAACATGCACCCAGTGGTGGTCTTAGGATTGGGGGGGGGGCGAGGCAAGGCTGAAAAGGTCTGATGATGTCATCATACTCAGCCAAGCTTGATAAGACCTTTTTATCAAGCCTAGGAAGGGTATATGCGAACCGCCCAAAAATACGTTCCTGAGACTACAGCATGATCAACTGACTTAACAAAAAATGCACACGGGTATGCATGATACACAACTTTGAAAAGACTGGAAGTTGGGAAGACAAAGCTAGTAACACATAAAAGTTAAGCGATAGCAAGTTCGCATCGCCCCCACTTCTCTGTTTTTTTGCTCCATATCTCTGCATCAATATACTAAAAAGTTTATAACACACTTCCCCCTTGAAAAAATGCTTTGTTTACTGAATTTTTTCACAGCCGTATCCTTAAGCTTAGGGGTCACAATGAAACCACAAGAAACAAGAAAGCAGGTTCCAAACACTAAATTTGTTTCAAATTTCATCCTTTTAATTACATTCAAGAACATGGCGTACATAGCAAAGCATCCAACCTGAGCCTTGTTTTAAAAAGCCTTGAGGGTGGTGAGTCAAAGCTTCCCTCATTTTCCATTGACGCTAGTTGTTTGATAAATGTGCAAAAGTATTTCATATGCACTACAGGCCCCTTTTTCACAGTCGTCCACACTCCTATATTATGAGAAGCTTCATTGTCTGACAGTGAAAAAATTATAATTTGGTATAAAATTTTGCACTTACTTGATAGGGTCTTTTCAGAACTTTTTGAAACAATTTTAGACTCACATTTTTGTAAGGTATTGAAGTTGGTTTGAAGCTTTTCGTTTTTTACACATTAGAGATGCTGGTGAGGATTCTTTAAAAGCAGAACACCTACGTCCTACAGCACTTTGCAGTAGCGGGTGGGGCCCCTTTCAAAGTACTTACGTATTACAGTAGGGGGTGGGGGCTCTTTCAAAATACTTACGTATTATAGTTGCTGTTTGGGGGATCCTTTGAAAGCAAAGTACTTATACTGTACATTACAGTTCCTGCAGGGGCCTCTTTGAAGGCAAAGTGCTTACACACTAGGCTATATTTTCCACTGGGGTCCCCTTTGAAAGAGTACTTACACATTGCAGTTANTGTTGGTGGCCCCTTCAAAAGCAGAGTATTACGCATTACAGTGGCTGCTCGGGCAGTCCCGTCNCCACGGGGGCTTTGGTGGGCTTAGACNCCTCAAACAAAGCTCCAAGCCCCCCTCCCAGATTGAGACATGAAATACTATATATCAGTGGAGTTTTTGTCAATTTTTAGAATGTCAAGCCCCCCACGCACAAACGCAAAGCCCACCTATTGAAAACTTTCTGGCGACGGTTCTGTTTGGGGACCCCTTGGAAAACAGAGTGGGCTACTTGCAGTATTTGTGATGTGCTTCGGAGTATATTATATGAGTGGATAGTAAGTTTTTCACCAAAATGAAGAACAATTACGCACGAAACACCTCGAGGGGCCTTAAAAATGGGGGTCCCGAGGCAAGTGCCTCGCTCGCCTCCCTTTAAACCCACCATGCATGCACTCTTGTAAGTTGCTAAGTATTCTCCGTGTTCTTTCCAGCAAACGACGTCAGTGGATCGTTTTTGGATCGGAATGCGCGAACAAGGCGGAGTGAATGGAGAGTATTCGTGGACGGATGGAACGCCGGTTGATTTCGTCAACTGGGCCTCTGGTAATTTTAAGTTTTACGTTTAAAGGACATTTTTTTAAATGCAAGAAGGCATGAACCATTTACCTTATACTCATTCATCAATATTTGCGTATTACTTAACTATGCGTAGACAAATACAGCATGCTTTACTATTTTGCAAGGTTTNTCNTTTATAATGGGGGGTGCACCTTGTAAGGTGAGGCGTGTACTTTGACTACTTCTGACAGTTGCAAATCAGAAGGACAGTTAACAAACTGCTAAGCGATGCGAGAATCAGAAATTGTAAGATTGTCGTTAGGTAAACGAAATTTTAAAAAAATCAGAAATCGACAGCATGTACTTAAAATTCATAAGATAACCAAATTGCAGAAAAATGTTGGGCTACCTCGATTAATAGTTGCAACCTAAAATTATGCTATAGCATAATTCCCAGCTTTTAAGTGAATGTTGAGAAAATTATAATGGGTTAACAATATCACTAAAAAATCTGACAAATGATCGTCATGTTTGTTTTCTGGGCATGTTCCTTAGTAAAACCTAATGAATGCGCTCACTGAAGTAGAAGAAAATAACGGCTACTATTTTTACGTATGTTGCCTCAGCTGAAAGTCATAATTTTCATAGTGAAGAATATTTATAGTTAAGTAAAGGAAGAGATTGAAAACTGGAAATTAGTAACAAAGTTTCACAGCTTTGTGAAAGTTATTAAATTGCTTACATGTTGAATCCAACTACATGCAGATGTTTTTCTTCCAATCTGTGAGAATAAACTCTGTACGACGTTTTCTAACGCAGGTGAACCGAATGACGCTCTTGGGATGGAACAGTGCGTCACAGCATTGGTCAACTATCAGGGCTACGGCAAGTGGAACGATGAGAATTGTGGTTGGGTTGGATACGGATATATTTGCAAGAAATACCTAGGAGCCCCACCCAACCCACCTCAGCCTACACAACCTCTTCCAGGTGATGAGGGAACTATTACATTTTGTCTTTTCTAAATCATTCATGTAACAAGTTTGCTATGGGCGCCCTGCGTGTTGTTCGCACTTTATGATAGAAACCACCAGTTCATCATGAATATCGTTGAGAGCGTTACGTGGAAAGTTTATGATAAGAACTTGCCGCACATGCTCGATATGAAAATGCTGCATAAAACATTTCAAAACGGCAACCCCCTGTACGATCTCTTGCCAAAAAATCGGTCAAAATGTTTGAAACCGGCGTTGCGAACCTGGATACAGGCGCGGACACAGGGGGAGATGCAGGGGATGCATCCCCCCCACCAGACCTAAAGAGGTGTTGACATGACACTTGATTTCATTGAAGCTCATCGCCAAAAATATTTTTGTACTGCACATTACTTAATCGCTAAGGATACTAAGAATTAACTTGTGCTAACAATTAGTCAAAAATGTTCCTTCGGTTCATTAGATGAGCTGGCCTTGTTTGTCAAACCTAATATAAAATAGTCAATGATCGCATGGGCGTTCGCAGGGGAGGCAAATGCCCGTTCCCCCCCCTGGAAATTGGGATTAAGAACCAAAAATTTCTGGAAAAGCCTGAAGTCGGCATCTTAAATTCCGATTAATTGATTTGATTCTTGTAGTGACAGTTTTTTGCTGGTATGAAACTCACATTGCACAAGAGTCAGGTTCACAGTTATAGTGTCATGCAGTGATGGGCTTGCAGTTCACTGATGTCCATTCCTTTGCCTGCAGAGGCGGGTTGCGAAAGTCGCGAGCGGATTGTTCTACTGTTGGTCTTTATTGCGTAACAATACCGTGGCAACACACCTGCAAAGGTTCACCTTAAATTACGGTAGCAGGCGTTTTGTTGCATGAGACTCTTGAACGCAGACATCTTGGCAGGTAATGCAGTGAGACAGTGACATGCTGATAGGGGTAAGCCACGTACATTTGCATTTTGTGAAAAGAAGCATGAGTGAGTCTGTAGCAATGATTCCACAAGTTTAAAAATTCCATTATTAGTGCGAGTGTGACCAATGTGCCTGAGTGTCAAACTACACTTATGCAAGCTTCTTTTCATGCAGTATAAAATTACGTGGCTTGTTAGAATACGTTTATGCAAGCTTGTGGAAATACGTCTTAATTGT
>JGI24159J19872_10004279_pt1 | contig 18131 bp, 6 predicted proteins | sample Ectturendosymbi4_FD_19872 | JGI IMG/M metagenome (IMG submission 19872) | reverse complement strand
ACTAAGGAATGGAAAAGAGTTAAAACCAATTGCAAGAGATGATCACTACGACGTCAAATTTCAAGAAATACGTTTACTTCGTGAGGAACAAGTTGTGAAGAAAGGAGACTCCATCATACTTAGATGTGAGAGCTCGACATTGGATAGATCGTATGCTACTGTGGTAAGTTGAAAACAAAATTAAAGAAGATGCTATTATTGCTTTCATGTCGCAAGCATAGCAAATTAAACTTGACTCAGTGTGAGAGATCCACATTGGACTAATGCTATGTTGCTGAAGGAAATCGAAAGTAGATCGAGAAAGTCACATTTTCATCTCAAATCTAAGCCATACCGTATTTAACTGCATGTAGATAAATTTCTCGTTCTGCAATTAACGGAGTATAGAGCAGTTTCCACTAGACTTTGATAAAAATCAAGGATGCTAAACACTGTGCCAGTCAGTGCATTAATATTTGCAAAACATTGTGTTATCACTATGTTCAAAAAGGTGATTGCAACAACAAAATCGCCGGAACACGCCATTGGCAGCACAAATGCAACTGTGAATGTTGTTTATGTTTCGGAACTTTCAATGTAGTTTAATTAAGATCATTTGTTAATGTGTTATTCTTTGGAGACCTTTTCTATTTTGTCTAGTTTTCATTTGCTGAAAAGTTATCGAAGACGGCTTTCAGACTTTGCACATAGCTGTATTCAAGTAACTACTCTCCACAAACGTGACAAGCAAGCGAATCAATCGAGCAAATTATTTTAATAGGAAATCAATTTCACGTAATACTACCCATCCTCAGTTGCAAAATCTTAATCAAATAAAATTTATTCAAATATATTTTTTACACATAGACTCTATCTGAATAAGATTTTAGGGTTGAGAATGCGTACTTTTAGACGAAATCGATTTTCTATTAAAAATAATTTTCTCAATAGAGTAGCTCGTTTGCCACCTTTCTGGAAACTAGTTGCTTGTTTTTCTGGAATTCATATTTTACTACATCTAATGAGAGACTGAATATTTGAGAAGAATGGGAAACTTTTTTCTTATTTACCTGTTTTTTACTAACAAGAAAACATTCACAAAATATTTTTATTTGTTCTTAATTTCGTAACCGTCATTTCTGATCATCTGTAAAGGAGCATTCACCATCGTTTGTCCCACTGGCTTTTTCAGTCGTTTTGTGTTTTCAGCATCAAATAAAAGTCGAAAATCATTTCAAGTTTGAAAGTATTGTGTGCATTGCTTGAAAAACAAATTTGTTTTCAAACTTTTTCAAATCGTTGGAAGTGAACAAGCAATTCAAGAACAAAATATTCATTTTCATACAAAAATAGCTCTTTTGTCTCATTTCTTCCTTCCTGAGTAATTCTGTTTTATTTCAGGGTGGAGGAGGGACTGAAGATGCCATGTACATTTCTGCTCTTTTTTATTACCCTGCGATTCCCCTAAGGATGTGCGGTTCAGCCCCATTAGCCGAAGACATTTTAAAGGAAATGACTGGGATAAAAGTCGTTAAGTGAATTTCTACCTATTCATTGTTTGCAGTCTATTTCTCATAGGAAACAAGCGGTTTCTCGTACTTTAATGAAACCATGCGTTCTCAAGTGTCTGATCAACATCAACCATGTTGACAAAAACGCAACTTCGTTGATGGCAAAATATGTAACTTATTGAAACTCCAAACGTTTCAGTGTCTGTATGTATATATGTCTGTATATATCTCAAAACTTCCACAACACCCTACAACAAAATAGAACTGGTCTTAAGGACAAAAACGCAAAAAGCATTACGTGCAATCAGTGCACTTAGATTTTACAAAAATTGAGTTCTTGTAAAAGTAACCTTAGTTTGTAAAGTGGCTACGATACATGAATAGTTATGAAACATTTGCAGACCAATCAACTCACATCCACTGTTCTTCATCGAATCATTGTACGACCTGATTGTGACATCACCAGAAACGCTGGCCAATTTGCACATGAGTGACGTCATTGCAGACGTAAGTAGATCACAACCATAAACATTTTTTAATAGTTGGTTTTATGTCAGTAATTTACGGGTCATTTACATCCAAAATCGTTTTGCATCACTCGCATTCATCAAACTCTAATTCGCAGTAACATTAAGATAACTTTCAAAGTAGAGTTTTTTTCCCAGTATCCTTGGAATGAGAAAACTTCCAAAGATCTCAGTGATCGGCTTCGCAAATCAAAACTGTCAAAGCTGTGCAGAGGTCCTCAGCCATTACTTCCGGTAAGAAAACAAATCGGGTGCAAATTTATCAACAATCAATGTAACTTTCTCGATCAAAGATTCATTTCCATTTGAAGCATTTCTGAAATCGTGACCTGATGTCATTCTTTTTCACCAGGTCAGGTCCGTGGGAAATCCGGAAAAATTTGACAAACCTTACGAAGAACCGATCAAAAATTGCATCGCAGCAAGCAAGTCTCACGTTAGTGTTACAGCTGCTGCTGACTGCGTGAAAACAATTGGACAGCTCCCTTTTCGATGAACTTCTTTTGCTTATCTGCCACGAAATGATGGATGAGTCGATCCAAGCGAAATTGACACTTCCGTGGTTCTAATCTTAACCGCAAATAATTTTCTTGACGATCCTCAGGATAGCAACATTTCGTCCTTCGCTTGCAACGCCGCCGAACGCGCTACGTCCACAGTCATTTGTCTGATGCTGGTCTGCGTCCTACCTTCACAGGTCGTTTGCACGAAATGTCAAAGAGCTTCACTTTGATAGTACTGCTCGTTTCAGTGAAGCAAGAAAAAGTAGTAATCTCATATTTGTGTCCATTTTAATCTCATGTTTGTGGACAGGACCTTTGCCTGATACTGGATTTTGTGAAAAAAATGCTTTTCAGTGATGCCAGGAAAGAGGTGGAAAGTGATTGTGCGTAAAAATTATCGTAAAATTGCTTTCATTTGCTACTGACGTTGTTTTATACATCTGTTTTTCATTGCAAAATTGCTTTTGCATCGAGTAGTATTTTGCTAGAAACAAACCATTTCCATGTGTAAATTGTTTGTAGTCTTTATTGATAATCCCAGCATAGACATGAAATGCAGCATTTACGTATAAAAGGTTCTGCAATCTCTGCAGATCTCTGTTTGACGTCAAAAACGTTGTTGGCGTGATATGCATTTCCGGTTTGCATAACCAAATTGTCAGTTTGTTATTCAAATATCTGTGCATAAGCAATGCTGAATATGTGACCTGTACTAATAGGAAGTATAAAAATGCACAGCGTACGATCCGAACCAGAATGATCCTTGCTTCAAAAAAATCGGTGTTCACATTATAAAAATCTTTACAGTTCATCCCTTGAAAAGATCAACATGCCGTTTGGTTCATGACGTGATTGTAACTTGTCAGCGAACAAATTTTCAATCTCAAATTTCTTTCCACTCAGCCAAGCGTGACCTGCCAGGCCAACTTAGTCCCGTCGCCACGGGGGGTTTTTGGTGGTTTAGCTCCCCAAAACAAATCTCCAGGCTCCCCAAATTAATTATGAAGCACTATAAATCAGTGGAGTTTTCGTTAAATTTCAGAATGTAAAGCACCCCTGAACAAATGTCACCTCCCCCCCTATTGAAAACATCCTGGCAACGATTCCAGGTCAACCGTGACCCTGTGCTCCTTGGACACGGGTGACTGCGACCGAATGATGTGNCGCGTGACGATTTGAAGAGCGATTTTTAATCCTTCGCTGTTGTACCTGAAACATTTGAAGAAACGCCGAGTTCATTATTGTCAAAGATGAGAAAATCGATTATTACTTTCCGCGACGTACATCGTTTACGCATTGATGTAGTTGTGGAAAGAACAATGTATGTAGAGATGCAATTAAATCAGTGCAAAGTTATTTTTTTCTTGATCCCGAAAGGTTCATGAACTATTACCCACAATCGTAGGAATTGTACATCATGAACGTTTTACAAAATGTTAACTATTGTGAAGTAGATGTGGTTCGCTTTGACGTTACATCGTTCCCATTGACGCAATTTGTCATCCGCCATTGACGTCCTCTCACACGCATTGCGCCTGGTTAATATATCTAAGCAGTTGCGCAACCCACACAGTCTTTCCACAATAATTAACCACTCGAAAGCCAGCGCCTCTAACAATAGGAAATAATTGAGTTAGTGGAAAAACCACAGCAAACAATTTAATTTGATTCAATCCGAGCTGCAAGCAATTCTTGTCGAGTCGATCGCGCGATGCATGTTTTGTTTCATTGCGCCACCGACCGCAACGCGTGCTTTTCCACAGGCAAGGTTTGCGGACCCGCAGCTGCTCAACCGTAGAAACCAAATGCAGAACTAGATCCGTGGTTGACACACCGTGATCGAAATTCATATAAAATGTGAAACTAAGATTGAAAATCTCGAAAGAAAACATTTTTGTACTTGGCAAGACAGTAAAGAAAATTGAAAAATAATATTTGTATTTTTTTCTTCTGCAAGTACGCTAAGACTTTAAAACAATGGTTCTTAACCGGAGAGGAACGCTTCGCCAGGGTAGCGTCAATAAATTTACAGGGAGCGGGATGCCTTACGCGCTTTGCAAAATGGAAAATTTCATCAATGAATTTACCAACAAATACATTTGTTTTTACAGCTTGTTTGATGTCAGGGTGGCTTGAAACAATGGACAATTAATAAGGGCGGCGTGGCAGAGAAAAATTTAAGAACCACTGCTTTAAAGGCTTGCTTCTGAAAAATGCAAAAACGATTAATTCATGTGAAGCGTCCTTTCCGAATTAAAAGCATTGCGATGTCATCGACAAAATGGCAATCGCACAAAAGCTTTACCCCCTGGGGCGTAGTTTATCACGTCTTTAATTCATGTGAAGCATCTTTCCCGACACGATGCCACCGAGAAAGCAACAGCTGCAATGATCAAATGTACTTTTTCATTCTTGGCTGAGATCAAATGTACTTTTTAAATGTATTATTAAAATATACTTCTTCATTATTTGCTGACTTTGCTTTTTGCTTGCTGACAAACTCACCTACTCGTCTGCAAATCATTCAAGTGTTTATTTTCGTTTTGCGTTTCTGTCATTGTTGTCGTTTCAGCGAAACGTTGCGCAGCGACGATTACCTCAGTGCTTGAAAGGATTTTAGCAGCTGCCAAAAGCGTTTTTAATGTCTCGGGTAATCTTAAATAAATTTCTCCAACGGTTTGCTTCTTTCGCAACTTTTTCACCAATTACAGTGAAGCTCTAGGTTCGCTGCAGCTGCAAGTTTTCGAGGAATCGACCAAATGGACTTATCGCTGCATTATACAGTGTTCCTCGGCATTCTAAATAAGCCACCTATCCATGTGTCTTACACTATTATTTTTGTAGAAAAACTAGTCGCGACTCTCTGGATACCTGTGAAGATAAATTTTTTAAGAAACTAAACGCATAATTTAATATTCATGACATGATCCTCCCTGGTTTGTCATAATTCTTGTCCATTTTTGCGAAGTTCATTGACTTTTACCATTCTGCTTTGACCGTTTGTTTGACCTCTTTCTTACCACGCATGTGCTGTTCATTCACCGATGTTTGCCCCTCCCTTCCTGAGGTTTTATTTTAAATACCCTCCCCAGAGTATGTCTGTCAACCTAAGGACTTCATGACAGCCTTTCAACTTACACATTCCACTACCGCTTAGTGTTGAGTCACTGCGACGTTGCTTGTGGCTGTGAGTTCACAGCTGCGGTTTTTTGCTCGTTGATTAGCGTCAGATGGCTTTTCAGTTTTAGTGAAAGCAGCTATTTGAGAAAGGACCTATATTTCCGCAGCTTGTGCTTTGATTTATTCTTTTTAGTCTTGAACTTGATTGCTTTCTCTGCTCTTGCTTTAGCCTTTCATCATTTCTTTCATCAAATTATATGCCATTTTTCAAAGTAATACGCATGTTTCGTGCAGGAATATTCAGCAAATCTTCGATCGTCAAAAATGAAGACATTCATTTTTAGAATAACTTTGTGGGTAAAAACAAAATTGGGCACATTGACTTTTGTAAGAATAGAAAAATATAAAAAGCATTTAAACAAACTAGTAAATGCATTTAAATAAACTGTCATGAAACAGTTCCGTTTATGAAGCGGTTTATTTCCAATTTGTTCAAGTTGATTCAGGGCCGGATCCAGTCAGTAAGGTTAGGGGGGCGATTCAGGAATATTTGGCAGTCAACTCTCGTAACGGATTCACTACTGTAAGAGAGATGAAGTATGCTTCACAATACTGCTGTGTCAAAACAATGAACTGCAAACTGGCCTTATATCGCGAATGCTGTTTCCCAAATTGTACAAATCATGGTGAAAAAAGTTAGTTTCGTAGGTTTCAGGTGGAGCGATCGCCCCCCCTTGTATCCGCCCTTGAGTTGATTGGTTTTTGATGTAGAATATGCTAGACTCAATAGCTTGTTTTTCAAAGGGAAATCTGATTACCCTGAATGAGTTTATTCAAGTTGCGTTGGATATTTGTTCAATGCCCACAACCTCAATAAAACAAAACTATAGAAGTCCCTTTATATTGTAACCGTCACGGGAGGAATTTGTCTGCAAAGGGTGCAATGATGCCATGGGGAAAATATGGAATGGTGCCATGGGGAAAATATGGAATGATGCCATGGGGAAAATATGGAAAATTTCGAAAAACAACTATTTTCATTGTCAGAAAACAACGACCAGCTTGAAGTGATCGCTTCAATAAATTTAACCGGTACAATCACGAAGCAGTGGTGGACTTAATGGTTTAACTATAACATTTCAAATAAACTTATATGGGGATCGCCGTTATTTATCAACCACCGATTTCAAAATATATTCAATACCATTTGCGTTATACCATGTCTGTACGTTCCACCTACATTCATCAAATCATTTCGCCACCAACGCCAGTCACTTTCAAACATTTTCCTATTTTATTTGACACACGTTTTTTGAAGCCTGGATTTAAACTGAGATCTGGTTTTGGCGCTTATCCATGCTCACCATTCACAAAAGTGTGCAAAACATAAACTATTCGCTTTCACAACAGCACTTCTCTATTTTCCATCTAGGTTCCATGGGTAACGTTCTGTTTGGATGCGTCACTTGATCAAACTCCTAAAGGTTGTTGCAAACGATTTCAGCATCTACATGTTGACATGGTTGGCCTTTCAGTGAACAATTTGCTTGAGTTGGTTGGTACGATCTTCAACGTTTTCTATTAAGCAGGTCACATCTTCGTGAACCACTCTTGATGGATTTGAGTGTCGTGCGGACTTTAAAGAAAGAGAAACGAACATTCGTTGCTTTCAGCAAAAAAGAATATTCATGCTCTCACATCAAACTGAGTTAGCCTTGAAGCTACTAAAACCTTGCTCAACAATGATTGAAACTCTCATTGTCGAAATGTTATTTTGGTCAATTTCCAAGTCGCCAACAAAGATCAAGTCCTTTCTGAATCGCGTTTGGGGCAAATTTACTTGCGTCAGACGCAACGTTCAATTGAAGTATTTTGAGTAACACGGACCAAAAATCTTAGATACATACCAATGATGGTAAATTCACTGAACAGAAAAAAATATGCATTTGTCTTTTACAAACACCACCGTCTTGGATATTCATGCCTGGTGAGCAATTTCCCTTGTCGCTTGTGAAACATGGTCAGCAAAAAATATTCTACTTGCAATTTCAAAATTCGGTTGAAATTTTGCGCTGTTAATGCATTTCGAAGTTCTTCAAACTCCTAAGGCAGACCAAGGAAATATTTTGGTGTAAAGACATTGCTGCAGAAACGTTATTTCTGTTAAATTTATTCAATCCGGAGATTTGTTTAAATGTCTAGTCCATTTCGTAACTCTTCAAAAAAGAAGATTTTCAAGTTTGCTCCTTCGCTAGATCAAGAAATTAGAGGAATGTTGTTTAAGACTTTCAGCTGAAGGTCCATCAAGAAGTCTTGAAACAAACTAAGAAAACAAAACCACCGTCAAAATGGTTTTTGCTCATAACATGCAAAACGTAAATCATCCTTGTCACTCATAAAAAATCACAAAGTTTACCAACATTTCAACAGCCTCTTTTCAATTCTGTCATGTTTGCTGACACTTGCTGATTTACAAAAAGAAGAATAACAAGTTACATATGGTTCTAAGTTTGACTTCTGGTTGTAAAATTAAATTAAATAAGGTGTTCACTAAATTTGCAAAACGGTGCCACGACAATTTCTATTTTATCAATACAACAGGAGGTTTCTGCTTCGACTATGCAGTAGACGGCGTTAAGAAGACAACAAATGGCTTCTTAAAAATGAGCATAAAGATCCGGTGATTTTTCCTGAGAAAGGGGGAAAAATCTAAAGATCCCTAACCCAATTTGCGTTCGAAATCATTAATTCCCACATACTGTTGCTTTGTAGCTGATATGCAAGTACTATATGGTGTGCAATGTACCAATTAAATTCTAGAAATGCTAAATTTTTAATCAATATTACATGTTTTGCTTATCGTTTTTAGTAGTGAAATAGTACAAATACATATAGGCTTTAATGAAAAAATACAAACAGCGTACTTGCCTTCATCTTCTTTTAGAGCAGGGGTCTCCAAACATTTTTGTTAGAGGGCCACATAAGCCACGACACAAAGGTCAAGAGCCGGACATCTTACGTAATGTGATTGTTTCGGGATATGTCACATTCTACCAAATCAAAAATTTGTTCGTACATATATTATTTTCTCATTATTGAAAAATGTGTTTGCTGCCGGATGTAATGGCTTCGTGGGCAGGATTTAGCCTGTGGGCCATAGTTTGGAGACCCCTGTTGTAGAGGCATAAGCTTTTCACTTAATATTCTACATTGTAAAAGCAAAGATCTATGAAAAACATATTGCCATAGTATGACATCTGTTTCTTGTACTAGCAGGTTGTTCAGGAGAAAAATTTAGCAGCTTCACAGAACAACAAGCTTGATTATAGTTTACGCAAGTACTTCCACGAAGAAAAACAATTCAATTGTTCGATTCTTTTCACTTCCGGTTTCAAATTTGTATCAGGCTTATTCGCCAAGATAGCAAGCTTATAAATTTTAACCACAGCTCAAATCTTTTCCTGTCATTATTCAAAGATAATTTAATTTGGTGCAATGTCAGCGGCATTTTTTGAAAAAGTGCACATGCAATGATTTGAACGATTTGCAACATTTGTCTAGATTGGATCCAACCATGATATTCTCAAAGTCGACATGAAATTTTGCAAGGAATTGATTTTACTTAAATGCACCAGAGCCTTCATGTCCATGGCTTTCAATATATCTAATAAATGTATTTCTTGTTCGTTCACTTGTCTTATATGAAAAAATGGGCTAACAAATTCGACATCTTGGATCACGTTTAGATTTTTACTATGTTTATGTTCTTTAAACTAAAAAGTGGAATGCAATTACGAGAAAGTAAAGTGCAAATTATTTAGTGTTCATTACATTTACTGATAATTCGTTTAACACTTTTTGCCACTTCATATGCACCTTGCAGAAACACGGCTGAGTTTTCTTTGAAAGAAAATTTGAAAGAAATATATAGGTTGTGCCCATCACTGATTCATGACAACGACAGGGTTTTATTTACAGTGAAACACAAAACGTGGCAATTAGTAACAAACCTACTTCACCTGCACAGAAATATTGATCAAGCACGTGGAAGTATGGGACCTTAATTGGTTATTTGAATTTCCACATAACGTTGCAAATTTCGAAACGACATTATGAGTAAATTCAAGCAAATTATTGTTTTTTCGCAGTCGTTTCTTTCTAAAGTATCAGCATGAAAGTAGCTTATTAAGTTTTCAGCACATCATTCTTCAGCACATCATTCTTGTATCGAAGACTAAATATAAGTAGTTTCAGAAATCCGTTTTGTGCATCAAAAGAAATTTCTGGAGTGTTTCTTAGAAACGAAGATGGTTTTCAAACGGACAGACTTGATAATCATGTGGGTGTCATAATTAGTGTGGCGCTAAAGTGGAACGTTGCTTAAACTCTTGTACACTCCGTGCCGCTCGCAATCACTTAGAACAATTTTTCAGGCGAATATGTTTTTTGCATTCACTCCTTTAGATTAATTGTGTTTTTAAAGGAAGTTCCGCGTTGATTTAATTGAACATATCAGAAACCCTACGCAACGAATACAAACAGACATACAAACAGACATACAAACAAACATACAAACAGACATACAAACAGACCCACAAACAAACATACAAACAGACATAAAAATAAACATTCAACAGTACGTTGAGTCTCCTGCAAATCCACAAGATTTGTTTAATTGCTGATTCCACCAAATTAACAGCTGGCATTTCCGACACCTTTGTCTAAATTGCATTCTCCTTTCACCAAAACATACTGACATAAAGCAGCGATTTTTTCAAAACGACGCTGCAATTCAAAAGGCAGCCATTTCAATCCGTTTCATTCCTTCTGTTCTAATTTTACTTATGTGCACATTTCTACAAGAAAAGAACTGTTTCCAGAAAGATAGATAATACATGTATCCAGGGTTTTTTAAGGCGTTTTAGGGACCCGATTCGGGTCCCTAGAATCAGAGAAAATTATCATCGGGTCCCTAGAATCAGAGACAATCGGGTCCCCACAGATCCTTACTGGGTACCTAACATTTTCCTTTAAAAAACCTGCATGTATCGCCAGAATTGTTCCTGAAGCATCCAACTAAGAAACTGAACTATTCGATATTTTATGAATATCGTGAACTATTCGATATTTTTATGAATATCCTCATTCGATATTTGATGAATATCGTGATATGTTCGGTTTCCGTAGCATGACCGGTATAAGTGAGGTGGGGTATAAATTGCTTTCCATTAACATAAGAATATTTGCTTATGGTACAATTCTAAGTTCAAATTCTTTTGGGATGCTGACCAAACGTTCGCAGACTTATAATTATCATCAAAAGAGAAAGGAATTATTTTTGTTTCGTACAAGTGCCAACTTCATTGAATATTTATACGAAATTCTCAATCCCCTTCCTGAGGTGTGGTCAGCAGTGGATAGCACCAAAATCTGCTTCATTTCTCTGGGTTTGAAACCTCACGTCATACTTCATCAAATACGAATGTGAATTGGAGCGACTGACTGCATAGCTGTTGATAATGGGAATGAAACCAAGCTCTTTAGAATACCAAGTTACCAACCAAGCAATGCAAGATGATCAGGTGACATCATAACAGAGTAAACCTTGCAACGTTTGAAATTGTGGAACTCTCAGCAATCAGTCGTGTCAATAGTATTTGACACAACTGCCTCGAACACAGGCTAAACAACTGCTGCTTGCGTTTGTCTGCAATAGGTTTCGGGATGACTGGGCAGCATGCCAACATTATATTGGTGAGGTAATGATAGCACAAATATTCACAGACCTGAAGAGAGAAGCTGCTAAATTACCTGAAGTGTCTTTGTTCAGCAGGTTTAGGAAGAATTTTGAAAGCTTACTTTATATCCACGAGGAAATACATTCCTTGATAGATCATATGTTAACGTAACAGAAGCCCTTGCACAGGAATAGGCAAGTTAAGCACTTCATCTTGCATCAGCCACAACACCGCATCAACGTTATAATTACACAAAGTTTTTAGAACTGAGCACAATATATTTGAATGGATTTGACAGTACATGCCCGTGTTTTGTACATGCCACCACATTCATTTTGATGTAATTGGATGGGGTTAAAACGATCAGGGCAGGACAACTGGGCACATAAAGCAAGATGCAAATATCAAGAAAGATGCAAATTAAACTATATTAGTGTTAGAGGTAAGGTGTTAGTTATGGAATATGCAGATGAGTCGAAAAATCGTTGAAATCGATACTTTCTACGTTTTGACATTTCATTACACCTACAGTATATTGAACTGCACGCACTTGTCCCGTATCATAAAAATACTATATAATAGTAGCATTTTTGGAAAATATTAATCTTTTGGTGTTTCAATTAGCTTTAAAAGTTGTGTGGATTGAATGAGGTTGTGTGAACAATCTGTAACACAATTTCTTGCTTTTCAAATTATCATTTTCTTTTTTCGCATGTTTTCTGTTAAATTTGTATTTTTCAATCTCAGTGTGGACTCGGTAAATATCAATTAAAATTTATGAAACTTTCAAAGAATTATTTTTTCTCGAGGTAGAACACTTTTCGGCGAGAATATGAAGACATTTTTAAAATATCATGAGGATCTGATGCACCCTAGTGTTGAGGCCTCCTGTTACTGGCCGTCAAGTCACTGTATTCCTGCACAGACGTTTGTGTCAATGTTAAATCACAACCGTTCACAGTGGGTGTTAGAGTCCGACAAGGTTGTGTGCTGTCACCACATGTGTTCATAGTCTATATGAATTGGATAGATTATCACAGCGGAGTCCAGGAGGATGCAACTATTGGATGATTCAGGATCAACTGTTTACTTTTTGCGGACGATTTGGTGTTGCTTGCATCCTCTGAACAGAGTGTTCAACATGCACTTGATCTGTTTCCAGCTGCGTACGACCAAGCAGGAATGAAAATCAGCACTAACAAGACCGAGGTATTATGTCTCACAACAAATCCAAGCCTGTGCGCATTGCAAGCAGGCGGCGATACATTGCAGCAGGTCAATAGGTTCAAGTAGCTTCTTGTGGTATTCACGAGCGACGGAGGTGCAACAAGGAGATCGATATACGGATTAGTAAGCAGCCCCGCGTGAGCTTTATCGCTCAGTGGTGACAAAACGGGAGCTTTCAAACACCGCAGAAATTGTATTTTTCAAGCTGTCTCTGTTCCGATCCTCACCTATGATCATGAATCATGTGTAATGACTGAAATACCGCTATCACAAATNAAAACGGCAGAAATGTTTTTTTTGCGAAGAGTTCACGGTGTGACACTTCGCGACCACGTGCGCAATTGTGAAANTCGTAAATCCCTGAATGTGCAACCACTTCTCCAAATCGAGAGATCTCAGCTACGATGGTTCGACTACGTGACCAAAATGCCCAGGAAAGATTGTCGAGGCAAGTCCTGCTGGTTACACACATGTGATAGCAGCCCGGAAATCGACCAAAAACCAGATACACTAAGTCCTTCCAGTGCTGCTACTGTCACGAAACTACCTGGAGGAAAAGCGGATGTCAATAAGAATGAAATGATTTTGAAACGATGTTGAAAATTTGTGTTGCCAGCAAATGTCACCTGTTTGAAATTTCTAACGCAGACCAGAAGTACAGTAGGTTCGGAGACAACGCTGAGCTGTTTAAGAAAGATCGAAAACCTTTTATGCTGTTGTTTTGTTCAGGAGATCAGGAAAGACAATAAAAAACATGCAGCAATAATGATTGCATTTCACGTGGTGCCTTATACTGTAACTACTCCATCTTTTAATTTTTATGTAAAAAAAAATTTCTGATGGGCTCAGAAATCATAATGATTTTTGTCAATAAAAACGTTAAATGATAGGAATCTAAAGGCTTTTATCTGTTGTGAATGTTTAACGTATGTTGCTATACAAACAATTTGCGTAGAAAAAAAAACTATTTTCTATTTTGGACTTGTAAGATAAAGCAACAGATGTAAAAGCAAATTGCTCTGACTGCATTTGAATCATTATAAAACATTTTATGATAAAGTGAGAAGAAACGTCAGCTCTGTCCTATTCAGTCCCCAATATTATCTTGTTTGGTGTAGGTTTTGTTTACACAAAAAGTCTTTTCTAATGATTTGCAACAGGCTCAAGTACAAAAATATCCTCCTCCGAACAGGATTGAAATTTTCCTTAGTCGTGTAAGGAACGAAGACGCAAAACAATCATTTTGTTTGAATCGTCATTTGTGTAATTGCTGTTTTGATGTTCCTCCTTTTCATCGCATTGCAATGATTGTTAAGGTTTCTTTTATCACGTCCCTCCAAGATGTTTCATAAAAGATGTCTCAGATATCTTTGCTGCTACGTAATCCAGAGTTGTTGATTTACATTTGAGAATTTTGATGCTACTTGTACCTTATTCAAAGAAATCAATATCACGTCCTGAATCTGCCTCCTGGGATTAAGAAATCAAAGACTTATTTCGTTTTCAAAGCATGCCACATGTAAATCATTCTCTTCACATATAATAAAGAACGAAATTCATAAAACTTTCAACTCCGTATTTCTAACAAGTATATTTGCCGACACTGTACCCATTACGAAATAAAACAAATTACTGTGCCAATTGAAAGCTTCATAAAACTAATTCAAAATTGCTGTTTTCAAATAGAAAAAATTGAGAAGCTAAGCAACCTTAAAAAAGTATTTAGGAAAGTCAAGTTCTTAAATTTTTTAATTAAATTAAACGCTTCAATGTTGTTGCTTCGAATATCCAGCTGATAACGAAAAAATTAAAAAATAGCTCTTTTAAAAAATAGCATCCCATGGGAAATAAAGACTAAGTTGAAACGCAGTTTGGGAAAACAAAAAAGAGGTAATGAGATTCTTCAAATCTAATTCAGTGTCAAGATACAATTTGAAGCCCCAGATATTGAAAACAAGTTGAAACAAAATTTTGATCAATACGCAGCGCATTCTCTGTAAGAGAAACGTATGACTTGTGAGGTTTCAAACGTACAAGTCACAAGTTATCAAATGGCATTAATGTGCAGCATGTTCTTGAAAACACAATTAACAATTTAGAAAAGGTGAGATCCATTTAAATAATTTTTGGATTAAAACGTGTTTCGCTTGACCATACGCAAGTTTAGAAAAGCAAGTTGCAACAGTTCAGATTTGTAGTTCAGAAGCAAAAAGAACACTTTTTATTTTACAGCTCTTAACAGCATACCTAAAATTAGCAAAAAGCATTTCGGTCTGGCCTTGAAGCAAATGAGAAAACTTGTGAAAATGCAGAAAAAACTAGTGCGTCAGAAAGTGGGGCTACTTATAATTGAGCATCCTAAACGAAGTCAGCATGAAGGCTTAACCCTGGATTACTATCGCTCGATTTTTGTCACGTACTAACGCCGGGTGTGCCAGACCCGATTTTCAAAAATAAAAAATATATACTTTCCTTCAACTGCAGTTTATCACAAAAACTACACTGAAAATATAAGTCTCACTGAGCAGTTTGAGCACTAACAAAGTTACTTTACTCAAATGTCATACGATTTTTGATGAAAAGTAAGTAGGCTAAATATAGCGAAGGTGTCATATATGCCTGAACTGAATTACTCATAAAAAAAAATTATGGGCGTGAAGAACTTCTCCTTTTGTATACGGCTAACAAGACCGTAGAAGCATGCGCTGAGTGAGTTTCAGCTCTTTACAGCGACCTGGCGCTTTTCCCCCTTTAACCATAACGTGGGTTTAGCTGACCCATGCCACCTCACACTAATACTTTCGTAGGGTCTGCCAGACCCAAACTCACTCTCTGTGCAAAATCGAAAAGAGCGTGGATGACCACAAGCGCACCTATTTATAAGTCACACAAAAAAATGAAGCTACTGAAGAGTTGAAAGAGCGCCGACGCGCGCTTACGTAGTTTCACGTGAGTGACCTCATTTGACCTGGGTCTGCCCGACCCACGATAGTATTCCAGGATACAGCGTTTCAAAAAAATCCGTCTTATTCAAATGTTTTTTTGAAAAAGAACGTTTGTTTCAGCATTTTATCACTGACGCCGATCAGTACTGGAATACTCTATGCTGACTTTTATGCAAGCAAAACCACATGGTTAAAGCAATAAAGCACATATCGCACATAATCTGTTTTAATGTTTCCTATTTTAAACTGACATGCATGAAGCTTTGCGCATTGAGGTAAACAGTTGATTGTTTTCTTCATTTCTTCATTCAGAAATGCTTGAATTTTAGACACGTTTTAGTTTTTCCACATTCATCACTTCCGTCTTTTATACATTGAACCAAATCAAACACGTTAAGAAATTATTTAAGAAAACTTAATAGGCTATTGTCTGTTCGTGTTAATCTTGAAATTATGGGGAATCCTGCTTTGCAGTTCTCACATCTTTGGATCAATACTCGTCATCAGTTGTTTTCCGCAATGACCAGTATTTTTATACCTGTTTCAGTATTGGGAAATTTCATGAAGTAACTCAGGTATATGAAGTCTCAGCTCCTTTTCGTAGCACCAACCGTTGGTCTCTAAATTAGTGCACATGATGTATGACCATTATTATCAAGTGTTGATGTCACAGATGGAGTTGGCCTTCACCCAATGAACTCATATGCTTTCCTTGTATTCTCGGTGTGCAAGATGTTTATCCGTAAATTCACATCTTTCCTATTTTGTAAATCAAAGTTTTATCTTATTCGCAGAAGATCATCCACATTCACATTTACTTTGTTTTTATACACAATCCTTTGTAAAAAAGATGCATTAATTGAAACCACTTATCACTTTTTCATGTCTGCTAGATTCGTAACAGGTTAGTAATAATTCGGCCAAGGTTTTTTGCTAAGCAAACATCTACAGACCTGGAAACTTGTTTTTGGTAAAGAAGGGATTATTTTTCGTGAAATAATCTACTTCTATGTTTTGCTTTCTCAACGTCTCACCTCAAAGCAACCAGTTCATCTATAACGGTGGTTCCTGTTCAATTTACCCCTGGGTGTAAACTTCATCTACCTAAGGGGAAGATTTACTGAATAATAAATTGCAGCCAATTTAGATTTTTTAAATCATTCTAAACTGTAAGAGTTTGTTAATTTCGTATTTTCAATTATAAATGAGCATCATTGAGTGTATTGGGGGTAAATTTGGTATTCTTCTTTGATCAAAGGGCAAGATATGTAAAAATGGTTAAGAACAACTGATCTAGAACAACCTTTAAATTTGTTACAAAATAAATTTTACGGTCACTCGAGTGAACGTTTTATTTTCACCCTCGTTCACTCGTTCATGGAACTTGTCATCGTACATTCGAACAGCAACTCACAAAGGCCTTGTTCCTTATTTGTTTTCGTTGTTAGAAAATCAGCAATCAGTCAATTATTTGTAGTACAGCAGGGTTTTTTTAAGGCATTTTAGTGACTCGATTCGGGTCCCTAGAATTTCAAATCGGGTCCCTAGAATCAGAGAAAATTATCATCGGGTCCCTAAAATCAGAGAAAATCGGGTCCCTACAGATCCAAACCGGGTTCCTATCATTTTCCTTAAAAAAACCCTGAGTACAGTATAATTATATGTATCTGTATCGATTACCGGCAATATACGTACTACAGATACAAAACTTGCACAAAATTTTCATAATAAAACAAAACGAGGTGCAAATGGCACAAGTAATAATATGACCATAGTCTTCTATTTAGTTTATGTGGGGAATGCCAATTTGAAACAATTCGAATTAAATCCAAAGTAAATAGATGTTAACCTAGTGCAGTTAAACCTGTTTGCCTCTTTCTTAACATAATTTTGTTGAAAGCGAGTTCTCAATCTACTCATTGTTGAACAGTGGACTAAAACTCCATTAGTTCTCACAAACTATTAATAACAATTATACAGGTGTGTCATTGGTCTGGAACGTTCGTCTTTCACAGAACTAACACATTCAAGAATCCATGTGTATTGACCAGTAGGTTTTGGTATCATTCACCCAAAAACAACATTGCCCACAAAATAGATCAGAGCATCACGACGTACGAAACAACGACAGTGTTTTCTGTTCCAACAAACTGACGATCATGCAGTTTTTCTTTCTCGTGAATGTCGCGGTATGTTAGTGAACCAGTCAGCACATCTGATCAACACAATGCACGTGGAGTGAACAGGAAGGAGATCCAAGTCATTCCCAACCCTCCTCAAGCATCACTAGGAGCCAACAAGCATGTTTGTGTGATCAGAACTTATGGATAGAATGCCGCAAAGTCTTAAGCTTCAACTTTCTATCTCAGGTCTTGTTCTAATTGTTATGTTGGCACCTATTGGATGGTCCGCATCACTCAAGTTATACCCACCCTGTGTGAGTGCTCTTTATGCACTGGTTCGAGATACGAGAAAGTCCTATTCGTGCGTCCGTATCTAACAAAATAAATAACACAATAAACTATTGTCTCGTTTCCTACAATAGAGATGACATGGTTGTCCTGCCAGTGGAAAGCTTCTG
>JGI24159J19872_10004278_pt1 | contig 18141 bp, 10 predicted proteins | sample Ectturendosymbi4_FD_19872 | JGI IMG/M metagenome (IMG submission 19872) | reverse complement strand
CACTGCGCGAACGTAAAGCCCCCCCGCACAAACGTAAAGCCCCCCTATTGACGACTTTCTGGCGACGGTTCTGCCGCTACACACAATAAAATGCCTAAATAGTGCAATAACAGCTTTGATGCAATTTAAAATCTGTTAAAAATCTTCCAGTTACACGTATATACCTTCGGAACTTATATTATGCGAGTAAAATACCAAGCATTGGATAACAAAGTTAGTAGAGCAGCTTTCTGGAGTAGCTGTTTTTGTACGTATCACACGAGATTGCTCAGTTTTCGTATTTTCGACGCACGCTGCTTTCAAGTACTTTTTAGCTTCAATGCATTACAGAATTATCATTTTGTCCAAACGTCGTTTTGAAGAGTTTCAAAAGACGTTGGAACCTCTTGTTCAACCTCGTTATCTGGCAAGCGATGACACGCTTTTGCTAATTGAGGAAGGAATCAAATCGAGTTCAATTCACAGCTACCTGAAAATTCTTCCTAGAGTGAAGCTTCCACAAAATGTTAGTGAGATTGTGGACCTGATCAGCTTTTTCATAGAAGCTGGAATTGAAGCAGGTAGTTCACAACAACTTATCTTTAGTCCGATTGTGTGTGCTACAAAGTACGTCAGTAGCTTAGAGATACGATTGATAAATCATGGCCTAAACGCCGTGTGCAGGCTTGTAAACGCATACATTTGAGAATCTATACCCGACATTTTCAAATATAGACACCTGTTTGTCTTTACTACGTACCATTTTCTATCAATTAGTATTGCTATAGAACCGGGGTGGCCAAACTACGGCCCGAGGACCGCACCCGCCCGCCGACCACTTTAATCCGGCCCACCAATACCTTGCGCATTGTATGTAACACCACGTTTTCGACTGTGGACAGCAGTACAACAGCATTGGCAACTGCCTGTCTCTTGTTGACTTGTCTGCCGTAGCAGCACTTAGCTGGAAGCAGCGCTATAAAAGTGTAAACAAAGTGTGATTTTTTTGTTATCATTGTATTACAATACATATTGACAATCTATTTTTGCATAGATTACGTAAATCGCACTGCATGGCCCTCCAGTGGCCAGTCAGTCGCGAATTCGTCCCTTCTGTCAAAGTTTGGCCACCCCTGCTATAGGAAGTAATATTTGAAGCTCAGTTGCATGACGCAAACAAGAAGTATGCACAACAATTCTGTTGGGTTTATTCATCAAGTTAACGTGTGGAAGTTTTTCCAACTGCGTTTTATTGTGTCATAAGTTTTCCCGCAGAAAGGGACTCTTTAACGTTTGCCAGTTTAACTCTAGCTTTCACAACGTATTATATTAGTCTGTGTTAAATATCCTTAGCTGCTAAGTTTTTAGAACTCACTGTAATTAAAAATAATAGTATGATTGCTATCCTGCGGTCGCACAGTTTCTTTTGCTACTGATAGAGACATGTTCTGGTCGGGATGGCAAAGTGCATATGTCTCATTAGGTTTACAAAAATGCTAAATTCAAGCGCGCAATACATGAAGCAGCGAATCGCGAACGAAAGTAATGCACGAACGAAAGTGAAAGGAAGCATGCACATTTTAATCAATGCTCAAGGTGTGAACAAAAAAATAATTTGTTTCAGCCATCTAATTTTAGAAATATCTGTGCATTTCTAGATCATCAATCAATATCTGATCCTCGGCAAAAGAAAGAACTTTTTGCTGGTCTATTATTGAGCGTTGTTATCAATCCTCATGGTGAAAACACGGTCCGTTGCATGCCCTACTCGGAACTAAAAATACAGGTTATACGGCTGTACGGAAATTTTCGAGGTCTGCAGGTAAACGAACTGAACGAATTCCTGCAAGAAAGTTCCTATCATACATTGCAAGGACCTGACAATAGCGATGTAGCTCAAACAGAGTTTGGGTGCCAAGTAGCTTACAACTGTTTCCGTAGAGTGTTGCACTCCGCTGAACTGAGGCGTGATCTCTACGTTAGCAAGTTACCAAAAGAAGAGGTTGGAAATCGTGCTGTGCAAGAGGTCATTCCAGCAAGTGAAATCCAACCGTGCACGAGTTCTACTGCTGCCGATCGTGTAGCGGAGTGGGTTGACAACACGCAAACGCAACTTGTGCCACCTTCTGATACACTGAAAGACGTCGCAGAAGTCTGCGAAAGCACGTTAGCGCAACGTATGAATGATTTAGATGCTCGTTACGCTTTTTTTCTTGTGATTAGCAGACTCACACCATCGGAAAATCTCCAAGCACTGGCAAACATTCCCTGGTTGCAAGTATACGACTTCGACAGCGAAAGTCGAGAAAATGGGACACTTAGTGGCATCGAGGTCATCATGCACGAAATGCGAAATCTCACTATTTCTGGTTTAACAGAACCTCCTAAAACTATTTCGGACAAAGCGACTCATTGGGTATTTATGAAAGGGTTGCGGGAGAATTCTGAAACAGCTTGTGAGGTCAAAGCTGCAATTTGGCATAAGGATCATAAGCTTTACTTGCAACAATACTGTTCCACGTTGTCAAAATTTTGCTCTTTTCACAAACCGGCTGTTGTCCTGGTTCTTTGGTATGATTTCGACAAAGAAAATACAAAATGCCTGGAATGGCTATTGATACATTTGGATCAAGCATTCTCTGGAACATCACATGATTTTTTGGAAAAAGTAATTATATGCACGTCTGCTCGTCCTGGAGAAAATGACATTTTGCAACAAATTGTTGAAAGATTTGACTGGGAAGACAACAAAATCACCATTTCCGAAAAATCAGTCTGCAATCTTCTTTATCACCAAAATCCGTCTGCCTCTGGCGTGAAATCTCTTCCCCAGTTTCCTAAGCTCGGGGAGGATAACACAATAGAAACTGTTTCCATCAGCAAACAAAATTACGCTTGGTTAAACGATTCTCTCGACATTATGGCTATCTGTTTCAAAGACGATGAAATACATTCCGTCTCCACCATGGAAGAGTTCGTCAAGGGAGGTGTTTTAGCATGGCATGAAGTTAGCATGAACACCGTTGCAGTGGAACGATCATGCCAAACTGTAGTTTACGAATACATCAAACGAGAATGCGTTGACGCCTGTAAGTCTGCCGTTATCAGAATTTATCACTCTCCTGGAGGCGGAGGCACAACTTTTGGCAGGCAGCTTCTTTGGCGATTGCGAAAAATTGCTCCGTGCGCAGCTACCACCTCAATCAATTTGTCTACAAGTGGGCTTATAGAAAGAATTCACTTTCTTCACAATCGTACATTACTTCCAGTAGTTGTACTTATAGATGGTACAAGCGATTACGAAGTAGATTTGCTGTACGCGAGGACAAACGCCGCTATAATAGTCCACATCCAAAGGTTTAGCAGGGAACTGAAAAGCAGTTCTTTTGATCCAGGTGGATGTTGTTGTTACTTGGCAGGAAATGTGACAGTGGATGAGTCAAAAGACTTGTCAAGTGTGTTTGCGAGGTTCGCACCTAGTTCAAACAGCAAATCAACATTGAATAAATTGCACAAAGAAGTCTCTGAGCGTAAAACCCATCAAGTGTTTGAATTTGGGTTAGCCGCATTTAATCACGAGTTCAAAGGCGTTCGAAAGTACGTACGAGGTTATATGGAGCCACGAACAGCTGTTTTACAGAATTGGCAGAAGGCAGTGTCATATCTTTCTTTGCTTATGTTTTATGGGCAGTGTGGTATATCTGGATTAGTTTTCAAAAAACTACTACAATCTAGTGATCGACAACATGGAGGATTTGACGCCTTGCACAATGGACGGCAGTTCATCATAAACACCGGTGGTTATTGGAAAATAACTTACAATGCAGTGGCAAAAGAAATTTTAGAGTTTGCGTTATCTGTTCATACAGATGAATCTGACCCATTGGGAAGACTATCTTCACAAGCGCGTGACAAGCTGCATGTTCTCGTCCAAGATTTTCTGAGCTATATCGATGGCGCTATCGGAAAAAATGCCTCTGAGCGAATCTCGTATCCACTGAGCCAGATGGTACTCAAAAGGGATTTTGACGATGCTGAGGTGATAGATGATCTCAGTAAAAAGAAGAAACTCTCTAGCTTACTCGCTGACATAAAAGGAGAAGATAATCACATCAAAGTTCTGGAGCAATTCACTGAGACTTTTCCTCAAAACGCTGAGCTGCGCGCTCACTTGGGTCGTCTTTATGGAATGTATGGACTTTTCAAAAAGGCTGAAAAAGCTTTCAAAGTTGCTTTGGATTTACGTAGCAATGAACGCATTAAACAAGATCCTGAAAAAACGGACAATGTGCGAGGTAGATTTCACCACATGTTTGGTTTCTCTTATTTGGAAAAAATTCGACACGATTGCAAACAGAAGGATGCAGTAACCAATGCTCTGGCCTCTGCCAAGAAAGCAGTAAATCAGTTTGCTCAAGGAAGAAAGTATGCTGTTCACAATCGATCTTATGGTTATATAGGAGAAGTAAGGGCGCGCTTACTAATGGTGGAATTATTTGTAAAAAAATACAACATAAGATTGGCATTTTCAACAAAGTTGGACTCTGTAAAAGACCTTGAGCTTTTGGAATTTGTTCGGGAGTCTCATTCGGAATGCGACCGGTTGCTTGCTGAGTGCCAACAACTCGCACCCATAACGGACCTTCATCGTATGGCCCATTACTTTCATTGCGTGTCTTCGTACAATCAGTACTTCAAGGATGTTGCACCAGCGATTCCAGAGCCTTCCTTCACTCAACCAAACATGCGATTAGCTAGAAGTAAAATAGCATCGATTAAAATGAAGCACAAAAAAATAAATGGGAAAGAAACGTATTCTTTGGATGCTGTCAACAACAAACAAGACATCTCTGACATTGTTCAGCTTCTTGAATCTACACTAAGGGAAGTGTTCTCCAAGCAGTGGAAATTCGTTTCAGTATCAGTGGATATGTTGGAATGGTTAGACGCCATACGTCATCGTGATGTTGCAGACACTTACCAGCTAACAGACGTGTTACAATTTGTGGAGCAGTGGGAGAAACGAAACGAGTTTGGGTTGGCAACATTTTATTTTTACGTAATAAATTTCCTAATGGCAATGTGGTCAACCGGACCCAAGCAAAGGCAGTTTTATTTTGACAAAGTTTTTGAGCTGGGAAAGAAGTTGCGTGCACACTCGCACAAGCATCCAATACACCAACGAAGTCGCGAGCTGTTGGCCGACCACGCCAACTTCACAATCCGAAAACTTGTGCCAAAGCGACATGTTGGATCGTGGGATAGAGAAAACCGGCAGTGGAGCAACAGAGAGGCCGTTTATCTACTGCAAGTGTGCACAGGAACCGTGGTTAAGTCCCACCTTCCAACAATGGGCTTTATAGAGCTCGATGTGCCCAACCAAATTCACAACCGCACAGTGGAAATTTACTTCGTTCCAAAACGGCACAACCTGCACGGGCAGCGGTTTGTGGATAAGCGGACGCGAGTTGAGTTTTTTATTGTCTTCAACACTCACAACGGTGCTGAAGCAGAAGCAGTGACGGAACTAGGAAAAAGGTTGTGCCCGACGTGCAAGGTTTCTACTGAGATGATCACGCTAAATCAGACTGTGGGAGGAAAATGCATTAAGTGTGGTGGAAAGCACAAATAACAATTGCTTTATACTTCAGCGATCGCACTTTTCTGTATACCCAAGACAGCGCATGTAAAATTGTTTTAAGTAGCGCTTGATTAATTGTCAGTAAAGCTTGCTCTGGGCCTTACATTATGTAGAACAACTGATTGCAGTTTATTGCGTTGGTTGACGTTAAACAACCAGACATGGAACGATTACAGGAAAATTCGCGAAAGTCTAAAGTGTTGTATTTGCTCAACGTCTTTTGCTGTTTGAAAACTGCGTGCTCTCTGTTTCTGGTGCTTCAAAATAATTATCGTTTGATACTTGACGCACCCTGTATCACAATATACCGTATGTAGCGTGGACTATTGCGTGCAAAAAAAGTAATTGGTTTGTTCTTTTCATAAAGTTTGATTTTACAGAAGTAAATTTTATTAGGCATTCAATTATCGCTTCTTTTGTTTTATTTCGCTAAAAGATTGTTGTCAAGATAATATTACGTTGTAATGTAACCTACGTGTTTATGTTTTTTTGTTTACACACACACAATTCATGCATGTTACGGAGAAAGCTGTTGATAAACCACAAGCTGTGACAATCCAAAAATGACTTTCAAGCAGATGCACTTGTACAAAATATTTCGTTCAAACTGTGTAAATTTTGGGAAGATTGCTATCCTGTTGTTTTGGTTTGAATCCAATACTCATAAATGCCACCTCTGAATAAGCGCTTCTGCAAACTGTACATATTCTGACTCTAACCTAAGTCGAGCAACTGATGTAGTGGTTAAATATTGAATTTGTAAGACCGAAAATGATCTTTTACGAAATTTTGGCAACAGTAACATCAGCATTTTCAAGAAATTGTATTTTACTTGATAAGAACGTAAAGAGGGAAATATTGTAAGTGGAAGGGATTTTTACAATTAAAAAAAGAATGAGTGAACGTAAGCTAGAAACGGTTGTTGATTGCTGCAAAAAACACGTGCCTGACTCATGTTGGGTATTTATTTGCCGGAACTATATAAAAGTCTATATAAAACGGAATGATGAAGGTCACAAGTGTAAAAATGGAAAAACTTTATACAAGCAACATTGCAGAAATACAGCCTCATTCTGAGCCCTTACGCATTTTTGATAGTGATAAACTTGACAGAATAATCCTGATTTCTCAAGATTTTTACATACTACACAGCTTCCGCGAAAAGGAGGATTTAGGATTTTTGAGCCCCAAGAATGAATCTTTAGCAAAAACTTAAATGCCTACGTAATGCGTGCAATATTTCTTTTGTTGTCAACGTTCTAAATCATCATTGGATTTCTTCAACTTTCTCGTCGGGGTTCTGCGCATGCATAATTTTATGCAAATAAATGCATCGCTCATTTCGAAACGAAGAAGGTTAGCTGCAAAGAAGTTATAGAATTCGAAGACATCTGAGCAAAGTGTCATTTTACTTTGATGTGATGGTTTATGAAGCATGATTGCAATAATTTGGGCCCCAGTGTCTGTTCCGTTTCTTTAAGTGCAAGTCTGCAAAGTTACGCATGAGTTTTTCTCTGAACCACCTCGAGCAGGTGCTTCAGTTTGAATGAAGCCCGCTCTACCACCACCAAAAGTGTTAATGAGGCGTCTTGAAACAACAAAGTCAGAGGTAACTAATTCTCTGCCACTTGATTCAATCGTGATACCACTGATAAAAATTATTCAATTTTTAATGCTTCCTCGTACGTTTCTGCTCACGTAGTTGCTATCTTGCAAAGTTACACGTAAAGAAATTATTTCAGTTTTCAAACCGATACCACACTGCGTATATTTTATGCTTCCTGATGTAATTATTGTAAAACATTGTAGTGGCAGTTTCATCAACAGCTGAACAAAATACTTTTTTGTCCGTTTGTCCACTGATGGCATGGAATCTTGCAATCAGTTTCGACTCAGGCTGTTTTTAATCTGTGTGTGTACTCTTTTCGCCTGTGTTTCCGCAGTACCAATTTCACTTCATAAAACTTTTTCCAATCTTATCACTTAAATTTGTTTTTTACCGGGTTGACGCCTGCGTACTTCTTGTTATCTTTTCGAGATTTGTGTTTTATCCTTCTGTTTTTATAGCTTTTAGAATTTTTGTTTGCGCTTTTTACAGTAGAAATCATTGTTTTGTAAAATTTGTTTTGTTTGCTTCATTTCTTTGAGCCACACACGTAAGCCTTGATGGTCATGTTTCGAACTGCACCAAGGTCTAAACATCGTCAGCTGCTTTCTATATGAATGCCTTCGACTAAGGTGATCTTGATCTTCAACCCTGGCATACTATACTATTTGTTTCCATCTGGAACATTAAGATTGTTGCGTTAATTTTTTAGTCAGTGAATTGCAGTACCGTGTGATTGAAACAAATTTTGAATAACATTGCTAGGAGCATCAACTTGCCTGTAAAACATTTTGATCGTTGGTGGACATTGATGATTTTTATAAACATTTAAATGTGTAGGCTATAGTTTGAAATAGACTATCGACCCACTCAATTGTTTTGAATAATAGAATGCAGTGCACTAAAATAGGGAAATTTAAATCTTCATACAAATGGATATCTTGCGAAGTCCCTCAGGTTAGTGTTATATCGCTTTGCTTTTCCTTATTTACATTAACGATATCGCAAAAGCTTCCTTTTTTCATACTACTTATTTGCTGATGATATTAATCTTCATATGTCAAACTCCTGTTTTAATGTTCTTCAGACAAACGTCAACCTTGAACTGTGTAAAATTGACCACTGGCTAAGAGTCAAAAATCTTTCTCTCAACTACAATCAGACCAATTTTGTGCTATTAAATTCTCAAATACACAATCCTACTTCATTTAAAGTTATTTTAAATAACATTTCCCCCAAAGATAACCTGAAATACCTACGTGGTCTTCTTGACAATAAATTAACCTGGAAACCTCATGTACAAAAGGTGAAAACTCAACTGTCAAGAGCTTGTGGAGTTCTATCCAAACTTACAGTGAACATTATACAACACAATCTGTATTGAAAGTTGTCTATAACTCATTAATCCACCCCTGCCTTATTCACTCAATTCTCACTTGAGGACGTGCTTCAAACGCAACCATCCAGCCTCTCATTAAGCTCCAAAACAAAGCTATAAAACTAATAAGACCAACTAATACGGCATCTCTAGAAGAACCTTTCCAGCACTTAAACATCTCATGCCTTCCCAAACTATATACTTTATCAGTAGGCAAATTCATACACTTTCATTACAACAAACTACTTCCAAACCATTTTGATGACTATTTTATTCCAATCAGCTCAATTCATTCCCACTCCACAAGTCTAACAACCTGTTTTCACCTAGAGTTAACTCTTCTTCAGGATAATGTTCCCTTACATTTGTTAGCCCAAAAGTGTGGTCTTCAAAACTAGACGATATTAAGTCTTCAACCACTTTTACCTCTAAATGGAAACTTACGAAAAACCTCCTACATGAAAAAGATTCACAATAATGAACTTTGGCAACATTTCACTTATCCAGAACAAAATACTGTGAGTTCTAGTATTTTGTAATTCCGTTTTTTTATGTATATTTACTTTTTTTCTTTCCTGTGCACATCCCATTCTTTTCGCCATGAAAGTACACTCCATAGTTTTTTCTGTTTTGCTTAGTTTTTCTTTTGTACCTCATTAGGCTCATTAGTTTGTGTTTCTTTTTTTGTTTTTTTATATTTGGTTTGAACATACTCTTAACCACACCAAATTCCTTCAATTAAATTCGATCCATTCATTCGTGGACATAGGCATGCGCTTTCATCTGCACATTTTCTTGACCATGCTCTGTTTTTGTTTGTTTTCCTAACTGTGCTTATTTGATCTCCAATTGTTGTTTTTCAACGCTTTTCAAAAAGTGATAAACAAGGTTGGTTGACTAGAATTAGATGACCGCCACGGTTCTTCACGAAGCCTATATGACACAGTACCACTCTTTCACGCTGATCACCTTTTATGCCATTGTATTATCATTTGCTCTAATGTTCACTGACGGTTGGTTTACTTGTATGCGATGGCTTTTGTGTTGCTTCTACTTATTAGCTGAGTCATATGAAACAATAAACCATTAACACTGGATACGGAACTTCGTATACAATGTGATTAGAATTGAAAATCATGCCCAATGAAAACGATATCAACAACACATTGCAACGTTTCGGTAACTCCTGTTATCATCATCAGTACATTGCAAATTGAACAGCAGTGATCATGCTTCAAGTTCTTATGGCCACTCAGGAGAAAAGCGCTGTGAAAAATGAAAAACGCGAAGGGCTGTTTCGGTAGTGACGCAGTGGCGCGAAGCATACGTAGTCACGACTCCGCTGAATACTTGCCGATGTTTATGGCGCGTGACGTTATGAGTGAGGCATGAAACTCTGTTTCAAGTCAAAAATGCATAGAGGCATTTATGGGGATGTTTGCATTCAGCTCTGGTTTGTGTTCTTAAATCAGTAAATATTCAAGAATCTGCAGCCGCCGCCAATTGTCACTGCCAATGACCTCGGGGTTGTGAAAGTCAACCCGATGGTCTGGGTTGGCTTGCAAGTGTCTACAGACTGAAGAGTTAACGCTCGATGCTCTTCTATATTATTTATTAAATTGCGTTGCGTTTGCCCGATATAGGAGGCACCGCATGAACACGTCAGCCTGTAAACAACGTTATAACGGTTGAGTAAAGCTTGCCGGTCCTCTAATCGAGAACCAGCTTTGAAGCTTTCGGTATTGTGAAAACGCCGCAGCTTCACGTTTACTACAGCCTTGTGTCTTATAAACAGGGCTACCATCGATCTAGAACCAAAAATAAGGACGACTAAGCAAAATTTGATTTTATTACCTAAAACGAAAACAATTGTTTCTGTTTGCACGACTAATGTCAGATGATAAGTTTGCCTATTATGTCCAGGAACCATGTGCTTCAGCAATGCCTTATTCTCGACTTCCTTCTTGTAATCATCACGGAAAATGTTTTTTTCGCTTGCTTATTTCTTGAAGCAATTAAATGCTAAACCTTCGCTACAAAACCAGCTTTCCTAAGAAACCTAACCAGTGCAGACAGCTTACAGTGCTAGCAATGCCTGATAATGCCTTACGTCCCTGTCCTGCAAGATTATACTACTTTTTTGATGTCACAAAACCTTGATTACAAAATGTTTACAATGAGATAATAATTGTCTGTATGTCTGTCAGCAGGTATTGCTCGTATTTAAATTTGTTATGCTACAGAAAATAAGAAAAAGAAGGACGCAAGTCACAAATAAAGACATTTCTTAGAAATAAGGACAGTAATATTTTCTAAGACGTAGCACTGCAAAATAAGGACGGTATGGTAGACCTGCTTATAAAACTGCTGAGTTCCGTATGTTGTTAGATACAGAACCCAAACACGGTAGTTGTAATGAAATACTGTATATTTGGGTGAAGGAGAGGGCTCAGCCAGTGAGTCACGTTGTTGTGTCACTCCGTGTTTTCTGTTCAAGAATTGCTGAATGCAACGATCCAACAAACTGTTGGGATACCCGTTGCGTGATAACATTCGCTTAATATTCATAATTTCCGTGTGCACCAGTTCGTAGGAACTGGCAATGTCATAAGCGCGGCAGAGTAACGAGTTGACAAGGTTTCGTTTTCTGTGCAACGGAACGAAACTCGACCATTTTGAGTAGAGACCTGTATGTGTGGGTTTCCTGTAGGTAGAAGCAGGGTTTTTTTAAGACGTTTTATGAGTTCAAAACGGACCCGTAAATTTCCTGTGCGGACCCATAAAATTTGTACTTCCACGTTAAATCTGGACAGCCACGAGGTTTTAGCTGAGTTGAATTGCAACTTCAATTAACGTCCAAATCCGATTCGCCTCACACCAAATAAATGCAGTGCAGACATTAGCCTCGCCAATTCTTCATAATCATCTCTGAAATCCTATGCAACAATTAATAATTTGACAGTTTTTACGAGATAAACAATTACGTTACGCAGGTTTTTTGTTAGGTACTCGATATGGACCTGTACAAACCCGATTTCTCTGATTCTAGGAACCCGATTTTCTCTGATTTTAGGGGCCCGATGATAATTTTCTGATTCTAGGGACCCGATTTTCAAGGCCCAAATCTGGTCCCTAAAACACCTCAAAAAACCGTGACGTTACGTAATTATTAATTAATGCTATGAATGCCACTGAGTCTGGCGCTTTTAGCAAGCCAAGTCTTTTCCACGGTGTCAAACGTTTTCAGTAAGCCGAGCCTTTTCCACATTTTACACATCTACTTTTTTATGAGGGTTTTTTCAGAAGGTAATGTCACAGCAAAAACGTAAAGCTAGCCATCCAAGAATAAAGCAGTATTTTTGTAGTGAGCCAAACAAAAATTTCTTGCTGTTAGCCAGCCAGAAAGTGCAAATGCCAGCAGCAGTGAATGCAAAGGTTCTTTCAATTCTGTTGTCCAGGAAGTACAGCATTCAATAGTTAAGCATCGTCAGTTTCGGCTAACAGCCAGTCATCAGCATCTAGCAATAAGACTTTTCAATCATGGATTAAGCTGAAAGATTTTGATGGATCTCCACAAATGAATGTGTTCACTCTGCACGCTCAATGTTATGTTTGCTATGCTCAAAGCATCCAGCAGTTACCACTGGCCGAGGAAGGAATGGTAATATTTACACTTCGAAGCCTGCCAGGCCTTCACGCGCATACCGCCTGGATAATCATCTCAGTTCTGCTCAACTCCAAAAAGCCAATAGCCTGGAAAAAAAAAACAACGCATTTCACAATTTCATGCTATTCATCAGGATCGCATTTCAGATAAAGTTAACACGGTTGCTGAGCACGTACATCGATTTACTGGGTTTTGAAAGAAGAGATAGCAAATCGAAGAATTGCTTCCTTGCAAACCTTGATGGACTGCATTGGCCATAATGATCGGCTTCGCGACCTCCACCATATCAGTTCTGTGGCAGTAACAGAGTTTTGTTTGCTCATCTCGGAACATTTGTGTAATCGCATTGTTTCTAATGCCAAGCAGAGCCCATGCTGAACTAGTATGGTCGACGAAACAACCAACATTGCTGCAATGTGCTGTCCATTCCACTTGCCACAACCTGGTCAGAGCGAAGATTTTGAACTCTGTGCCGTGTTAAAACCATACAACGAAACCGGCTGTTTGATGTAACTCTGAATGCTCTCTTTCAATGAACGGAACAGAAAGTCTCCAATGGAGGGGCTTCACGTTTGTGCAGCGGCGCTTGACATTCTGAAAATTGACAAAACTCCACTGATTTATAGTATTTCATATTTCAATTTTGGGGGCTGGGAGCCTTGTTTGGGGGCTAAGCGCACCAAAGCCCCCCAGTGACGACGACACTGGATCCAGAGCAACTCAATGAGGGCGCGCGAATAAACGGAGAGTGACACAGCGAGCACTAAAGACCCCAGAATTAGCAGATGACGAGTAAGAAACCGATACTTTCACTGATGAACAAGAGCTGTTTAATGAAGTTGAAATTGAAAAATTTGTGTTAAAATTTTTGTAAATACAGTAGTACTAACTGTGCACTGTGACTGCCAATACTGTAATAAACAATATGTTCAGGAAATATTTTGAACGTTTTGCTGAAAATATCCGGCCTCATAAAATTTCTTGGTGTTCCTTTAAACCAAACTTTTTTAAAAAACCCTGGGTAGAAGTAATAAAACCTGTTAATGATTTCTCAATTAAAACATCAAGAAAAGGGAGGCAATTATTAGTTTTTAGCTCCTTGGTAAAGACAATATTCCTGTGAATGGTATTAATATTGGTAAAGAACCTGTTGAGAGAATCTTGGTTAGGAAGTAGTATAAACAAGTCATCTACGTATAGGGTTGCCAAATGGCTGGTATTTCACCGGCCTGGCCGGCATTTTACTGCTAATTTAGCAAAGGCCGGTAAAAAGCCGATATTTTGAAAGTCAGTGCCTAAAGTCGGTATTTTGAAAATAAACAATTTGCCGTAACTTCCAAAAAACTAACGGAGAATTTTTCAAATTATATTGACTCTAGTAATGAATCTTGTCAGGACAGTTCTTTCAGCGAAGTTTAGTTGCTGCTACTGACGCAATCCATTGGTACGATTGTCATGTCACACACACACCGAAATGTGATGAGTCAGCCAAAATACAGGCAAATTGTATTGATGGTGGTTCAGCAATACTGACTGTCTCTCTGTTTTCCCTGTGCCGCTGGCGAAATACGACACAGCTTAGATCTGGCACTGTTGACAAATCAAAATGGCCGGTATTTTTTAAAACGCATCTGGCAACCCTGTCTACGTATCGGCACCTGTCGATAAAAACGACCTCCAAACTGAAACGTAGTTGTTTTCACAACCCATTGCAGCTGCTTCTTCATACGTCTTCTGTTTAGGCCGTTGAATTCGTCGCCATGGGCGTCCGCAGAGGGGAAAAGGAGCATTTGCCCCCCCTGAAAATTGATATTAAAGGACCAAAAATTTCTAGACATCCTGAAATCAGCCGCTTAACGCTGGTTAATTGATTTAATTCTTGCTATGACAGTTTATTTGCCGGTATGACGCTCAAACTCCATAAGCGCCAGGTTCATAGTTATGGTGGTGTCGTGCAGTGATGAGCTTGCAGATAACCCATGTCCGCTCCTTTGCCTCCAGAGGCAGGTTGCGAGCGGGTTGTTCTACTGTTGGTTTTCATTGCGTAACAATAACATGGTAACAAATCTTCAAAGGTTCACTTCGTGTTAACGGTAGCAGGCGTTTTGCTTGCATGTGACTGTTGAGTTGAATGCAGACTTTTTGTCAGGCAATGCAGCCAGACAGTGACTGCTGATAGCGGTGTAAACCACGTACATTTATACTTTGTGAAAAGAAGCAGGAGTGAATCTGTAGCAATGTTTCCAGAAGTTTGAAAAATCCATTGTTAGTCCGTTTGTGACCAGTGGCGTAACTAGAGGTTTGAGCCAGGGGGCAAAACTTAGCTGAAGGGGCTCACTGGCGACTGTAGGGGGCCCACTAGCCAACACTCAGATAAAATTTAAGACCTGATAGCGAATCCGATGTGGATGGCTATACTAAAACCTAATTTCACCGGAAAATACTCATAAAACTTCCGAAAAACGCAAGAAAACAGCAACCTATTGAATATCAAAAGAATACTAAATACCGACATATAAGCTAAGTGGGGTCCAGTGGCGTAGCGAGGCTAAGTGCCGCCTGGGACCGACCATAAAAGTGCCGCCTTTTCCATCCCTCAAATTTGCTTACAAAAATTTAAAATGAAAGACGATTATGTTTCACGCATACTTAAAGATATAAGGATTAATAAACCATCTTGAAAATCACAATCAAACACTCACAAACTGAAATGGGTCTTGTTTTTCATTGTCGAATATGAGTCTTGCTTTTTTTGCTTATTACCACCTTTCTTATTATTAATTTTTATATTTTTTGCTTTCTTTGCATATGCACATACGAACCCGACATGTTTCGTCAAATTTTCTTCCCTGTTGGTTTTTAATCTCCGGTAAGCTCACCGCATGATTCTTTAACGTAGCAGACAAAAATATTGTCTACTACAACTTGAATATTGAACATTAGAAAGGATCACCATATGACAAGCTAGAAGCTACGAAGAGCAGGACTGAGAAAGCATCAAACAAGAAGGTCCGAAATCAATGAAGCATAAAAAATGTAATGGACACGCCCTACCTTTGACAGCAACCGGATTGGAAGTTTACAAACAAACATGGTGTTGTTTCCTAGCAACACAGAAGTGTAAATACCTCTAGGTACTTTCTAGGGATTCCCCTACAAACCAGGACTGAAACCGGAATCACTTACAGTGACCACACACCCATCATGTGATTACACAACTATCATGTGATCTTAAATTGAACAAACACTTATCATGTGACCTTACATTGAACAAACACTTATTATATGACCTAGTCTAAAAATAGCAACATCATCTTATATACTGTAAAGGGAATGACCACACCCCTCCAATTTGATTGGTTGAGCTAAAAATAGCACCTATAAAATAAAGAGGGTGTAAATAGCCTGGTTTCGCAGACCCAAGTTCAGAGTGGTGCTAGATCACCTGAAAGAACTTGTTCTTTTCTGACGGCTCCACTCCCCTTCGACTGTATCAACCCACTGGTTTGTGCAGTAGAAGTAAAACCGAAGCTCTGCCTTGCAGTACATCCAGGCTCGGGAGGGTTATTGTGAGTGCTGCGGGCCCCTTAGTTTTTACTGGGCCTCCTAGCGGCTTGAGACTTCACCCTAAAAATGAAGTGAATTTAACTTTTGAATTTAACTTCATTTTTAGTTAACACGAGTGGCTTGTCCCAACGAAACTCTGTCACTGTGTTTTATAAAGTGGCTTGTCCCAACGAAATGCTGACACTCTATTTCATAAAACGGCTTGCCGAAAGATAACCGCTGACGAAGTGTTTGACACAACAAATCCCTGTCATACTGAACCATAAGTTCTAGATGACAAGTTTAAACAAGAACCAAAAAGCATTTGCCCCAGTAAAACTATGTAATAATGGACCGTAAATAGATATTGTAAAAAATGAAGTTTTGTTACATGAAATTACAAATTGGAAGTAATATAATTGACACTAAGCTAATTAGACATTAATATCAAGAAGCTTGCATATCAGTTCGTTTGGCTCACTTACCAAATTAGGAAATCTCCAAAGCATCGATGTGTTACATCATCATATCCTGTCGAAGGCTGGCACCTAGAACAGGAAAAAGCGATCTCTGATAGAGAGACTCAATAAAAGCTTTGCCTCCAATCCAGAGGTATTCAGTAGACTATGGGAATAGATGGAAGTAACTTCTTTAATCTGTGAAGTAGGATGGTACTGCTGAATTCAGAGTGTGCCTTCGTGTTCTGCGTGTGTTGGATTGGTTCGAGAGAGATTGTGCAGACTGTAAAGAAATTTAATTGGGAAGTGTTCTTATTTAAATGTGACAACGTTATCTTGAACAATAAAGTATATTTGAACAACTGTATTGAGTTTGTGTACTTTAAACGAGGAAGTGAACAGAAGCCATAGGGAGATAAAGCAGGCATTGACCTGTGAACATCGTCCTTGGTGTAACTGCTAAGGCGGACCCACGGATTAGCTACAGTTACATCTAAATACTGCCTTTTGAGTTCTATCATAGACCAAAAGACCAGTACATTAATAGTTCACTCATTCCAGGGGATCAAACGAAAAAATTAAGGGATGTGATGGCGGCTCAGCTACTTTACAGATGCAAACATTTATGTATGTTAAAACTTCGTATAATATCCCACCTTTAAATAAAAAGTAGTATATATGCTACATATACCAGGCTAATCTGATGATATGATCTCAGTGATGTAAAGAACGTTTCATTGTTCACTTCACGTTTCAGTAGTGGTTTAATCCTCTTAATATGTATAAAAGGCTTCTAACGTTAACTCTGTCGGCACTTGCACGAAACCCTCTTTAGGTGCGGGGACCCATTTTGAAAAAATATCTTAAAACAGGTTTAAAACTATGGTTGAGAAGCCCTGGCTCGCAGTCTTCATCGTGACCTGCGCACTTGGTCTAGCTGTTGTTTTGGACCTCTTCCAATTACACGTGCATAGTGCTATTCCTTGCCTTTGTGCATTACCAACAGAACAATCGCCAGAAGGTCTTCAGTTGGGGGACTTCACGTTTGTGCAAGGGGGGGCTGACATTCTAAAATTTGACAAAAACTCCACTGAATTATAGTGCTTCATATTTCATGAATTAGAGGTTTGTTTGGGGGACTAAGCCGCTGTGGTGACAGGACTAGTGAACAACAGACGTCTATTTCGAAAACTATTACCAAACCATGCCAAGTGGGACATAGGCCTTATTTTGATGCTCAGCGGTGATTGCAACTTCTTGCCTTCGACGGTAAGTGAGTTGAACAACTTTATTCAGTACAGCCATTGCGAAGTTGTATGACTGTTTTGATTAACGACCCTAAAAGCCTTCACCACAATCATATCTAAACAGATCGTTTACCCCTGCGTTAGATTTTCAGACTAAGTTCTTGCCCCAAATTCATCAAATGAGAGCAACACCGTTTCTAAGCTTTTCGTGTTGAAATGAATTTTTCTATGACTGCAAATGTTAAGTAAACCGTTGAACAATGGAGACTTTTACGAAACTCACGTGGCCTATCGGCGGGTCTGGGTCACTCCATTGCAGTTCGAACCGACAATCTGAGTGTGGAGATTCGTGTGTTGTTGCCTCGCCGCCTCAATTTGTTTATTCGCGGAACGTTGATTGTTGCCACGACAGCTAAGGGCAGTTGGCCTTTGTACTTCAAGGCGAGCGTTGAGCGAGCCTTGTTGTTGTCACCGACCAGCCCGTGGTCTAGTGGTAAGTGTGTCCGCTTCGGCGCTGGTAGGTCGAGAGTTCTCGGCCGGGTCTTACCAAGACCTTGTAAATTGGTACTGTAGCCTTCTTACCAGGCGCACGGTGTACGGAAGAGCTGCAGGGAACACA
>JGI24159J19872_10004277_pt1 | contig 18142 bp, 9 predicted proteins | sample Ectturendosymbi4_FD_19872 | JGI IMG/M metagenome (IMG submission 19872) | reverse complement strand
CCCACTTCATTGATTAAGGTTGTTAACTCTGGCTCTTTCCATTGGGTCTTGTCAGTGTTCATATATTTTCGTTTAATGTTGGCCTTCTGCGTTCAATTTGCAGGTGACGTGAATCAAAAAATATCGTTCGCAGCAACGGTTCTCACGAATACGTTCGCTCGCGCCTTACTCGGGCTCATCCATTGGAGCGCGAGCTGCCCTCTGCAATTAAATATTTTTTTAAATTTAATTCATATCAGATTGATTGTTTTTTTGAAGCAATGGATTTGCATAGAACATTGGATTTGAATTCCAATCCAATAGACAGTACCCATTCGAGAATAATTTAAAACGAACGATAAACTGTCCGGTAACTCGGGTTAATGTGAATGAGCCTAAGACGCAGAGGATCAACTGGCGTTATCAATGTTCTGCGACGTGCGTTACGTAACAATGGACGAGTTCCCATGAGAACTTCTAATTCATTGTTGCGTAACCAACGTCACATAGCAACGATAGTGCCAGCCAGAATGAGCAAATGGAAATTTCAGTGATACAAGCCCCGAATGGTTGCATTCACTCAGTGTAGGTTGCGTGATGAGCCCAAGGGACGCTGCTGATCTGGAATGGCCCCTGAGTGTAGGTATGCAAGTTGGTGCGCTGCAGCCTGTCTGAATAGCCATGATCATCTCTTGTTGAAACGTTAAGCTGCTTAAATTGCCAAAAGTGGCGCTTACGCATGTTTGAGGCACAAACAGTCACAATTGGTGAGCAAAAGGTCTGCCCGGAGTCGGAGTCGTTCCAATTTTCTGCGACTCCGATTCCTCAAGTTGAAAATCCTTCCGACTCCGACTCCACTCAGTCCTGACCAAAACTCACACCAGTAGAATCTGTTATATCTGCAAAAACCGATATATTTTGTAGATAAGAAGCCGGCTTATTAGACGTTTATGCATTTATTCTGCAGAAGCTGATATGCACTATTTGAAGTATGCCTGTTCTTCAATCAATGAACAGCAAAGCTATACGAAATCCATATGATTGCAGGCTTTCCGGGCGATGATTCATTCCTGTTCTCAACTGATCTTCGTTCTCTTACCAGGAACAAAAGAGTATTTAAAACAGCATTCAAGCAATGATGAAATATACAAAACGATAGAAAGAGCGATAAAGGTAATGTACGCTTTGTTTGCTTGAAACTAATTGATTCCTGAATTTACACACGTATACACAGGGGCGTAACAAGGTTAGATGGCGCCCGGGGCAAGAAGCAAGTTTGGCGCCCCCACGTTCGGAAGCAGATGTACTGTATTGAATAAAGTGCTTATGATATTGTCGTGACTTTCGCGCCCCACGCAGTGATTTGGCGCCCCCATAGTGGCTGGGCGCCCGGGAATTTGTGTCCCTCTTGCCCCCGCGTTGCCATCCTGCACATACAATGTGGTACGTAGCAAAAGGAGAGGATTTCGTTATAGATTTCTGTGAAACTTGTGATGAGCAAGAAAAGCAGGTGGGGATTTCCCCTTACCCAGCACCATATATTTGGCAGCTTCGGAAATATAAGAACTGAAAGCGGAATAGAGATTTAAAGCATACGTGTGAAAACAAAGTGACGCTAAAAATGACTGCTAGAAGTTTGATCAGATTCTTTTCAACAGAATTCATTTTTTATGACATACTACACCTCAAAACGCAAAATAAAGAATGAAAGTGCACGGTATGTCCACCAACAAGTTAAATTTAATTGGAAAAATCCAGCCTGCACTGGCATTTCGTGACAAAAGCAATCTTTGTGATGTCTGGTTAAGGTTGCAGAACGTTGAGGCGGGTATATAAACGGAAAATATGAAAAAAATTCACATATAAATGAAAACATGAAAACTACATAATAAGGTGAACAAAATATTTGAGAAACGTTTGTATAAAGTTGAAAAATGCCGCCAAAACAAGAGTGCATTTAGTGAAACGCGGTTCATGTTGGTTCGATGTAGTCGCCGAAAACAATATTGCTTAAACCAAAAAAGTTTGCAGAAGCTTATAAAAGTATTTTCTGCATGAAAACGTTTGAAAAAGTAAATACTTCGAAAAAATTACTCATACATGGGGCTAGGTAAGGGGAAAATTCACTTGATGAACCTAGTCTTCGTGCTCATCACAATTTCTTCACTAAAATTTCTATCAAAACCTATCCTGCTACTACTTTGTCGTTTCTGCAAGAAAGATCTGGATAATAATAAGTCAAGCTTAACCCGGAATTCCTAATTATTTTTTTCTTATCTACAGCGCAGCCACTAGGCTACTTCAAACCAAGAACTTTACCGCAGATATACTTACATGAAATTTATTTTACCCAGCCTCACCACAGATCAGTTGAGCATAAACCAAGACTATCGAAGCTAAGAAGCCGTAGATGACACGGCAACTAGCAGGCATTTTGGTGACTAATAATAAATTTAACCGAAGAAATGAATTCTCGATTGAATATTGCATGAACAAACAACAAAACCCCAGCCACTTATTTTCTCAAAGGTTCGGAGTTTTTTTATCATTGGCAAATAGAAGATCAAACTTGCATTTTAGATGATTGTATGTGAGTTTTACCAACATTTTCTTACTCATTCCTAATTTAAGTGCAACGCTAGCAGCAACAGCCTATAAATCCTAAAGTTCATCCGTGAACGTGATAATTTCTTGCAACAAATCATCTTTACCATTGTGGGCGACAGCTGGGTTGGTTTATTTTACAAAATATGCTTTAATATATTCAGCTCAACAAAAAAATCGAATGGGTTGTTGGAAACAAAACTGTGGAGAGACATTTCATGTGGGAATTGGAGTACGCAATGCCCAAAATCAAGTGCCGATCTGATTTTTCCGAAATTGATGAGATGGGAAACAGAGGGAATATGCAACTAAGGAGTGATAGAAGTGGATTGGAGGATGACACATCTGCCTCATTTCATGTTTCAGTCCTCACATCACACGAAGAAGTAAGCATTTTGCTTTTCAGTGTTTGAAACTAGCTTACTTGTGGTCGATGTCATAAAAAGCTTGGTTGTGGTTGCTTTCAATTGAAGTGTACTGTGCATATAATTAGAGTCATAGACTAACGAAGGTTTTGCGTTTTGAAAAAATGAACTTACAAACCTTTTCATTTATTTTGGCTTTAGACTTCTTTCCAGATGATAATCTTGAGTAATTTTGATAAAATCTTAGTGCGATTGCGCTTGTCCAGGCTATTCCTTAAAGTAAACACGACGTGTCTTTCACTGGAATTTAATTCTAACTTCTTTGGCATCTTCTGCAGGAAGGAAAGCTTAAAACTTGGAATAAGGAAGACTATCGTGAGGAAACTTCAAGCTAAATGGGAGGNAAAATCAGAAATTCTCACGTGCAAAAAGTATAAGTAGCTTTCTAACTGATTTGTTTTCTAGTGTGCTAAGAGATCCTCAACTTCAATTCTCTATACGTTTCATGCATCTTTTACAAGTCTTGATAGGCCCAAGGTTTTTATTTTATGTTAACGCATTTTACATGCTATCAAACTGCAAAAATACTGTAATTGCATGTGAAATGTAACAAATCATTTCAAATCATTACCATACGTTTTATCGCATGTAACATAAATTCTCCATTTTGATGTGACATGATTATTTAAATGGACAAATGTTGAAGTTCACACCGATAGGTTCACTTCAAATCTACTCTGCAGAATGAAATTAACTGAGGTGGCACGGTCGCTAAAAACGTTTAATTACCCAAACGACGAGTTGAATTACGTCACTCACACCGTTTGTTTTTTGGTTTTCAACCGACTTTTGAAATTGTAAATACCTGGCAATATGAAAAATGCACAATATCTACACGGAAAAGCAATTGGTGAATTTAAATGGAGCAATAAATCTGATACTGAAGTAACAAATTATGTAAAGAGATAAAAGCAAATTCTTCATCTGGTTCTATACATCACCAGAATGCAGACCATAAGTCATCAAAACGTCCGCAAGTATGGGGCGCCGTTCGTAAAAATATTATATCTGACAGATTTAGCACAAAAACTGCTATTTCTGCGCATATTTAGCTATCTCTGCGCGCATTTAGCTATCTCTGCACATATATAATTTAATCTGCATGCATATATAGCACTGAAGCGTGTCAGAGGAAAACATTGTATCCTGTCTGAAGTAAAACTTGGTGTTCTGCTTCAGTAATCCAGACAAAAGCTAGGCTTCTGCAAGGCACGAATTCCCTGGCATCATATAAAGCTAGGTGGCTCCAGGTCCAAATTACACTGGTTTGATAATAACATTGGATTGTGCAGACGATGGGCTACAGTAAATTTGTGGTGGTGGTCTCAGTGTTAGTGCCAATTTTTGGCTTAAAGTTTCAAAGAGGATCTCGTCAAGTCTGACCATTCCAACTGTTCTCATCAGGCGCAGCTCACCGCCTCTCAGTGCCTTCAGGTGCACAAAGAGAATGCTCTCACAGAAAAAGTACGTTGAAAGCGAAGTGCTCGCTTGGAGACGAGCACCGTTTTGTAAAGTGAATAACGCTGCCAGAAAAAGCGCATCGAAAGGAACTGCTCGGTTAGGCCTTCTTGCCCGAAAATAACGTTGGCAACACACATCACTTTCTGTGAGAGCATTCTCTTTGTGCACCTGAAGGTGCTGAGAGGCAGTTAGCTGCGCCTGGTGAGAACAGTTGGAATGGTCAGATTTGACGAGATTCTCTGAAACATTAAACAAAAAATAGCAATAACACTGAGACCACCACAACAAGTTTACTGTAGCCCATCGTCTGCACAAACCAATGTTATAATCAAACCAGCATAATTTAGACCTGAAACCACCAAGCTTTATATGACGCCAGGGAATTCATGCCTTCTAGTAGACTAGCTTTTGTCTGGATAACTGAAACAGAACACCAAGTTTTTCTTCCGACAGGATACCATGTTTTCCTCCGACACGCTTCAGCACTATATATGCATGCAGATTTATCTATATATGTGCAGAGATAGCTAAATGCATGCAGAGATAGCTAAATGCGCACAGATATACCTATATCTGCGCAGAGATAGCTAAATGCACGCATAGAGAGTTATCTCTGTGCAGAGATAGCTAAATGCACGCAGAGAGAGCTATCTCTGTGCAGATATAGCTAAATGCGCGCTGATATAGCTATCTCTGCGCAGAGACAGCTAAATGCGCGGAGATAGCTATCTCTGTGCAGAGATAGCTAAATGCGGGCAGAGATAGTTGTCTCTGTGCAGAGATAGCTAAATGCGCGCAGAGATAGCTATCTCTGCACAGAGATAGATAAATGCCCGCAGAGATAGTTATCTCTGCACAGAGATAGCTAAATGCGTGCAGAGATAGTTATCTCTGAGCAGAGATAGCTAAATATTTGCAGAGATAGCAATTTTTGTGCTAAAGCTGTTAGATATAATATTTTTACGAACGGTGCCCCATACGTAAGCATTAATGTAAGTATTCAAATGCAAGAAACCGAGCGAGGTAGCAATCGTACTTTAACGCTTCTATCGGAAATGTTGCTGCTCAGTTTTTCTTTCTCATAATTGGGACTATAAAGCACTTAGGTAAAATCACTGTCTCCGTGTGTCCCTCATGATAGTGTCTTCCATCATCAGGAACAATTGGAATTTGATAAAATTTATGTTTTTAAAGTGTGAACACATGTACTTTACATTGCAACAAAGAATGATTTAGATAAACATGTAACAACCATAACGTTCCTGTAATCTTGATAAACTTTTATATGCGTCATTCATTGCCAGCGTATCTTTATTGTTAAAAACATCGTTGGTTANGCCGCACACAGGGACACATTCAATGATTGTTAGTTGGCAAGCCCAACAATAAAGCAGCATGATTGGTTTTTGCTNCTGCTTATAAATATCTCTAAACAGAAATGACTTGCTAAGCGTATGTTTTTTAACTGTTTTTGTATTTAGTTAAAAGTTTTTTTCATTGGTATATTACATAAATGTGAATTCAGCTCTAACTATATTTCATGACTGTATCCATTTTCATAATGACCCAAATATTATATTTGCTTCCAAAGGTGTTTTACTGCTTCTGTAAGCGAGGTTTGTATGATTTTGACTAATTGTAGTTTTGGATATCCTGTGCATAAAGCTCCTCTCTACAGCCTACGTAAATCACGACCGCTAGGTGACACTTTTAGACAAACAATTGTTTAAAATCGCAATCTAATTACGCAGTACTTGCCATAATTTAGGACAGCAATAATAGCCCAATGAGTTCTTATTCTTATAATACCTGTGTCAAAGTTTTACAAAACTACATTCAGAGTGAAAAAAAGTATAATTTTTAGTACGGGTCGAGAGTTTTGGAAATGAAAGCATCAGAGACTTAAGGCCTTGTTATGCAATGCAAGTTGCAAACATTTTGTCTTAATGCCACGTGCTACGAATAGCATCTGAGCTTTGACGTGTCTTACTGCAGATGGAACTGCTACAAGCAACTTCACCATGAAGGAAATTGACGTCAATGTTGATAATTCTTTCACTGCTTATAACTGCCAATCACTTCACTCTGTTATTCAAACGGGAAACGAAGATTAATTGAATGTTAAATGAACATAGTGGCCGGTTGATGAATTATGAAGGGAAAAATTCCTCCATTGGAACAAAGCAAACTTTGTATTATGGAACCTAAATGCAAGAGGGAATGTGTTTTAAACTGCACTGAATTTCTGAAGTGATTCATTTGTACGAATCGGATTTTTGAATCATATAAATTCTTCAGGACCTTTGCCTCCAAAGCATATTGTTTACATTTTGTAAAATCATGATCTAAATTGTGATTCTGCTTTGTTGTATTGTATTTTCTGTGAAAACAGAGTGCACACTGCAAAAACTGTCAATTAATACAAAGTAGAAAACTGCTAAACCCCGTTTTCAGTTTTAAATATATGTTGCGTGAACAAGTTCTCAGATCAAACGTAAAAGGTTAAAAATAATGTAAGTTCACTGCCTGTCTATCGAAATGAATCCTTTTCCAGCAAAGAATTAGACACTTAGATCTAACAGAGTATACTGTACATTTCGCCTACGAAGTAGGCATCATCAGATATTATTCAAATAGAAATATACTAAGTTAGTTTCATTTGAGCTAGGACTGTATTGCTGAAAATTCCGTCAAGATGAAGTAAATTAACTGAGAGGCGCTGCAACAAGTACGTATAGATGGCGTGTTGTTAATCAGACCACAACAATTAGCAGTATGAATGACGTACAATCATTACAGTCATGTTAAGAGGTTCATCACCCAAAAGCAACCACAGAAATTACAGCTAAAAACTAGAATGTTTTTTGAACACAATGGTCACAGAGACAGTTTTATTATGAAAACCTTGCCGCAACAGAGTAGAGTGCAGATTTCAAATTTGAAAAATAATGAAATGCGATCCCGAAACAAAAAATACCTCATTTTCGCAAGGACAAAATTTGCTGTTTAGATAGGCTTAAAAAATCCAATGTTGTGTAAACATTTCATGTGCTCGAACAATATGAACCACACAAACCCAGCAATATTCACAACTAATTTTCTACGACACGTTTCAGAAGGCAAGCTTCTGCAGGAGGTGGTTTAGCTGTGGAGTGACTACCAGGGTTGCGGAGCCAGAGTCGTATGGAGTCGGAGGTTTTTGGGTGAAATCGGAGTCGGATTCATAACAACACTGGGAGTCGGTGTCGAAGTAGGATTTTTATGTCCGACTCCGACTTCGAATGTCCAATTCGATCATTTTTTACATCATACTCCTAAGTTGGAAATTCTTGTTGAAATGGTACAATTTCTTTTGAAACTTTTGTTGAAACGGAGATTTCTTGCTGTACACCACGATTTCCATTGATTGCTAATTGCTACAAAATTATCAACAGCCAATCTTCATTCCCTCCATGTTAAGGAGTTCGAGTCTGGAGATAGAGGGGGAATTTTGGAAAGGTCGGAGTCGGAAATTTTGAAGGGATTGGAGTCGGATATTTTACCTCTGACTCCGCAACCCTGCTGACTACCAAAGCATCGTTTAAAAACATTAGTCTGTTAGAAAAAACTTGCATTCTACTCAGTTCAGGTTCTATGGTAATGTGCAAAGTCTCTTACGGTAAGTGTGGGCAATTCATTTGGCTTGGGGGCCACATTGAGAAGGCCGCGTTTAGTGGAGGGTCATACCTTCTAATAGAAATAGAAATAAGACTCGGTTTAAGTTAGCCTCAGCACTAACATTTACTGTGATAAGTTGGAGGAAATTTCAGTTTTGAATAGTTTTCCTGAATGCTTCCACGAGTTACTGAAAACAGTGTGGTGGACCACATGTGGACCGCGGGCCGCTAAACGCCCATCCCTGTCTTAAGATGTACATCAACACAAAAACACTACTTTCACTTTACGTTTTCACAACAATTTTACTGCTTTTGGGGCTTCAGTAAATTAACTTCTTTAATGGAAAATACTTAGCAGTAAAATATTTTACCAATGGGTCATACAAAGTAACTGGTATCACAGACAATATGCTAAGCATTTGGTAGAAGTTAACATCACTCGATTCCAACGTTTTTGATAGAAATAGAAGTTTGTTACTTTCAATCAAGTTTGCTTCATGTTTTTTTTACAAAAATACTCATCTGACTGCAAGATCACTGCAGTTCAATATACAAATGTACTGATGATGGAGCAGTTACCAAAACATTCACAAAATGTCGCTTACATCTTTTTCTTTGGACGTTATTTTCATTATGCGACTCATCGGATTATTTTCGACTTGGTGTTAAAACATTTATGTAATTTTTCTCCTTTTCTTATTGCTGCGTAAACAAGAGAATCTCAGAAATGGAAAATGTGCTAAATCAAGCAAGTTGCTGCTCCCCAGTGGTACAGATTTGGTCCGCCCAGTTTGCAGCACTATTGTCGATGGGAATGGTATTGAACATAGCTCCTTCGTATCAGGCTTAAATGCAGTGTCGGATCTAGACCACGTGTTTGGGGGGCAGTCATATAAGGGTGCGCCAAAATGATTCACTTCTTAAATAACCCATATTCTCTATTACAATCGTTGCGTATCACACAAAAGTGTTTACCTCATGTTGGCCAAGAAAGCGACTATTTTTACCGGTTGAACTGCGCGATTTTACAGGGAATCACCACAATTTAATGCGCCTTACATCATTAATTCACCAAACTTTTAAAACGTGTCCACAAAGGTAGACCCCGTTTTTCACAAGCTGCAGAATTAGTAAGAACACTGTTGATGTATTGGCTGCGGAATTGACAGACCACAATACATACAGTTGGTCGTTTCGTTATCTAAGCCAACTTTATATCACAGCATAAATGTTTACTACGGATTGTGCTATTTCCTGATATACAGTACACTGAAAAACCAGCGCCAATAGCAGAGTTATCGTTTCAAAGTAAATTAGGAATTTCCGGATTTTTTCCGTAATTGCAGTACCAGAGGACCAGATAACTTACTAGTTTTGCCAGGAAATTAGTTGCGTTCAAAAGCTTCTATAAATTTCCAGTTGCAGAACTTGATATACAGTAAATGGCCAGTTGCCTGCAGAAACTGCCTATGAGTTTGCTAGTATCAAGGGTCAGTCATGAATTTTCCAAATTGCATTCCTATTTCCCTACTGCTTTACTTTCCAAGACTGCCATCAGGCATTAAAGAAATAAAAATGGAACAAAAACAGGCCAATTTGACAGACCCCAGCTGAAAATCGAGAACCGTGCTGTCCTAGTGAAAGCGATTGCTCTTGTGATTACCTGAGCAACGCTGGGGATTGATCACGGGGTAAAGATATAANCCTTATAAGGGAACAGTAGTATAATTACGAAAGAATATCTTTGTTNANACTATTCAATAAGAGGCTAGATAAAAATCGGACACGTATATACTGCAGTTCAACGAAGTGTAAAGCAGTGTTTAGTTTAGACTTTAAAGTATCTATTAATATTTNTTTCTACGTCGAAACGGTCGCCGATGGGGCCCATTTATATTAGACCTACAGTAAAAGGGCGCCATTCAACAGGACGCCACAGTCTTTTTGAGGTGCAGTTATCCCCAAATTCCCCCCTGATCTGCCACTTCACAAATGGGTGTCTCGATCGTAGCTTCTGCTACGTCGCATCAGGTGGACTTAATAGACGTGCCCGGGATCCAAAGCACGGCATGCAATAGACTGTTTGGCTCTTTTATAGCGAACATTAGTAGATTGGATGCCTGCCAAAACCAAAAGTTTGTTCAGCGACGTAGACAGAGGCATTTAGTCAAAATTTCCTCTTTGCCGTTGCTGTTGGAATCGATGAGGCGGTTGTGTGCACTGAGACATCAAGTGGTAGTGCAGTATGCTTTGCCAATGAGTGGACTACGACTACTTTAGCTATGCGCATGGCTGCTGCTCAAGCAACCAATCCAGTTCTAGCAAGCCATTCAAAAAGTGCGACTCGGAATGTAAATTTTTTGCAAAGTGACAGGTATTTGGGTCTGAGTAAAATAAGTTTCTGTTCTGTAGGTTGCTTCACATACGACCCCGGATAGTTTAATGTTTTAGTGAAAGTAATTATCTAACAACTGCGCATTTTGTAGTTCTTACACGCAACTTGTGTTTTCATTTATTCATTTCTAATTAAAAAACTTGGCTTATAGATATTGGAGATATTTGTAAACACAAAATGAAAAACATATATCAAGTTGGAAGTCATTGATTATCGCAGAAATCGTATGTGCTTGTTGTCATTCATAAGCCAGTGTTTCCAACCGGGATGCCATTTGTAATACTTCGGGGTGCAGCGAGCTATTTGTACTTCATTTTCAGCATACGCAGACCTCTTGGCAAACGTATTGTGGTTTCCACAATGGTACTGCAAAATATCTAACTCTTCTGTAGGATGCCGGTAGTATAAAAAAGTTGTGAACACTTCCATAAACCGTTGTACATTTATTGTCTTCTCTTTGAATTACTTATCCGTATACTGCCATTGGACAACAGTTCGGAGCTGTGCAATCTATTCCTATTTCTAACAGCTTTCAAATTCCGCAAATATGCTGCGAGTGCCGTAATTTAGAAATATGGCTTCAATGATGTCAAGAAAATGTGACCAAATTCGACTTCATCATAGGCAGATTACCGCTAAGGTTAACCCAAAGTTGTACACGAAGCAAAGGTAATGGTTCACAGCCACATGAAAATTTTTCACAATTGTGGAAACAAAGAACCTAATACAATGAAAAGGCCCTGGCTTCCAGTAAGCTTTCCAGAAATCACTGGGTGCTGATTTTATGACTTTACGATGATTCAGACAGCGCATAACTGTTTGCAATTAATAATATTTCCTGTTTAAAACATTTTCTGATTGTTTCGACTTCGTCGCCTTTGTGCATACTTGTGTTATGGTATCTTTGAACCATAACATGAATATTACTTAATGAGTTAGAAATTGGAAACTGCAAACTGAATGTGATTTGATTGTGTGTATTGAAATTGTATGCGCAAATTGTAGCTAACCGTGAAGTATGCGCGATGCGAACCATTTTAATGCACTACAGGAACCATGTCGACTGCCAGAGGAAGGAACTAACTCTCACGGTGCCGCAAGACGCAGCACGAGAGAGTGGTCTGTGCCACACATTGCTGAAACACTTGAACGCTCACAAGACCGACCAGTGTTGAAACGTGTGCAATGCTATTTTGTGTTCTTGCCGTATCGTGAACATTTACCGTATGTGCCCAAGAAAGTGACAATCTTAAAAGTAAGTAATAATCAAGGAGCCTGATGTCGGGAAAAAATGCGCCCTGGCATCTGTTCTTTTCACTGTCAAAATAAGGCGGTAATGTAAGGAAAAGTACAGTCTGAACGAAGACAAAATCACATGATTAAAATGCACCAATGAAAAGATTACAAGTTAAAAACGAATGGAAAAAAGAAATCACGTGTTAGGCCACGTGAACAAACTTTGAAAAAAGAAGGCAGGCAAAAGATTGCGCAAGGTCCCTGAACCAAAGAAAAAGTATCTGTGACCACTTATGACGCGATGCTCGCGTGCACTGAAAAGTTCATACATGCAACTACAATGCAAATGCAGTTTCCTGTCCAGGGAATCGAACCCCAAGAAACGTTAATGTTACTTAGCAACTAAATCACACCACCATGAGCGTCATAAAAGAATGAATAAAAGCTCGATAGACGCAAACACCCACGGTGTGAGCACTTCGAGTTTTGGCATCAAACCGTACGGCTAACCGTTAAAAAGAAAGAACCAAGATGTCACTGGGAAGTGAGAGGGCAATGCTAACTAGTTGGTTGTTGACGAGCGATCTTTATAAAAAGAAACAAGTGAGCTGATGAGGGGCCTTCATAGAAAGAAACAAGTGAATTACGCTATAAATAACGAAGCACGCGACTCGCTCGCATACAGTTGATTTTGAATGTTTAATGTAAAAGCGAAATGCTGCCAGTTTAGGCAAGATAAAATTTTAAATGTCTTATGCGAACTAAGTTCTGCCAAAAGTAATCATGAACAATGAGATAGAATCTGGAATTGGAAACAAATGTAAAACATTAAATGAGATTGCTACTTTCTTGGATGAAACTGTAAGTAAAGTTGCATTATCATTCATGCTGCTATAAACTGTACGAACCTCAATGACAAATAATGAAATGATGTGTTGTGCGTATTGTAGTCAACTATCTTTCGGTGTATTTCATTGTAATCTCGCAGTAAAAGTAAATAATATGGGGTACGTTGGATTATGAGAGTGCAATAAGCTGTAAAAATGTGTACTTTACTCAGGGGATTCCGGTAGCTGTCCTAAAGATAAGCTGCTCTTAATCTACTGGGCTAGTGATGTTGTCTACAGAGAACAGAGCTAAAACTATTGACGGCACGTATTTCTGTCCAGAATACGCGGCAGTTAAACACAAAGAATCCACAAACGGATATTTAGGAATGCAGAGTCATGAACATTAGTGACTTATTTCCTGAATTTTGCACGCGTGGTTCTATCAACGGGCAAATAAGAACCACACGTCAGCAGTGTCTATTTTGCAATCAGGGGCAAAAAAGAATGTCAAAATAGTCTGAGACTATTTTGCCGTTTTGGTCATTATTTTGCCGTTGATTTGGTTGTAATTTTGTTTCAGTTTGGAAAATAGACACTACCTCACTTACATGTGAATGCAGCAGAATACTTTGCCCAAATTTTGAAAATTTTTGCCCGAATAATGGCCAATTTCTCAGTGTTGGGGATGTGACCTCCTCCCCTGCATCCCCATGCCATACGCTTAATGTCCACATCCCGATACACTTTCATTCTAAACTTATTTCTGAATGTTGGCGAGGGGCCCCCTACGATTGCCAGTTGGCCTCTTTCAGCTACATTTCCCAGCCTGGCTGAAACCTCTAGCAACGCAGTTCGTCTACAAGTTACGGTGATTTTACTGAATAATTTTTACTAGGCAATACTAAAAATGCGTACAATCAACGTGGATTCAGCAAACGTTACCTGCCCAACAGTCAGCTTTCCAAGGCAAGTGCTGACAACGAAGCTATTCACAATGCATTTAGCAACGGTTGGATTTAGGAAGTTATGGGTCGTGTGAATATTAATTTCTATGACGTATTACAGTAGATAAACATGCATATTGAAAGGGGAAATGTGTGACATCAGTTCTTGGTGAGTTCAGCTTTGGTATCTCTATATGCCGTAACAAAGGCATTCAGTCAGATGTGGGGCCCCCTTTTTGCCCGCCCCGCCCCCAGACGGAGGTACGGGGGACCCTTCCTCCGGCTCTGCCACCAGCAAACAGCACCACATTTAGGCAAGTTATAAATTGAAGCATGCAAGCTTTACGAAAAACTCACAAGTGAACTTACGATAACACCTGAATATGCCAAGGTTCAAATCGCCATCGAAAACGACATACAAACGTTACGAATAACTCAGTCAAGATTTGCATAAAGAAACGATTGACGCGATATTATTCTATTTGAATAAGATGGATTTAATAGAACAGTTAAAGATGTGGGTTGCAGAGAAAAGAAATGTAAGGACAAAATTTAAAATGATCGCGGTGGAACCAGTTCAAGCACAGCGACAACCACGACAGGGACAAAACAATGATGCAATATCCAGAACAGAATACTCCTCCGATGGATTGCCGCAAAACTAAAAAGCAGGCGCGAGATACAGATCAGAACGAAGAACGACCACACGAGCATAATCCATTATATTGGAGTGAAGGCGAAGAAAAGAGACGTGTTTATCATGTATGTAAATGAAGTACTGTTGTGGAGAGAATATGAGCTACACATATGGAATCCGAATAAAACATATTCAAGTTTAACGGTCACGGAACTGCGACAGAGTGTTGAAAAAGCGGAGCAAATCAACCGAGACAGAGTGAAGCCAGTTGGAACTGACGAGAAAGCACTGAGCGCCGATTGGATTGAACAATGGCTGGACAATGAGTTACGGGACAACGTAAAAAAAAGAAAAATCCATACAGAACTGCTATCGCGAAAGTCATTAAGTAAACGAGTTTTAAAATGCCGAATCGCAACAAACGATTACATGCGCTCTGATAGTACTAAACGACTGAAAGCACTTANTGTTCAACAAATGAAAGTGGCGTCAGATACGCNATTGGGAAAATATTGCAATCGCCAATGCGTACAAAATCAATCGGATATCAATGAGTCGTTTTCACATAGACCCCCCCCAGCATTGCCTTGGTTTCACATAGAACCCCCCAACATTGCCAAAATATGCCCCCAGCATTGCCTTGGGGTCAAGTCGAGGGGCAGCTTGAAGCCCTTCCAGATGCTCCTCTTCCGATCAATATAGACCCGATTGCAAGAAAGTATTCGGTAAATTCGTATGGAAAGGCTGGTGATAAAACCTTTGGACTTGATAACAGAGGTGGACAATTTTTTCTTGGAAACACTGAGGTTGATTTTGAAGGGAATGATTTAGTAACTGGTGGCAAAAGGTTTTCAGGAACGAGAGGTCTTTGGGATTTGATTGTCATGAAAAGACCAGTGGTTGGTTTAGCAACAGAAGAAGATAAGAAAAATTATGAAGAAATCATGGTTGAAACGGGAGCAATAAGGAATAGAACTAATCCACAAAAACCAGCTGCTAACAAGGGCTATAAATGCGAAAATTTCATAAAACCAATTTGGGATAAATATGTGCAAAAGCCAAAGCAAAAAGTGAAACGTCAACAGAAAAAAACACAAAGATCTGAGACTTCGGGTCAAGGTTTTCTCCCAAGTGATCCGAACGCCTTGTGTGAGCGACTCGAGCTTTTGATGGCATCAAAACAAGAAGGAAGCACAGGTTTTCGGAATGAAATTGTTAACATTTGTGATGAACGTTTGCGACAAAAAGAACTCTCTTGTGATGATTATAAAAACTTAATGTTAACATTAAATAAATGATTATAATTAAACGAGGATATAAACGGAAATATCAAGTCGGCGGCTCTGGAATTTTTTCAAAGCTCAAAACTTTCTGTCAAGATTTATCAGTAAAAAGCAAGTTGTCGACACAGCTTTGAACATCGCCCGAAATGTGGGACGAACAGCGGGACAAAAAGCCATTGATTTTGCGAGTTCAAAGTTGACCCCTAAATCACAAAAAATTTTAACAAAACTTGTATCTTCAGCACCTCAAAAGGTGTCACCGCAGGGACCTCAGCAGATGACAACGTCAAACTTAAATAACTTGATAGCGGGGTCGGGACAACGTGCTATCAAAATTCAAGACCTTGTTAGACGATTGAACAAGCAAAAAATTACCTATAATAAATGGACATTCTTAACATAACAGAAAAAAAACACAAGTTGACGAATCGGTCGAACAATACGAATACCACAGTTACGAACCAGTTGCCGGCACTAATCTCAACAACCCCGGTGAAATCNGAATCAGCATTGAAACTCAAGGCATGTTCACACACCCGTGTGAAAGTTATCTGGTTTTCGATGGAAAGTTGGTTAAAACGCTGANGATCCTGCTTACGCTGATGCTGACGTCATCACGCTAACAAACAATGCTATGATGCATCTTTTCAGCAACATAAAATATCAACTTTCAGGACAAGAAAATGAAAGCCTGTTTCATTCTGGTCAAGCAACAACGATGCTTGGACAGTTGAAATTTTCAGATGATTTTCAAAAATCAAAGGGTTTGAATCCAAGGGCGTACGCAAGGGGGGGTTTTGGGGTTAAACCCCCCACTTGAGCTTGATATTTTACAAAATATTTATCACCTGCGCAAAGGAAATCAAATGATTTCTCATACTTTTTGCTTGTTAATTTGTCGACAGAATGCAAATACCACGGAATAAATTTGCATGCAAATTTAAAGGAAGATTGTAAATGGGCTAAAAAGTAATAATTAGGTTTTGGTGAGAATCAGGGTTATCGTCTGCGTCCAGAAACCACCTCACCACTATTTGCAGACCCTCTGTCCACTACGCATGTTTAAGATTGTTTTCCGCGATAGTTCACTTTATCCGAAATAATTGTCTTTATTTTGTCTGCTATGGCTGATCAGCGCAAGCACTGACCGTATTGGCTACATTACCAATTTCTGTAGCAGGATAGAACTGTTGCACGAGCTCAAAAACCGCGAAGTTGTTAATATAGAAGCATTCAAGCATTTGATAATCTCTCAGCAGGGAAATAGAAAACTAAGTTTTCCCGACTTCTATGCATAACAAAAATTGAAAGTTTTCTTGCGCCCTTTATGCGCATTCTCAATTCTTGCGTAGCAGGGTTACCAATTTGGCTTTTTTGAAGCCAGATTTTGAAAATCTGCTTTTTTTGAACACCTTTGTTTTTTTGGAAATAAAAAAGGCAAAAAAATCTGGCTTTTTCTGGCTTATTTTCAGCCGGATAGGCTTTGCTCTCGCAAAACATTGTCTGAGCTGCATATTCATTGCAAATCCCTTGCGACGAGGGTCTACTACCATGCAGGGTGCGCAAAATAGGCTATTGCAAAAATTTTAATGTTGCCCTACAAAAGATCGATGTTATCGATAAAACATAAATGCACGACAGTGTAATTACTGGGAACGAATATGCTTCTAGAGATTGGACTTGTGGTATAATGATGTTTTTGACGAGTTTTAATGTCTATTGTATGTGTAGTTGTGCATGTTTTATGTGTATATGCCTCAAAACCGCTAGCTGGATTTTTGGGACAAGGTCTGGCTTTTTTTAGTGAAGACAGGTTGGCACCCTGTTGTGTAGTTTAGCAAGATTCGATCTTGCAAACCGGGGTGTGCGCCAGCCAGTCCAGCCGCACACCTATGCTCGACTGCTCGTATTCGACGAGGCGTTAGCGCGGTCTCATTTTGCAGTTATAACTTGCTCTGACGCAGTGATGAGTGTGTTTTACTCCCCTTTTTCAACACGCAGTCAAAATTTTGCAGTTATGAACTCCTGTGTCGCAGCATTGAGTTTATTTTCCTCCGATATTCTAACTTGGAGCGCTGATAGTTTGTATTCAGTGCAGTGACACATAAAATAAGGGGAGGGCGTGCAGAATAGGGTTACGATATCTGATGAGGTGCAATTCCTGACAGATTTATGTTAGTCACTGTAACCAATTTTTGCGACGAATACACTTTTATTATGGTATAAATTCTGGATGCATCCAGAGCACATTGCCACCATCGCTTTCCCGTGTGAATAGGATAAATACAGTACAAAACAAAAACAGCAAAAATTAACTTCATACTTCATCTTCTATTTTACATCTCGTTGTGGCAAAATAATTTGTCACTTTACTTGATCAGGAAGCTCCACTTAAGTGCTTTGCAATGTTTATCAGAAATGAGATGTGATTTTAAATCCGCGATACCATGTATGAAACCGAGATGCATGTTTACAAACTAAGCATTCTGCTTCCCATTCATTTCTACCTTTCTGGAAACACGGATGTATTGCCGTCATCTCGTCAGTAAATTTACATTTTTGCTTAGCCATTTTTAATAGCAAAAAATTACAAACTTTAATCTTTAGCACTTAGTAATTCTTACTGTGAAAACATTGCGGTTAGATTTCATAAAAGGCATTATTCCAAAATCCCGGACATTGAAGCACTTTT
>JGI24159J19872_10004275_pt1 | contig 18146 bp, 9 predicted proteins | sample Ectturendosymbi4_FD_19872 | JGI IMG/M metagenome (IMG submission 19872) | reverse complement strand
AGATTTGGTGTTAATGTATTGTATTGTAGGCTACGTATTACGAACGCCTGTGAAGAAACAATAGCCGATTATGAACAATCAAACAAACTGTTTCGGACCAGTCATTGCAGCAGTAACAAACCTCGTTGCGCAAGTTTTTCTGTGCTGAATAAATACAGTAAAATACACTGATGTATTTTTACCCCCTAGGGGGTTGTTTAAGCTGCAGTTTTAGGAAAACCGGTTATTACATCCAAATCGGCTGCCCCCGAGGTGGATGCATTAAGCGGTTTCCACTGTATTCAGTTATTTCAAATTACTGGGGTTGCATGGATGCACAATGCCTTTTCCAAAAAAGGAATTACTGAGTAACGCTTCATTCCGTTTCCAACAAACCAGTGGTTCCCAAACTTGTTCGAGCCGTTACCCAAATCAAGGTAGCGATTATGTCTTATTACCCTCAATATTTTGTGTGGTAAAAAGGATGTAACCAGTATACTTGTGTCCTATTTTGTTCTCATTACTTTTCAGTAAGCTTATTCAATCACTGCAAAAATCAGTTTTAATACATTAATCAGAATGCATTGCGGCATCATAAACGAAAGCTAAAAGCCCTTACAGCTTGTTAGTATAAGAGACTTTACTATTGACAGCCACTGTTTATTAACTCTGCTCACATTTCTGGTCGAAAATTTCTTTTGCAGTTATCACTCATAATACAGAATAACATTGTGATTTTGGTCCTACGTTGTCGCCCGAACAATCGCATATTATCCCCGAGGTTAATTTACCCCAGTTTGGGAGCCACTGCAATAAACTATCTCAAAACCACTTGGAATTCTCTGTCAGGTGCACTTTAGGCATTGCAATTTTTTCTTGAAATCCTGTTTCCATCTTTTATTGTAGGTAATCTCAGGCGTTGCATGACAATAGCATGTTCAAATTGTTTAATGTGATTGTCGATTAATATGTATCGATTTCAGGAACAACGGTTATCCCTTTTGATTCTTCAAGAATATATCATGCCTGTTTGACAAAAGTCTCTTCGGCCGAGACACGGCCACTGTGATCACACTATTTATTAGAAATAACACCTAGAACATAACAGAGTTTAAAAATTACAAACAATAATAAGCTATTGCAATCACATTTTAAACACTCGAGATTCTGTCTTTGTTGCAACTGTTGATTGTTCTGCTGATACTGACGTTTTAAAATCGATTTCTAATGTATATTACAAGAAAACAAGCTGACGTTAAACACTTTTTCATCCATTAGCACTAATTCCACTCTCTTGAAAATATCAGTGAATGTGAACAGCCGTATAACCACGTGTGTTGTGTTGGTTGCAATGCAGAGAAGAAATGGATTGGCAAGTTAAAGCACCTGCATGATGGTCATTGCTTCACTTTGCAATCCAGTCGCGTCTGTAATAAATATTAGCCTTCAGAAGGTGCACAGGGCACCTCAGGGAATTTAATGACAAAATCAGAGAACAAATGAAGAGAATTTAGACTCTTGTTTATGTTCAGTAAATATTTGGAAATTTTTCGTCGACGTGACTTCCATAAACTGCGTTTTCAACATGCCTGGAATTTAATTTACGAGTAGTTCCGAAAGTTATACATCCTCTGATATATTTTATGAAGCGGTATATTCCTATTTAGTCGTCTTTCTACATTATTTGAAAACGGAAATCTAACAAATTTTCTGTATTGCTTTTTGGAACTCGCATTTCACAAACGGGATATTTGTCGCAACCACAAGTCCAACACGAAAAAAACAGGATCATCTGCAGTTTAACTTTTGTGAACAAGAACAATGTTCGTTATCACAGAAGCAGAAAAAAGTTCGGATCGAGAAAACTATGCAAAGCAATGCAGGTACACCGCAACAACATATCGCAACCATAAGGCCAGCAAAAGAAGCAATGCTTGCAACTGTGTCTAAAGATTTTGTTGACACCAGAACAAACTGAAGAAAAGCATGTTGGGATTTTTCAAAATTGAAACAAATTTTTTTCTTTCACTTGTGACGAAAGAAACATTTGTTTGCTTTTGCCTTGACGTTTCACAATTATTTTTCAAAAAATCAAACATTATGTTCAAACATGCTTTGGCAATGGACACCAAACAAGAAATATACGAAAAATCACGTGCTATTGTACAGTACGTTTCCCGACCAACCCAAGGCTTTCAAATGTTCTATCAAAGAACTGCAAAAGAACCGACGGTTGGGAAAGTGCACGTCATGCAGATCATCCCTTCAGGGAAACATCAACCCCGACCGGCTTAAACGACGTGGTTTCGAGAAACAAACTACGGGTACAACACGAGACGGCTACCGCGCCTTAAGTTAAGCAAAAATGAAACAATGGAATAAAATTAAATTCAACCGTGTCCAGTTGAAATGCTCAAAAAGTATGAACAGTAAGCTGCATTGACCGATAACCATATTCAGTCCCTAGAAGTTGAGTGATCAACACCTCTTGCTGAAGACGGTCCAACAACTGCAGCTAAAATGAAGATTGCAACTTTTTGTGCTGTGTTTGTCGCGCTTGTGTGCGCAACCAATGTCGCAACCAAAACATTACCAAGTTAGCAGTTACTATGAGAAATACGATGATTTTTATTTTAGATAATCACATATGCAAGCTATTTTATTTGACTAAGTTATAACACATCCAATGCAATAATGCCTTTGCTAAGTTTCTTTTTGCCTCTCTCGCCAAACAAAAAAACGTTGTGGATCATTTAAGACATTGAACGTACGTAATGATGTGTTGTGTACTTGGCCGAGCTTTTTTTGCATAACGTTCTGAACTAGCAGAGATCTTGTTGTGTATATCAACCTGATCATACCTGTCTTCACAACATAGCAACGATTTAGGGCCTGCCAAAATTTGCTTGGCCAAGGGCGGTTGAACCGCGACAGAAAATCCATCTTGTATGAGCGTATTGCTAGTTCAAGTCATTGTACTTTTTCTGCCAAAATAAATACATGGGCATACATAAAAACACCCGCTGACCAAAAGTTTTTTTGTTCTTGAAGTTTGTAAATATGAAATAAAGTTTAAAAATTGTTTTTATTGTCCATAACATCGCAGCTACAAAATTGTACGAGTAAGAGACAGCGAATATCTTTGTTGTTAGTTGAGAATGTCTTTCATTTTCGTCTGTGAAGTCTTTTCTACGACTGGAAAAATATCAGTAACAAATCAATATAACAAACCACGCGATAGTATTTTTTGAATATACACTTGTGAATTGTAACTAAAGAAACTTTTTGACAAATACAGTATATCACAGGAGAAGTGACGTGAGGTGAACAGAAAAAGCGTTTGGAACGCTTCCGCAAACAAGGATTTTTCTGACTTTTTTGTTTGTACAGTATGTGCACTCGTTTCTATTTCTTTCTGAATTAACTTTCACAACGAAAAATTTCGCATACGTTTTTTGCAGTCGAAACGCTTTAAGGTGTTGGAAAATGTTGTTTGAACAGATATTTGTGGAATAAATGTGCAACAAGGACAAAAACATTTATCTGTTTTGAAACGCCATGGATTATGAATACAAATTTTGAGACAAACCATCAGCAAATAGCTGAGTCCCAAATCCTTACTAAGCACTGTTATGATTTTTAATACCGGGTTTCAATTTTTTGAAATCTTTGAAAATCTGATGAGTCTGTAAATTAATCATTTTCAAGAAGATGCCAGTTTTGTGAAAGTAATTTCAGAGCATAGCAATTAGTGTCTGGTAAAATGTTGTTTTCGCAAATTTCCACACGTTCGATCCCTAGAAAGATGTAGTTTCAACATTTGGACTATTAAATACATAGCAAACAGCTTCCTTTCATACCAAAGCCTCTCAGATGTTGAAAAGTGTACAGCTTCAACGTGGGACTAACAGGCACATAATGTGCTCAAACTTTATCTTAAAAACAGATTGATGATATCCGCAAACTGTGAAAAACGTGTATTGCTCGGTTGATCATGAAGCTACATTGATGGTTTGAAAAAGTTAGAATATTTAATTTGTGAAAACCGGACAACTTCCTAATTAATTCCTTACACTTAAAAACTATGAAACGATAGACGTCGCACAGACTGAAATCTTTCGAAGACACCTCTAACAAATTGATCTGATCACTCATTCTCATGAAAACTAGTTTTTCACTTTTGTGATTAAGTGGACAGATATAGACAACAGACAATTTAGAAATAGCCCCGCTACCGCCATATCTACATGTTTCACTGGCGTAGGGTCAGTATCGAAAAAAACTAACTTTCAAAAGTATTCTTTTCAAAAAGGTTTCAATTTTGACGGATGTTCTTTGAGAACGACCTGGAGAAGATTAAAGTCATGCAACAGTTATGATGTAAGATTTTTTTGCAGTATATGCGTATATAAATGATACTTGGTCTGCAGACACATCCATAAAAGTGCATATCGTGTTTATGCGATTGTTAGCCGCCCTTGATTGCAAGCCGCACTTCAGAATATGTTACCTTTTCCTGTGGGACTTCATACCGCTCGTGTTGTTGACATTCGCCTGACCACAACTGTGTCAGTTAACAGGGCTCACCACTAGGAGGTTGTCAACATGAGCCCTCCGAACTGCCTGGAAGACCTGCGGTCCCCTGACATCAACAACACTAAATGGCTGGAGGACCTTGTGGATTTTGTCTGAACCGCTGTTCACACGCAAGAAGAAGAAGCATAGGTTACCTAAGCCTCTGAGAGACTTTCGTGAACTAGAAGGTCTCGCGTTTAATTGGAAACTCATGTAATGATGCCCTTCAACACTACAACTGCTCTGTGTTCGTCGTAATCCTCCTGTGACGGATGTGAGTGCTCGTGTTGCCGCAGAGAATAGAATGCGAAAAGAGAGTTTGGTCGACAAAACGTAGCCAAGGAAAGACCGAGCGTCATTTGTACCTTTCGATAGGGTAAATAAATAAAAAATGTAAGCCGCCCTTGATTGTAAGCCGCCCTTGACTATGGGCCGCACGAAATGGTGATAAAAAAGAACTTTATAAGCAGCGACTTACAATCGAGTAAATGCGGTATAGCTTTGTGAGTGGATTGCTGCAGGTTTATCAATCGACTTTATCACGGCTGGTTTCTCGCTTGAATCGAATAAAGAACCAAATAGAATTGTCTGCAATAAAACGATTAAAGCTTAAAATCCTCGGGATTTTATGCACGAGTAAGCTGAATCAGGCCTGAGACTATGGTGGACAAGCTGGGCAATTGTCCTCCCAATATTTTTTCATTTATAATTTTCATAAAAGGGTGATGTTGTTGAATATTTCGTGAGATAACCCTACGTACAAAAATGGTTATTTAGATTTTTAGAAACCGAATCGACCAACCACTGTGTTCCAATTTTTAAAAGTGTAGCGTAAGTATTGAACGCGTTAGCTTTAAAAGTGCGCATTAGCGGCCCAAGTCAGCTATAAATAAGAAACCTCTTATCATCAGACTTGTTTTATTCCTTTGTGAAAATTTCGTTGCCTTGTGAGTGTCTCCAATGCTTTTGCGTACTGTTTCTTAATATTTGGAAAAACCTATGCCAAGAAAAATGAAAAAAATACTGACTGGTTGCTCGAGGACCAAAAGAAGCTGTTTTCGGCTGCGATTAGCTCAGTGGTAAATTGTCCGCTTCAATTCGAAGGTTGGGTGTTTGATCCACTGCCACTAAGTGGATCGACATAACGCTCCTTGAGCAAGAGCGTTCACCCAACCGCCCGACAAAAAGCATTATTTAGGCTTCGGCCCACCGCCAATTGTCGTTAAATAAATCTGTCGCATTGTATGCGATCAACTAAAAAAAGCTGCTTTGGCTCAATTCTTAGAGGATATTAAGGTAAAAAGTCACTCAAGCCACACGCTCATTTCAACCATTTATTTGTATGTTGAAACTCAAGATCGCCCAGGCACTGCTGACTGTGTCGCAACAAACACTGACAAGCAGTGCATTAAAGGTCATACTGGAGATCAGTGTTCCTCAACTTTTTGTTTTTCATGCCCAATAAAATCACCTTCAAAGCCGTGACGTCACCACTGGCACAACCAAAATTCTTTACTTATAAAAGAGACCATAATTGCTGCTACACTGCCAAAAAATCCGCCATTAATTAACTTTCATTTGCAAATTGCCTACTCAAACATTCAATTGCCAAGTTGACTTGTTTAAAGGGCTTCGTAACTTCTTTAAAAGTTGAGCTAAATGCACCATCCGACGTTTGCTTAATCAATATGTTCATCGAGAAATCTTTGCCTGGCTATGTGCGCTGTAATATTACAGATTTTTTTCTTTTCAGAGATCGTGTACCTGACTTGGGTCGCAGATGTTCACCAAACTCAGATTTGGGTCGCGCTTAAAAAAGTTCGGGAACCGCTGACCTAGCCATTCTATCGTAACCGGTTGAAGTCCTTTTTGAATCCATTTGTGATAACAAAATCAAATCCACTGGGAAAAAATTCAATTTAGTTTTATTCACATGCGCTTTATCGATAAAACAGATTCCAAGCAATCTGTAAGTAATGGCAGTGCCAATGCGATCATCACGTACAAAATGGAAAGCATTTTCCTCCTTTCGTTAGATTTTACTGCTGACCCTTCACGTTGCAGCTGAATGCTTTCAAATTTACTGTAGGATAGGATGGCAATTGACATCAGGTGAAAGTCGAAACACTTTCAGACTTACATAGGTCGGATTCGGATTACTTCACTTAATCTTAGGCCCGTAACCAGTTTGGGACACTAGGAGGGGCGAAGAGTTTTCTCAGAGGGGCCTAAATATTTTGAACTGTGTCCAATAGTTTTAAACTATGTTCAACACATTTTTCCGGGGGGAACTTGGGCCCCCTGCGCCCAGGCCCGTAGATACGGGGGCATTCGGGAGCAGTGCCCCACAAATTTTTTGTGTCCCCCAAATGATTCAAACTCGAAAAATTAATCAATTTTGCAAATGCTTCTTTTCGATTTGTTTAAATGGTCACGCCTACTCGCAGCATCACCGCACGTTGCGTGAAAAGGTAACCTCATTGTTACAAAATAAATTGTGTTAAGAAATGTCCACAATGGTAACAATTTCAATTTGTGACGTCACAGTCACGGAGGAATTTTTGCAATAGTCGTCATAGAGGAATTTTTGCAATAGTCGTGAAAGGAAGTTTATATCACATCACCATCAGGTGGGATGCGGGAACCTAGCGCACCAGAAACATCTGCAAAAATCGATTCTCCTTGTTCAACTTTCGGTTAGAAACTATAAATGTATGTATAAAGCTTGCATTTCGCTATCACCAACTTCGACGCAGAGCTTAAACCTCAGGTAGTGGTAAGGCATGACATTAATTCTCCAGCGTTTACGCTATACGCGCCGTTTGATTAATCACGGACAATAGGTAAACCATACTTCTTTGATCAGGTTCGACTAAAAGCTGAAGTAAGATAGGTTCTTCAAGCGGTTTCCCTAATTTGAACAGACGTATTTTTTGGCTTACACATCAAAAGCTTGATTAACATGAAAATTGTTGGGACTNCCTTGGCAATTGGGGGGACCATTGCCCCCCTGGCTACGGGCCGGCTTGTTTGTGGTTTGCCTGCACCAAAAATTATGTTTTCCAATGACTAAAACAAAGAAGTGCGCAAAAATTTGCAAACCATCGGGCCATGTGCTCCATGGGGAGTTCGATGGATTGGAAAATGGAGAACAACGTAGTCAGAGGGTCTATTTTTCTGCGCCTCACCCACAAGCAGCAGAAGGAACCAAACCAATTCGTGTAAGCCGGAGCGGAAATGTCCATCAACGGCGCGGAGGCGGCTAAGCTGGGCCCACGGTGTTCCTGGCAGGGCCACTCCAGGATAGTGGGTGGACATGTTGGGGATGAAAGTATGGAGTCTCGTAGTGCTCTCCAACTACTCCTCATTTCATCGGTGATCTGCCCAGAGCGCCTCACTTCTGTTGAAGTCCTCAGATGAACTGATGAGTTGTTGTGCGGCTGGTACAAATGGGTGTCTCGATTTGAGATGCAGCGGATGCCCACTCGATGGACAGGTGAGCACTGACTAGAGCAGATTTCCAAGCTCCATGGCACGGCGTGCTAGACACAGTATGGCTCCTTTGCTACGAAGCGCAGCTGTTTGGATGCCCGAGAGGGCAGGAAGATTTCCGCGCTGGAGTAGCACGCAGGCATCCAGTCACTGCTTGCACGACGTCGTCGACGATAGCGTCAATGAGGAGGTGTGAGCACTGCAGCACCAGGCAGGAGTGCAGTACTCTGCTGTTGGATGGACCAAGGCTGAGGTGACTGTTCGCAACGTTGTTGGCCCAGGNCCCCAGCCCGGGCCAGCTAGNTGCCTCAAGCTTGCGACNTGTGATGTCAGCTTTTTTCGTGACTCAAGGCGTCGGCGATACCTGAGCGACCTGTCCCACGTTATTCCGAGGTATTTGGACTTGGAGCAAAATGGCAGGGTTTAGCTTCCTTGTTGTTGGAATCGAAGACTGCCTGCACGGTTTTTGCAGTGTTGCGCTTTAGCTTCCAGGTTTGCAACGCACACCCAGCGAAACTGAACAAGACATGACATTTTCCAGATCGTGCAATCAAGGCAGAATCACAAAAAAGAAAGATAATTGTGTACCGTATTTTCGGGACCATAAGGTGCACTGGATTATAAGGCGCAGCATCAAAAATTGAATGCTAGCTGTTTTTTTTACATACAAAAGGCGCACCGGATTATAAGGCACATTAAATGAAGCAAAACTAGATAAGCCAAACTGTATTCAACTCCTTCACATAAACTCCCGAGTGCGGGTGTCGCCACTGAGAGTTTAATATGTCATTACATACGAGGGAGTTTAATCTATCACACATGCCTAATCCGCTGGACACGATTACTAGGGTTGCCAGGTTGGCCCTTCGGGGGCCAAATTTCAGATAATTGGCCCCAAATAACACTTGTTGGCCCCAAAATTTCTGTTTATCCCTTTGGCTTTTTTTTGGCCCTTTTCCAGGATAGACTGGCCCTTTGCAAGAATTAGATCTGACTACCCTGGGTCCTGTCTGAGAAACCATATTTTTTCACTTTTTTGACTAATTCCTTGCAGATTTTCACCAAATTCCTATATTTTGAAGGTTTTTGATTACAAAATTGTGTTAGGGTCCTTAGAGTTTCTGAGTTATCTGTGAAAGTAAGTTCATCAGAATACCTGTTTGCCGCAGCCAGATGTAGAGGTGGCAGTGAGAACTGTTACGTTATCTAACTTACCGTTTTTCAGGTGTTGCACGTGTTTGTTGATTTTACTCAGATTGTTGTTGCATTAGCACTTATCGAAGGATGGTAAATTTATCTCATTTTATGGTTACACATGGAAATTAAGTTGTTCTCTTACGATCTTTCATCACGTACTTCTACCTGTTTTGCTGATCTGCTGCAATTGTGATTGAGGAACACTGCCATTTGATAAGTTGCTCAGTTCATTTGACTTTATAACTGCTGATAACTTTGGAAAAAACGGTTGACCTTTTTTTGGCCCCTTGTCGTAGAATTTGGCTCTTTTCTGGCTGTTTCTGGACTAGAGTTGGCCCCTTGGCAAAAAGCAGATCTGGCAACCCTGCCATTACTGTAAAATAAAATACAAGTTGTGTGCGTGTTTGATTAGGTGTGCGCCAATGTAGTTTGGAGCCCCGCGGAGTAATAGGATCTGTGGCATGTTCTAGCTTCGAACCACATAAGCTGCTCATTGCAATTGTTGCTGGTGTATTACGCAACACGATAGTCTGTTTACAAAGAAATCGTAACTAGCAATTAAATAAAGTAAATACCACCGTTTACCACATAAAATTGGTTAAGATGAGAAAGCACAACCAGACTCTTACATTAGGCGCACTGCATTATAAGGCGCACTTTCGATTTTTGAGCAAATTAATGGATTTTAAGTGCGCCTATGGTCCGAAAAATACGGTATGTTCCAGCCCGAAGGTGTGCGCCATATGCACTCGACTGCTTTGGTATTCGAAGAGACATTTGCGCAAGCGGCTTTTGCCGTATTGAGCTGCGCTGTTCCAGGGCTGAATGAATTTTACTCCCCTGTTTGTTTTCAGCTTTTACCCTAGGTGCGCGACATTCCAGGAGCTCAACTGGTCAACTACAGGGCTAGAAAACTCGTAATCGACATACATTCCCGCACAGCCGCAGATTATTTTTGCAGATGTCACCTGCGCTGTTCCAGTGCCACGTGAATTTTACTCCGCTGTTTGTTTTTGTATATCAACCCGGGTGTGTGTGACATTCCAGGCACACATCTACAGGGCTCGAAAACACGTAATCGACAAGACATTCATGAAGACCCGCAGAATATTTTTGCAGCTGTGACCTGCGCTGCGCCAGGGCTGTGTATTTTACTCCCTTTATGTTTCGATCTACCAACCCTGGATACGCGCTATTCGAGGTGCACACTTTCTGGGCCCGACTGTCGCAGTCAAAGAAATTCGTAAAGACTACAGTTGCAGTTGTAAACTGCGCTATTGCAGGGCTGAGTGTGTTTTACTCCTTGGTTTTAACGTGCAGTTTGATAATTTGCAGTTACAATTGCTTGGTCGTAGCGCTAAGCGTATTTTCACCTGCATTATAGCTGGAGCGCTGATAATTTAAAGTCAACACAATGACACAATAAGTTATGCAGCAATGAACAAAGAAAGTGCGTGTATAATGAAATGCGTTGAGTCAAAAAACTTCGTCAAATCTTTGGATCTGAAACGTGAATTTGACGTCACGGTGTGACGTCAAAAACAGCGCACACCCATTGACAATGATCACCATACGCCACTTCCTTCCACTACTTGCAAGTCTCCATCAGCATGCATGATTGCTGGATCGTCGGCGTATGCATACTTTCTGGGGACGGTGGTTGGCGAGTCAAACGTGAATTTAACACTGAAGACCAGTAAATTCCAACTTCTCTAAATCGTTATTTCTTGAAAGCAGAATCTCAACATCTCAGTCGATATTCAAATTCATTGCGTTTGATGAAGGCATACGTTTCAAAATTTGGGACGAAAGATAATCAGATTTTAATAAAAACTTAGATAAACTCTATGACGAGGCTTTGAAAAATCAACACCAAAAAGTGTTGCTGAAAAACCTTATCAGCAAAACAAGGGTAGAGCTTGAAAGGCGTTATGAACACACACGAAAGTAAAGAGGGAGGTCATTGGCCAGGGATTCTTGGTTTTCTTAACTGCTAACGCTTAGCCATCAAGAAAGATAATTTCAACCTGAGGCTATGATAACACCCAAACATCCTCTGAAATCAGTTGCCATACAAAAAAACTTCCACAAGTGGGACCAGTAACACCAAACATTCACGGATGATTGTTTTTCAGCGTCCTGTGAGTTTGCTTTATTTCGTGTCGCAGCGCAGGGGAGTGATAAACAAACTCAGGTTACCCATTTTATGTATTCATGCATGTCCACAGATAGGATGAAAAAGCTGTTACGCACTGTAACGTGTTGAGTACCAATTAACTATCTCGGGAAAACTTAATGTGCCAAGTAATTAAAACCAAGAAAAATTATCTTCCCATCTTATGAACTGTTTTTTAAGAAACGCTGCCACATTACATTTAAGTTGTTCTCAGATGTTAAAATGATTTGCTGAATTTAATCAAAATGCTTTTCTCAAATCTGTTTATTTTGCCTTTCACTTTTCTTCTAAATTCTATTTCCAATGGATTTAACAGTATGTTGGCTACTTATATCAAGAATCCCTAAATGTTTAATTACTTTTACGGATGTAATGCAAATATGTGCACATGTGCGGGATAAGTTTGAGGCTAGCGATGTTTGGTGATTTCATGTTATGCTTGGGGATTTTTGCCATTCGACTTGTCAAATGTCTTCACGCCCACACTGAATGTGGAGGAACAGAAACCAAATAAAGGAACCTGCCCCGAGGGAATGTCTGCTCCGCCTTAGTATGCGCTGTCCCGCAAAAGAATTGTTTACTAATCTCTTGAACGAGCGCACAGTCATTACAGTATTAAGAACGGAAAATGACCTCATTCATCAGATACGAGCCACACAGTCTAGAAGTTCAAAAATGTGCCTCATAGGACTCTGCTTATCGCCATTTTAGGAAACTTATAACTTGGTTATGAGCTGAACAAGGTGTGATAAATAAACGAAGTTGTTTTTTTCTTCTTATGCGATTAATAACAAAATCTATATCATTTAATATTCGTTTTTTGTAAAATTCCTTCTAACTAATTGATTCCCTAGCGCAATCGAGCCCGAGTAATAACCAAAGTTCGGCCTTTGACGCCACTGCAATGTCTTCAAGGTCCAAAGGCATAATTTCGCTCATAAGGGCCGACCATTTGAGATAGTCATTCAAGTCCTTGAAACAAAAGGATTTTCGTCTATTTGCTTCCAAAAAAAGGGTAAATCGGCATTTGAAATTTTTTGGAAGATCTCAGTGTCGTCATTAACAACACCTTATTACGTCATATTGCCCCAAAAAATCCCAAACCCAAAAGTACCCAATTTGTATTGAAAACACAAGACTTTTTCATCTTTTAAATGCTTCGATTAGCTCCCTAGCACTATCGCCGGGGTAGTTACTGCTGAAACCCTACCAGCCACTGACGTGATTTGCGTAGACGTTACAGGGTTTTAGTAAACTCAGTTAAAGTGGAAATGTCAATAACACTTTAAATACTGATTTTAAACAATTCGGTTTCAGACTCTGATTTTCAGCATGAAAAGTATGTTATTTGTATATATAATATTGATCTTATTTGTTTGATGTTTTTTCTGTGGTATAGAACATTTTTCGTGAACATTGTCATCCTTGCACTATTTCCTACTAGGAAATATCTATACCAACAGGATCAACAGAGTGAAAACAATGATTGGTGTCAGCAAACTAGTTCTGCAAAAAATAAGATTTGTTTGCAGCACACGATGTTATGAGCCACATGTTCCCTGTGATAAAGTGTGAAGCAATCCATACACAAAAAAGCTTGACGGTTATGGTTGTGTTTCCTTGATGCATTTTTGCGACTCAAATCATCAAATAACACAAATGCAACAGAAAGAACAAGAATAACAACAGATACCAGAAATTTATAGCATGCTGCAGAAAATATGAAAACATTAAAAACTCAGGTTTTGCAAATTGGTCTGTTCTAACACATTTGAATCACAAAGGGTTGTCGAGAGGCCTTGTGGGTCAACTGCTCAGGCAGCCCTATTGCCTGCACAAATCAATTTTAAATTAAGTATGTTTCATATGTAATATAAAAAGTAACAAAATGCATCGAATCAACCCCACATAAAATACGTAAACAATACAACAACAAAAAAATTAGTGTGAGAAAGACATGCCTGCAGTATGTACAGGGAAGTGCGGTGAGCAACAGTGGAGATAAAAGATAGAAGAGAAAAGAAGGAAATTAAAACATTATTACATAAAAGTGACAAGCACAAGAAACGAAAACAGGGATATCTAGTCTGGATATTCCCTGAATGAAAATCAACAGGAATGTTGTCAAGATACCAGGAGGTTCTTTAATGTTTTCCAAATGCACAAGTGAGAGTGATTTTAAATTTTCGTTAGTATCAAACCAAATTTTGGGACCAATACACTTTAACAAAAGCTGACCCAGAGAGGTTTTCATTCTGGGTAAATCAGGTTTTTGCAAAAAAGTAAGCTTTGTTTGATATTTCTGGACTGATGCAATATCCGAAAAGTAGTTATCGAAGCGTTTAGGCAGATCAATATTATGAAAAGAGTGCACTGATATTTAATATGGCAACTGACAATTCAAAAGTAAATAAAATCAAATCACCCATTGGTAAATTCTGTAATGATATCGGTGTCCCATAGCAACACAAAACAACCTCAATTGACAGATTATTGAAAAGTGGAAACAAAGCTGCCCATTTCATTCTACTATGAACTAGACAGAGTTATACAACAATTGATTGATGTCGGTACCCCATAAAAAGCCAAAATCATCTCAAATATAATAGAGACGTTGAACACATGACGTCAAAAATCTTTACATGGCTGACTCAGGCAAGAGCAACACAGTTTTGTAGGAAGAAGATGCACTCAAACCAAAGAAATCTGCTCATTAAATACTATATTCCCCGTCCCATAAATTTCATTTGACCGCAAAATTTACGAAACACCAAGAAAAGACTGATGTCATGGGAGAATACGACATTAAATATCAAAATAAAGTACTGAAAGTAGCAGTGGTGATAGTTGCTTTTTAAGATTGTTTATGATTTTTAATGAAGGTTTTCAGCCTAGGTCAAAACGTGCAGCAACTGAATTTTCGTCGTTGCATCTCGGCACGTGCGTGCTTTAGTACAAGCTGTGCTTTAGGGCACAACACATTTCGACATTCTCGTTATCATGTCTTAAATCCAGTTTGACGTAATCAAAACAAGATAAGTTCTACAAGAGCTCCACTTTGCTGTTCATTTGTTTAACTACGCGGTAAACAAAACATCCTGTGTTAGTTTTAATGCTCTTAGATTTGATAAGTTTAAGCACTTAGCAGCCACAAATGGAAGATGACCTTCGTTGTATTTGAAAAAGTAGGATGGTGCGCTGTTTGTGGTATTTAACAAACTATTTTCGCTCTTAATTACAAGTTGCAAGCACGTATGTTTCGCAGAAATGAATTAATTGGTTTTCAAACCTGGGAAAAAATGCGACGAATTTGTTCCAGAAAACCACCATGATGCTAATCAAGACCTGTAGCGTAGCGAGGCCAAGTGCCGCCAGTGGCCGACCATAAAAGTGCCGCCCTTTCCACCCATTTTATTTGCTTACTAGAATTTAAAATGAAAGAAGATCCTGTTTCGAGCTTATAAGAGATATAAGAGGTAATCAAAGAGTCACAAACTACAATGGGTCTTGTTTTTCATTGTCGATTTATAATTCCTGCTTTTTCTGCTTGTAATCACCTTTCTCATCATTACTCTTACTATTTTTCTGTTTTCTTATATACATGTGGACCCAGCATATTTCGTCAAATTTTTTCCGTGTTGGCTTTTAATCTCTGGTAAGCCACACCACTCGGTTTTAATCGTTCTCCAGGGTTTCTCAACCTGTGGGGCACGGAAGAATTGTTGCCGGCTCACAGCCAAGTTATTGAAATTGAATAGGTTTGCAAGTTGAATCCTTTAACGTAAACGTTGATACCCCATGGGTTGCATATGACATAATACCCTCTCTTTTGTCATTATGTGTTAGAGATTATTGCAACACGGCATTGCCAACGTAGCCTAACACGTGCACAGTATGCAGTTACTAAAGAGATTTTGAGGCAGACAGGCGGCTTATGTTGCCGTGAAAACGAAATCTGGAAGTAGGCTCAGTATGGAATATGACATGATCTGTGCATCACCATGCATTGAACTTCGAATATCAGGGGGAGCAAAATTATTATAAGTTGATGTTGTACCTCATAACTAAATATGCTTTGAGCAATTGTCCAGCTGCCCCTCCCCCGTTGCGGCTCTGCATGCTTTCTGACAACAAACAGGCAAAGCCTTCGCATTGATTGTAGCGAACGTTGTGGTATAACAAATTTTTGTATTTCTACTCGGTGCATGTGCAACAGTTATCACAATGGAGAAGTTTTACAGTCAGTGGGCCGCGGACCCTGTGTTTGTTTATTAACTGGGCCACATGCTTGAAATAGTTGAGCGTGCCTGGTTTACTCATTCCAGGGTATTAAACAAAAATGTTAAGAGCAGTGATGGCGGCATACCCACTTTACAGATGTAAACATTTAATATTTCGTGTAGTAACCTATCCCCGTCTTTAACTAAAAAATGTCATTGCTGCATACAGCAAGCTATAATAATAAATTTAATAATATATATAAATGATGTAAAAATGTTTCATTGTTCATATCTCGCTTCAGTACTGGTTTATTTCTCTTATAATACATGAAAGGCTTCAAACATGAACTCTGTCGGCACTTACGCTGGGCCTTCTTAATGTGCGGAACGGAACTAATTTTGGCAAAACAGGTCTTTCGCTTACATTATTTGCTTAATAATTTGTCCACAAAAGACGTCAAATTCAGAAAAGTTTTAATCAGTTCTTAATACATTTGTGCTGGAAATAGTAAGAAAGCTTTTGCGGACAGCCGTTATTTGCTAATCTAGTAACGCTGATATTTTCCGTTGCAAGTTTTTTCATCAACAAAATTTGAAAAGACACCAACTAATTAAATGTTTGTTTTACTTTGCAGAATAAAAATAATAACGCGGTGCATTCACTGAAAAACTTGCAACAATTACTTTTGTCAAAGCTTACTTCGATCCAGACACTTACCAGTATTTTGGCCCTTATATGATTGTGTATTGTATGTTTCTTGAAACAGATAAAAACTCAAAAACTATGCAACCATTTCCATGGGCGTCGGAAGAGGAGGGCAGGGAAAAACACTTGGGAGGCAGTGACGTCAGATTGTTCGACTGCATAAAACTGTGATCGGACTTTGTACTCATTGGCTGCTTTTCAAAGAACCTAAAATGATCTCGTTAAATCATTGGATTTTGGGCGGTTTTTTTTTTTATGCGGATTTCGTGTTTTCAGTCTGCCACAAAGGAAGGGCTACTATAAAAATTTCAAAGGATGAAACGTAAAATGAAAATCTTAAAGTTGAATATGTTTTTATGCATTGTCTGCGATAAAAAGAGAAGTCGTTTTCGGATTCCACAGATGTTGCTATCAAGAAGCAATCTTTTTCACAGTTTCAATTTTTGAAAACCATTTGAAATGTAAATCTCCTATAACACAGTTCAATTTTACAAATTTTAATATTTTTCTAGTAAAAATACGCTGATGCTTGAAGATTGTGCACTGATCCCTCCACGTAATGCATGCAGCAATTCTCATGAAGTAAGCAAAGAGATGACAAAGGAAAATTTAAAGTATCACGTTCCCAATCTGCAATTATGACAGTCTTGCATTCAGTGTCGGTGTTTTCTTCGAATGTGTAGCTCGCTCCTAAAGTCAGTTTGCTGTGTTGCTGTGCCCACGGAGTAAACCTGAAGATATTCTGTCATTGCAACATAATCATGTAAACAAGAATGCATAGGATGCGTCTTTTATCTGAGTTGTTCCAGAACTTGGTGGGTTCATCAGGAAAATTTCTAGTTGTGTGTGGGAAGCTTCTTGCTGAGGAGAAAATGCTTTCATTGCTTGAGATCATTTATACTGATTGTTACTCGGATAGAGGTTTCTAAGCGGAGCACTGCCATTTATAATTGCTGTTCTAGCAGAATTCTAAATTGATAAGAAACATCCGTGTCCATGGTCTAACCAATTGACAAAAGTGATGATACTAGCAACCTGTTCATTGATGGCCGAATGAAACGATGGTCATGAATGTTGGATCATGACCAAAAGAGTTTAAATTCTCCTACGTAGAAACCAGCGGAATCATGTCATTTGTCACTGTGTGAGGAAACTTTCATCTTTCTGCTTCACTCCGTAATCGCGTGCGTCATCCGAGGTAATCTTCACTTCTTTCGTTTAGACATTGTAGTCTACTTATTTCTTCGAACAAAATAGATTTAAAAGTTGATGAAGGATAAAAGCGATGTACCACGATTGAAACCTCGTCCCATGGAAGTGGGTTTTACGAAGACTTTTGTAATAAAGTTAAAAAGGCTGTCAGCTGTAATAAAGTGATTAACGTCCAAACGTTCCGCAGAGCTACTGCCGTCTTTAGTGTAGTGCAAATTTGTCTAAAAGCAAGCTCTTACCCTATTGGTGAAAAAATTAGCAAAAACTAACAGTATTTCACAATAAAACTCTTGGAAAGACTGCTATTCAGCTCATCCGAAAATATAAACAAATCTAGGGGAATTTCAAAAATAATTGCAAAGATGTATACAAACCCACCCACACTGCTTATTAACACAAACAGAAAACGAAGTAAAACAATGATTGATTGTTACAGTAGCCATGAATGAATACTTTTTATCTTGTTTTATCCGATTTTGCAGTTTTATCAGTGAACTGAAACTTGCTGTTTTCGCTCATGAAACGAAAAAGAAAGTGTTAACATTCAGGGATGACCAAAGTTGTTCTCTTTAGCATAATTCCTTATTAG